>JAESGN010000914.1_pt1 | contig 11999 bp, 15 predicted proteins | sample 9269731 | NCBI WGS metagenome assembly JAESGN01 (sample SAMN15720683, study PRJNA650826) | algae metagenome | isolation source: Mojavia pulchra JT2-VF2 and co-occurring heterotrophs from desert soil | place: USA: Cadiz Valley, Joshua Tree National Park, CA | collected 1998-06-08
AGCAAAACCTCGAACTCAAGAAGTGCTTAACCAAGTATTAAACCAAATTATTACTGAGCAAATTTTACCTGATGATGCTTGGGGCTGGTTTGCTCACTGTGGTCTATTCATCTGAAAACCGCTGTAAACGCGATCGCTCTAAAAAAGTACAAGTTTTAAAATCAGATCCTTCGATGAACACTACTTCTTGAAGAAACTGCATATCAGATCACCAGGGTCTTTGTACCCAAATGGCACAACAGTACCATCTTGTTGAATTTTAACTTTAGAGCGACAGTTATAAACTTCGATGGGTCTTTTTAGATCATCCACATTAACTGCTGCTCTGTATTCCCAGTAATTTTTAGCGCTGCGTTGAATGCTGAGAATGCAAATACGATGTCCATTGTAATTTCGGCATACAGATGCCGTCGCCGGAAGCGCTACTGATAAAGAAAATATCAATAGCAGCAAAAGAGTTACACATCTGATCCCGCTCATACGATATGAAGTGTGATTTGCGGGAAATCATATCATTTACCCCTGAGCAAGATAGGGCTTCTGTCTTCTTAACTTCAGTCATTGGGTACTACTCGGTACTTAAGACTCAGCATTACTTAACTTTTTCCTCAATTCAGAAGTTATGTTGTATTAACGTTTTCTCAATTTATTGCATTATCAACATTTACTTGATGCGATAATTGCATACCTATGTGTTAATCTGAGCCGCAGAAATGCGATCCTCGTTATTGGGAATAAAGATGAATGCCCCTGGTAATTAATTACCAGGGGCTTTTTGTTTACAAAGCTCCTTCGGAGGGTAACTCCCTCCGAAGCAAGGTTTTAAGCCTCGCTCCTTGTGGGCGGCCTATTTTTTACTTAGGTTAATTAACCGGACATTATATTAATTATCTGCCAGCTAGTTTCGCAACTGCTGCAATTAGCTCATCTGGTTCTGCTGGCTTAGAAACGTGCAGCTGAAAGCCTGCGGTCAATGCCTGTTGCAGGTTATATTCTCCAGCATAAGCAGTCAGGGCGATCGCTGGTATCTGTCCACCTTGTTCTGGTGGCCAGGTTCTAATTTCGCGGATCAGCATATAGCCGTCCATTTCGGGCATACCGATATCGCTTAACAGGATGTCGAACTTTAACTCCGTTAGGACTTGTAGTACCTCAATAGCTGATGACACAGATGTGACTTGGGCCCCATCCTCTTCGAGTAGGAAACTGATAAAATCCCGCGAATCAGCATCATCATCTACAACCAGTATTTTGATTCCTTGCAGACTCCTAAATTTAGGGTTCACTTCTCCCTCTTTTTCGCTCTCTTCTGTGGGCGCTTTGCTGTGTTAAAGCGGTAGCTTGACTGTAAAAGTCGCCCCATGTCCTGATTAGGGTAGGGGATGCATCTGCCATTTAACGAAAACGAATTCGATTTTCAATTAAAATCCTGGCTAAAAAGCTGTCCTAGGAATGTCCAACAATATTAGCGAGCAAAGATACCAAGCATAGTTTAGAGAGTATTTCTTCTTGACCTTCAATCTTTAGCTAAGTAGAGTGGCGCAAAAAAACCGAAGTATGTAACGAAAAGTAAAGTTGTCTAAAAACCTCTTCGCTTCTGCCTTCTGCCACGGCAGTTGCTCTACTTGGGGAGACCCCAAGACCGCACTGCCTCCTCTGCCATTTGCCTTGTCATAACGACAATTTTTAACGCCGACCTCCTTACCTCTTGCAAAAGACATCATCTCTGGCGCTCCTAACGTATATTGATTTTTTTTGTTCTGTCTAATGCAATATTTTAAATATAAGTCTTTTAGGCGTTGTTTTTTTAACATTTGCCGGAATTGTGGCTGGTCAATAATGCAAACGGTAGACCAAATTAACTATTAACTCATAACTATGACGTTTTATTTGATTATCAGCTTTTCATAACTTATGTCAGCGTTTTTTGTTTGAAAAACCACTTCAAAAGCTCATTTTTCGCTTATAGCTAATTTTTTCTCAATTTATTTCTAATTATTGTCTGAGCTAACCCCCTTTTGGGGTGTACTCTCGATATACAGTAACTCTCACAATAGACCGTTGCCATAATTTACACCTTGAGGTAATACCATGAGAAATTATGCTGGCAAACAGGAATTTCTATCCAGTCAAATCACAAATCAATGTTTTCAGCAAAAGGATTTTAGTGGATATGACTTGAGTGGAATTGATTTGAGAGCAGTTGATTTAAGTGGTTTTAACTTGATAGGAGCAGATTTGCGTGGTGCGAATCTATGTGGCTGTATTCTTACTGGTGCTAACCTAAGTCGGGCAAACCTCATGCAGGCTGCTTTGTGTGAAGCAGATTTGAGTGCAGCTGATTTAAGTGAAGCTAAATTAATTGAAGCATCTTTGATTGAAACAAAATTAGTGCGAGCAAATCTCACAAGAGCTAAGCTATGTGGCGCAATACTTTTAGAAGCAAATTTAACTAATGCCAACTTGACTGATGCAGACCTAACATGGGCAAACTTAACAGAGGCCAACCTAAATGAGGCAAAGCTTTGGGGAACCAATTTGATTTATGCAAAACTGTGGGACACTATCATGCCCGACGGTACAATTCAGGAACCTCAAATAGTCTTTTTTTTATAAATAGATAAAAGGCAATAGAAAATTAATTTTCCATTGCCTTTTATTAAAGTTCGTTCAACAATTGCTGAATTAAAACTCGCGTTGCGAGAAAATGAGAATAGCGATCGCTAACAACATGAAACTATATAACAAGCCATAACCAGCATTAGTTATTAATGCAGTTGCTCCCGGAAGTGCTTGCAGTCCATAAACAGCATCATTCTTTAAATCTAATCGAGATAAATCTGGCAATATCAGATATAGAGCTTGAGTGAGACGCTCAATGCCTGGGTTACGGCTAAGACGACCAAATTGTAATAAATCTTGAGTTACATTCCCCATTAAATACACGCTAGAAGTTAAAACTATCGCTAATAAAGAACCAGTAAAAGCGCCAAAAGTAATTGCTAAAGCAGCGATTAAGGACATCTGTAAAAATAAGAAAATTACCGCAATTAAAATGCTCGGCATTGCATGATCAATGTGCCTAACTTGCAAAAATCCCAAATAAATCACCGTCATCATGGTGACGAGTACGGCTAGCACTGCTGATAACCCCAAGTATTTACCGAGGATAAATTCACTGCGGCTGACAGGTTTAGCAATTAACACTAAAATTGTCCGCTTTTCAATTTCTTTGTTAATCATTCCTGTACCAACAAATACAGCAACGATTAGAGCGATGACGCTCATCACCACGATCCCAAAATCCAAAAATATTTTATCTTCGGTAGTGGCGGCAAATTCAGGAATTAGGCGAAAGGCAACGGCGAGTATGAGCGTATAAAAGCCAATAATGTAAAGAATGCGATCGCGTATTACTTCCTGAAATACATTCTTGGCTAACACAAAAGTTCTGCTAAAATTCATCATAATTTACTTAACAGTTAATAGTTCAATAATTTGGCTGTGATTAAAAACTCAAAATTAAAAATTCAGTTTTTGCATCCTGAATTTAAATTTATTTTCTCTTTAGCGCTGTGCTGGCGGCGGCCCTATAATAGGTTTACTAACACGACCACACTCAATTTCTGCAACGACATTTGTCTCCTCTGACTGATTAGTAGTAAAATTACTTGTAGATTCTGCAATTGGTCTAATCTGACACGATTTCTTCAGGTAATAACCATTTGGGTTAGAAGTAGGGCCAGTCCAGATGCTGAGTATATCTAGTATATATTCGTCTTTTTTCGCAGGATTAGGATTTGATACACGCGGTTCAATTAGCCATAATTCTTTTTCTTCGTTTATTTTTAAGCGTTGGTCTTGTAATAGCCTCTGGCTCAGGTTTCTGAGATTTATATTCGCATTTTGTAGCCATTTTTCTACTTGCGACCAAGGTTGTTTGGATATTTGTTCTTCTACTAGTGGTTGCAGTTTGCTTAAAATTACAGCACCATTTGGTGAGACTCTAGCTGGAGGCTCAGTTCTAATAACAAAGACACTGCGGTTAAACTTTTCTGATTGCAAACTAGGATATCCTTCTAACCAATTATTGACAACAAAGTAAAACTGAAGCCAGCAACTTAATAGCATAGAACTGGCAATTAATACTATAACTTTTTGTCGGTCTTGTGGTTTAGGAATCTGAGCTTTGGCATCAGTACCACTCCCCTCAAAAAACTCTGGTATGGCAGTAATTAGTGCCGAAATTGTTGGCCAATAAACAATTGTTCCTGATGAAATCCCATCCTCGTTTTGTCCAAAGGCAAAAACACTAACTAAGAAACCAGTGATTACGGCTCCTACTGGCATAAAAGTGCCAGGAACCCTTAAAGGGTCATCAGTGGTATACCAAGCTGTACCAGCAATTAAAAATAACCAACCAAAAAATCCAATTGTATCTCTTATAGGATTAGTAGCAAAAGACGAAAGTGCCCAAGAAAAAAGGCTCAAATAAATTAATGTTTGCCAAGAATAAGCCTTATCTGGAACCAATAAGTTTCTGATTCTTGCGTAAATGCCAGTAAAAAATTTGGATAGACCTAGTAAATCTTTAAATAATACATTCATTTTGTTACCCCTATATTACTCATTAATCAATATATATTTTTGGCAATGGACTAAATTTATTTAAAATTAGGACGAAATAGTAAAACCAAAGTAATCGCACTATAGCTTAAGGAATTAGCTATCAATAAAGTAGTGAATAAATGGGTATTCTGCAATTTGTATCTGTTTGCCTGACGCAATTTCATCCGCTGGTTTTGAGTATCTTCTTGCTTTTTACCTACCTCTTCATTTAATAAGAGCGAAAAACCTCTTAAGAGAAAGAATTTAACCAGAAAAGTTCCAAAGAAAATGATAAAGGCTGTTAAAATAATTAAAGCTTGTGTAGACGGTTTAAAAGTATTAAAAAAGATATAATTGATTAATTCTGTTCGTAAGTCTATTGGTAGCATTGGTTCTATCACATAAAAGACTATCCAACCAATTACGCTAGAAAAGAGATTGATAGCAATGGCATAAAAAATGCTAGTTCTCTTGTCAAATTTCAGCCGAGAGTTAAAAACATATGCTTCTATGGCGATCGCAAGCAGTATAAATAATAAGTTAAACAAAATTGCACCAATGGGCAAAAGCCTGGGAAGTGTCCAATCTTCTAACATAAAGGGTCAAAGGTAAGGATCAACTTTAGAGAGTATAACTGGGATAGCTAGTTTGTTGGGGGCAATTTCTCCTTGCTGTTGTCAGTTACTATGCTAGTGTGCCAGTATTCCTCTATTTAAGCTAATTAATACATTTTGCTAACTCTTGTACGTAGTGGTGCGCCACACAAACTTTGCTTGGTCACAAGCTCTTGAGGCTGGGGAAACCAAGAAGTTACATTTAAACACTCTTTCTCCCCCTGTTACCCCCGCTCAAAGAGTTTGGCCTCACCTGACAATTTTGGGTTGGTCGAGTACTAGGTGTGGCGATCGCTGCCCTACCTCAGAGTGCAAGACGTTCGGTAAGATTAAGAACTGCCACGTTACAGCTTTTTGAAAGATGACAAGGAACGGTATCGGTATTCGCACGGCGCAAGTGCGTCCTGAACGGCTCATTGGTCAAATTCACGTCTACGACGGCGCGGGGAAAGGAAAATCCCAAGCAGCTTTAGGGGTGGTTTTGCGCTCGATTGGTTTGGGGATAAACACACCGAACAATTCCAACCGCGTCTTATTACTACGGTTTTTAAAAGGGCCAGAACGTGATTATGACGAAGATGGAGCAATTACAGCCTTACAGCGCGGTTTTCCTCATTTAATTGATCAGGTTCGGACTGGGAGAGCAGAATTTTTTGGCCCAGAAGAAATCACTCCTTTTGACTGTGCTGAAGCAGCGCGGGGTTGGGATGTGGCCAAAGGAGCGATCGCCTCTGGTTTGTATTCAGTTGTAGTCTTAGATGAACTCAACCCTGTCTTAGATTTAGGTTTACTTCCAGTTGATGAGGTGGTACGGACACTCAAATCGAAACCCCAGGAATTAGAAATCATTGCGACTGGACGCGCAGCACCGCAGAAGTTGCTCGATATTGCGGATTTACACTCAGAAATGAAACCGCAACATCACCCAACAGCAAAAGCATTGTTAATTGAGGGAATTGAAATTTACACTGGTGCTGGTAAAGGCAAGTCTACCAGCGCTTTAGGTAAAGCATTGCAAGCCATAGGTAGGGGAATCAATCATCCAGGTTCTACCCGCGTCATGATTATGCAATGGCTCAAAGGTGGTAGTGGTTACACAGAAGATGCAGCGATTGCCGCCTTGCAGCAGACATATCCTGAAGTAGTAGATCATCAACGTTGTGGGCGAGATGCGATCGTTTGGCGCAATTCTCGGCAAGAATTGGACTATGTAGAAGCCGAGAGGGGTTGGGAAATTGCCAAAACTGCGATCGCCTCTGGATTGTACAAAACCATCATCCTCGATGAACTCAATCCTACCGTAGACCTAGAATTACTTCCCGTAGAACCGATTGTGCAAGCCTTACTCCGCAAACCCCGTGACACAGAAGTTATTATTACTGGTCGGTGTCAAAATCATCCCACATACTTCGACTTAGCTAGCGTTCACTCCGAAGTTTACTGCCACAAACACTATGCCAATCAAGGTGTAGAACTCAAACGTGGGGTAGATTTTTAGATAGTTAATAGTTAGTGAAACTGAGAATCAATAATTGATAACTGAAAATTATGGAAAACAATAATTTGCTTGACTTAGTGACCGGGGTAGTGGCGATCGCTATTATTTTAGGTGGTTTTTTGATGATGTTCACTACTGTATTCACCACCAAAAAAAGCACTAATAAATAGAAATTAAAGCGATGAAGATAGTTTTACATTCATAAATAGGCGTTGCTGAAGTAGTAGGGTGCGTTTACGGAGTGTAACGCACCATCTCTAGTTTCAAGATGCTAAGACTTCACTCAGGATAACAACAGCTAAACCAGGAACATTACGAAAGCCTTTATCATTAGTAATAAATTGGTTACAGCTAATAGATAAGGCTGTGGCTGCATGGATTGGATAGCATCTGGTGTTTTTAGGTTGGTAGTAGCTCAAAGATTTGCAGCTTGTCGCAGTATGGTTGTACGGTGACTAATTATCTGTCGTCGTGACAAATTATTGTCATCGGTCAAATGCTTGTACAGTATATTTTATAGCGTTTTTACAAAATTAGATAACTTCTTCATTGTGACAAAATAAATGTCGTTATCCGTAATTATGACAAATTAACTGTCGCTTCTCAGAATAGAAAAAAGCTTTTGTGTATTTTCATAATGACAAATTGACTGTCGCTTTCTGTATATTTAGGATAACAATATGTATTTATAAAAAACTTATGTATTATGAACAGTCAGCAAAATCCAGATTTAGCTGTTCATACCTCGGCAATTCCTACAGAAGGCTTACAAGGAGAAAGTGATCAACCTCTTGAGAGGAATGTGATTGTCACAGAACTTTCAGAGGAAGCCCAACTCAAACTAGAGGTAATCCAAAGTTTGCTGGAACCATGCGATCGCATTACCTATGGGCAGAAGTTGAAAGAGGCTGCGGAAAAACTAGGTGTATCGGTGCGAACTGTACAGCGACTGGTTAAAAAGTGGGAGCAAGATGGCATAGTCGGCTTCACTCAAACTGGCAGGGGTGATAAAGGAAAGCATCGAATTGGTGAGTTTTGGGAAAACTTTATTCTCAAGACTTATAGGGAAGGCAATAAGGGTAGTAAACGTATGACCCCTAAACAAGTTGCCGTTAGAGTTCAGGCTAAAGCCCGTGAGTTGGAGGACTCAAAGCCGCCCAATTACAGAACCGTGTTACGGGTATTAGCACCTTTATTGGAAAAGCAAGAAAAAGCCAAAAGTATCCGTAGCCCAGGTTGGAGAGGAACTACGCTTTCAGTTAAAACTCGTGAAGGAAAAGATTTATCCGTAGATTACAGCAATCATGTTTGGCAATGCGATCATACCCGTGTAGATGTATTGCTAGTGGATCAACATGGTGAATTGCTAAGTCGTCCTTGGCTAACAACAGTAATTGACACCTACTCTCGTTGCATTATGGGTATCAACTTGGGATTTGATGCACCGAGTTCTCAAGGGGAACTTATGGGAAACCAGAACACTTTTATACAGATGGCGGTAAAGATTTTCGCTCTAACCACTTGAGTCAGATTGGGGCGCAGTTAGGTTTTGTCTGTCATTTACGCGATCGCCCTTCTGAAGGCGGAGTAGTAGAGCGTCCTTTCAAAACATTGAATGACCAACTATTTTCAACGCTTCCTGGCTATACCGGATCTAATGTGCAACAACGCCCAGAAGATGCAGAGAAGGATGCAAAACTGACTTTACGAGAACTAGAACAGTTACTTGTTCGCTACATCGTTGACCGCTACAACCAAAGTATTGATGCACGAATGGGGGATCAAACTCGCTTTGGTCGTTGGGAAGCGGGATTACCTTCAGTACCAGTGCCAATCGAAGAACGTGATTTAGATATTTGCCTAATGAAGCAGTCACGGCGCACAGTGCAAAGAGGGGGATGCTTACAGTTTCAAAATGTGATGTACCGAGGTGAATATTTAGAAGGATACGCTGGGGAAACGGTCAATTTAAGATATGACCCCAGAGATATTACAACGGTACTGGTTTATCGCCAAGAGAAAAGCAAAGAGGTTTTTCTGACTCGCGCTCATGCTCAAGGTTTGGAGACTGAGCAACTTTCATTAGATGAAGCTGAGTCCGCAAGTCGTAGACTGCGTAATGCAGGTAAAACTGTCAGCAACCAAGCTTTATTGCAAGAAGTCATTGAGCGTGATGCTCTGGTAGCAAATAAAAAAAGCCGCAAGGATCGACAAAAATTGGAGCAAGAAATTCTGCGTTCTACTGCGGTGAATGAAAGTAAAACAGAGTCCTTAGCATCTCCTGTTATGGAACCAGAAGAAGTGGAATCTCCTACTCCGGTTCAATCTTCATCTCAAGAACTAGAGGTGTGGGACTATGAACAACTGCGTGAAGAATACGGATTTTAAACAATGACAGATGCACAAGCGATCGCCAAGCAATTGGGTGGGGTGAAACCAGATGATGAGTGGTTGCAAGCTGAAATTGCTCGTCTCAAGGGTAAGAGTATTGTTCCATTACAGCAAGTGAGGTCTTTGCATGATTGGTTGGATGGAAAACGTAAAGCACGGCAATCTTGTCGAGTAGTTGGAGAATCACGCACGGGGAAGACAGTTGCTTGTGATGCTTACAGATACAGGCAAAAAGTACAGGCGGAGGTGGGAAGACCACCAATTGTCCCTGTAGTTTATATTCAGCCACCCCAAAAATGCGGTGCAAAGGATTTGTTTGGCGAGATTATTGAGTATTTCAAATTTAAAGCAACTAAGGGAACAGTATCAGATTTTCGCGGCAGAACAATGGAGGTATTAAAAGGCTGTGGCGTAGAAATGATCATTGTTGATGAAGCTGATCGGCTTAAGCCTGAGACTTTTGCAGAGGTGCGTGATATTTATGACAAGTTGGGCATTGCTATTGTTTTAGTAGGAACTGACCGTTTAGAAGCAGTAATTAAGCGCGATGAACAAGTTTATAATCGCTTTCGGGCTTGTCATCGTTTTGGGAAGTTGTCAGGGAAGGATTTTCAAGAAACTGTACAAGCCTGGGAAGATAAGGTTTTAAAGTTGCCATTGCCTTCTAATCTCATTAGCAAGGATATGCTGCGGATTTTGACTTCGGCAACAGAAGGTTACATTGGTCGGCTAGATGAAATTCTCAGGGAAGCAGCAATTCGTTCTTTATCAAGGGGATTAAAGAAAATTGACAAGGCTGTTTTGCAGGAAGTGGCGCAGGAGTATAAGTGATGGCAGCACCAGATGTTAAGCCTTGGCTTTTTATTATCCAACTTTATGAAGGGGAAAGCCTGAGCCATTTTCTAGGTCGATTTAGACGTGCTAACCATTTATCTCCTAGTGGGTTGGGTAAATTGGCAGGTATTGGTGCAGTGGTAGCACGGTGGGAAAGGTTTCATTTTAATCCTCGCCCTAGCCAAAAAGAGTTAGAAGCGATCGCATCTGTAGTAGAAGTAGATGCAGACAGGTTAGCTCAAATGCTGCCACCTTTGGGAGTGGGAATGCAGCATGAGCCAATCCGCCTGTGTGGGGCTTGTTATGCTGAAGCACCTTGTCACCAAATTGAATGGCAGTATAAGTCGGTATGAGCAACAAGCTTACCTCTGACCGCTAATTGCAAAATTATTTCTCGTAACTTGTCAATTGCATTTGGTGCATCAGTCAATAATTCAAAATTCTGAAAAAACTTATCTACTTTCATTTAAATGGATTCACAATTTGTAATTGACTATCTACCACTAACCCATCCTGCATATCTTCAGAATAGAGAATACTTGCTCCCGCAGCTAAAGCACAAGCAACAATTAAACTATCCCAAAAAGAGAAATTAAATCGACTGCGGAGGTTAGAAGCAGATTCAAAAATAGTTAGGTTAAACTCTACCACAGTGCAGCGACGATAAAGCGACTGAATCACAGCTTTCACTTGCTCCTCATTAAAGGCTGCTTTTTTCAGTAAATTATTAGAAATCTCATTAACAACCTGTGTACTGATAATTATTCCTTCAGCATCCGTAATAGTAATAGCAATATTACGCTTTCTTTCTCTTTCTGCAAATTCTATTTTTTGGTCGTCAAACAAACGATAAAGCCAAACATTTGTATCAACGAATGATGCACCAGATGTCATAATTAGCGATTGTAAATTTCTTCACGGCTGAGAAATCCATCCACCTGCACAGGGTTCTCTGTCAATTCATCAATTATGTCTCTTTTTCGAGATGACTTTTTATTTACTAAAACAATTACCTTAATATCATCTCCTTCACTGAGTTCCTGTTTGTACTCATCAGGAATCTGAATTAAACCGTTTTGAATTTTTGCTTGAAATTCAACTGCATTTAGCATAATTAATTCCTCTTATATGGAGAATATAAATCAATTGTAACCGCATTTTTTTATCACTCGTCCCTCTTCAATGCTTCCATTAATTCAAATTTCAACTTACTCCGCACCTCACCCAATTCCGTCATGAGTTTTTGATGCTCTGCTAACATCTCATCTAAATCAGCGTGTTCTACATCAACTTTGTGAGGATTCTTAATATCTAGGTTGTAATTATTCGCTTTTAAATCTGCAATTGAAACCTGCCAAGCAAATTCATTTTCCTCGCGGTTATCCCACCATTCTTGCTCCGGTGCAAACTCCTCAAAGCGAATCGGCTTAGTTTTCGAGTATGACTTATACCCTGCTGGATAAGAGTGTTCATAATACCAAATGGTTTCTGTTGGTTCCCCTTTCGTGAAAAATAGCAGATTAGTTTTAATACCTGTGTAGGGATTAAATACACCATTGGGTAAGCGGACAATTGTATGCAGATTGCAATCTTGCAGCAGTTTTTCTTTAATCCGCGTCTTCACACCTTCCCCAAACAGCGTTCCATCTGGTAGAACTATTGCGCCTCTACCGCCTTCCTTAAGTAAATGAGCAATCAGCACCAGAAATAAATCTGCCGTTTCTCTGGTGCGGAATGTAGCGGGAAAATTGTCCTCAATTCCATCTTCTTCCATCCCACCAAAAGGCGGATTAGTGATAATTACATCCACCCGTTCGTGAGGACTATAATCGCGTAATGGTCGTGCCAAAGTATTATCATGTTCTGCTGACGGCACATCAATACCATGTAAAATCAGATTCGTTACACAAAGGTTAAAAGGTAACGGCTTTGGGAGCATCCACTTTTGGCAGAAACACTCAAATAGCAAGTAAACCGTTAAGATAAGCACAACGAACAGAGAGAATTTGGTTGACACTCTCAACATTCCACTGTGCACCAGAAATTTTAATCCT
>JAESGN010000915.1_pt1 | contig 11992 bp, 9 predicted proteins | sample 9269731 | NCBI WGS metagenome assembly JAESGN01 (sample SAMN15720683, study PRJNA650826) | algae metagenome | isolation source: Mojavia pulchra JT2-VF2 and co-occurring heterotrophs from desert soil | place: USA: Cadiz Valley, Joshua Tree National Park, CA | collected 1998-06-08
AGTGCCAAGCATGGGTTGAGGAACTGGTCGGTTCCATTCGCAATAAGCAGGCATATTATCAGCGAGGTTTAAGAGCTATGAAGCTTATACAGCAAGCACTTTAGCTCTCTTGTCGCCCCTTGAAGTTTTAACGGTTAACAGAGGCATTTGTAAATCAGAGGCGATCGCCTTTAAAGAATCTCCGTGTTCCCTACGGGCCAATACAATTGCCCAAGTGGTGGCAATTTTATCAGTGCGTTCACCTCCTTGACGTTTGCGTTGGGCAGTGAATATTTCCGTAAGTTCTTCAATACGCTCCGCCAACATATTTGTGAGCAACTGCGCGGTTGTAGCTGGCTTTTGTTCCAACCATCCAGAGCGTGTTTGTCCTAAACCAAAAGTAGTTTTGTGTCCTGTACCGCAGTATGGCGCAAGCCTGACCAAAGCATAAAATAGCTGTGTAAATTCAGTATTTGCTAAAGCTGTCCTGCTCAAACCCAAGGATATCGCTCCTGTAAAACCAGTGACTGACCCCTGCTTGCCTGCTGCAACTTTCATCGATTCCAAACGATGCTGATGAATGATGAGGCTTTCATCAATCCATTCCAGAAAAATCTCTTGTTCTACAGGCTGCTGCGAAAAGTCGTTCCACCGCCGTAGGTAGCTATGGAAAAGATTCTCTGGTACTGGCAGGGGGAAATGATGTCCTTTGCGCCGAAAACTCGTTGGTGAAACAAAGCTTAGGTCTACTACTGATTGTTGAGTTAGCGATCGCAGTAATTGAGCATAAGTGGTTGGAGGATGAGCGATACTCACCTGTTTTATTTGCAAGGATGCCCCTCGCAAATCGATAACAGTGGGTAAGTTAGTCAACCACTGCTTGAGAAAAGATGCCACTCGTTGAGACAGCGCATTTATATGCCAGCGATAGATTTGATTGGCGACTAATTTCAGTTGCTTACCGCTAGGTAGCAGTTGACCTTCCAGCGCTGAGATATTGAATGGCTTTTCTGACTGTCCATCGTGGAGATAAGCTGATAGGTCTGGGTCAACTTGCCGCACTTGCTCAAGAAACCAAGCATGAAGTGCAATCGTATATTGTGAGTAAAGCGATGCTGTTGCCGTTGGCTCCAAATCAAACACCAAGCCTACTAATTCAGTGTCATCTGCCCATGTTGGAACTGAGTCAGTGGGCGCTGATTTAGCTCTTGATTTGCGCTTGGGGGCTGTGGTTGCTCTTGGCATCGCTTGATTTGGCTCAAATCGTGTTCAATATTTTATGCGATTTTATCCTCTTGCGGGGTAATAGTGAATGGAAACATCGCTATGGGAGGCTATGACTGCGACATTAAAGTGTTTCAGTCCCCTCACGGGGTAATTGAGTTTGGAAACTGTAGCGTAGGTTTCTAAAAATGGTACTTCCAACTCGTTTCAGTCCCCTCACGGGGTAATTGAGTTTGGAAACAGATAGCCCTAGATCCTCTAAATCACGGTCAAAGCGTTTCAGTCCCCTCACGGGGTAATTGAGTTTGGAAACCCCAGTGGAGCGATCGCCCGTCTTTGGTGTAGCCCATGGGAAGTTTCAGTCCCCTCACGGGGTAATTGAGTTTGGAAACTACCTCTGAACAAATCGATCAAGCATTAACTGAAATGTTTCAGTCCCCTCACGGGGTAATTGAGTTTGGAAACATATATGGTCGTGGTGCGATGTGACCGTAGTAGCGTTTCAGTCCCCTCACGGGGTAATTGAGTTTGGAAACAAAGCGTGATTGTAGCAGGTAAAGCAGTTGGTGTGTTTCAGTCCCCTCACGGGGTAATTGAGTTTGGAAACGCTGACAAAGATTATTTTAATGAAAACAACAAGCTAAAGTTTCAGTCCCCTCACGGGGTAATTGAGTTTGGAAACTTTGAAGCAGTGCAAACCCAAAACTGGGGATGTCGTTTCAGTCCCCTCACGGGGTAATTGAGTTTGGAAACAATTCTAGACGCACTTAAGGGAGATCCTTATACCATGTTTCAGTCCCCTCACGGGGTAATTGAGTTTGGAAACAATGCTGCAACAGAGGCAACCGCTCAATCGCAAAGAGCGTTTCAGTCCCCTCACGGGGTAATTGAGTTTGGAAACTATATTAGGTAAGGGCAATGTTAACAAAAATTCAGCGTTTCAGTCCCCTCACGGGGTAATTGAGTTTGGAAACTAAAATCTCTGGTGATTGCTCTGGGTCAAATGGTAGTTTCAGTCCCCTCACGGGGTAATTGAGTTTGGAAACCACAATAGGCTGTCCCGCATCAACTTCGGGTATATGTTTCAGTCCCCTCACGGGGTAATTGAGTTTGGAAACATTCGAGGAAGGTTTGATGATCGCCACAAAGATTAATGTTTCAGTCCCCTCACGGGGTAATTGAGTTTGGAAACTATTAATTTAAGTTTAAATCTGCTTGGTGTTAGCCTGTTTCAGTCCCCTCACGGGGTAATTGAGTTTGGAAACCCCCTTGCCATCTTCTTGTAGTGTTTACCGAGAAATGTTTCAGTCCCCTCACGGGGTAATTGAGTTTGGAAACCAAAAAGAATTTCAACCTAAAATAGTTTCTTTAATGGTCGAATGTTTCAGTCCCCTCACGGGGTAATTGAGTTTGGAAACCTGGGAGCGCCAGAACCAGAAAGTACAGTTCTACCGTTTGGTTTCAGTCCCCTCACGGGGTAATTGAGTTTGGAAACGAAAGTCTGTATAAGGTTTCCAGGGTTGCCCTGGTAAGTTTCAGTCCCCTCACGGGGTAATTGAGTTTGGAAACAATCACTGACCTCTTTTGAGATAGTGTTGTTAAGCGATGTTTCAGTCCCCTCACGGGGTAATTGAGTTTGGAAACGTCTAAAGTTTTGAATTGCACCGCCAAAACCAGTAATGTTTCAGTCCCCTCACGGGGTAATTGAGTTTGGAAACATCAGACGCAATTGGCGTTCCTAAAATTAGATTTAGCTGTTTCAGTCCCCTCACGGGGTAATTGAGTTTGGAAACCTTCTGGTGCATCGTACTCTACAGATTCAATGTTTGACGGTTTCAGTCCCCTCACGGGGTAATTGAGTTTGGAAACGCGATCGCCACCTCGGTCAAAGCTAGCGATCGCTGTAGTTTCAGTCCCCTCACGGGGTAATTGAGTTTGGAAACCTCGCCCCTTATTTTCGCTGGCATTTAGGGTTAGGTTTCAGTCCCCTCACGGGGTAATTGAGTTTGGAAACTTCCCTTGATTCCCCTCAAACCTCGCAAGCCTCTTTGTTTCAGTCCCCTCACGGGGTAATTGAGTTTGGAAACAGCAATATTATCGTCAACGACCCAGATAAACCCAGGTTTCAGTCCCCTCACGGGGTAATTGAGTTTGGAAACTCATCTTCTCCCAAAGCTTTGACATGAGCATTGAGGTTTCAGTCCCCTCACGGGGTAATTGAGTTTGGAAACTGCTCGGTGCTGAAACTTAACGAGAGCAAGCTTCCTGGGAGGCGATTTCGTCAACCTCAAAAATCGGTCGATTTCAGCCGCTGTTATTGCGACTTATTCGCAACTTCCCGAATTATTGAAACGCTGTAATTATTATCTTGTCATGGTTCTGGCGATTTTCGTGAACCCCCCACGGTTTTTGACCCCGCTTCGGCTCATGAATCATCAAGCTAACACAACAATGATATGCCGATTACTGAAGATTGTCGAGTATTTTTTTGACTCTAGCTAATTTTGGCATACTGGCAGTCTCTGTTTAACCCGTTTTCATCTCTCAGATTTTCTCCCCCAGGCTAATAGATAAGCTGTTAAGCATTTAATTTGCACATCGAGACCGCAGGGGGGCAGGGGGCAGGGAGCAAGGGAGAGGGTTTGCAGCTTCTGTTACAACAAAAATAGTGCAATTTGAATGACGATTAGCTTACTCACCAGCGATCACTAGATGAATCTAAAGATTTCGGCTGTTGTCCCCGTTAAGGGATTTAGTTGGTGGAAACCAAAACAACTGTTGCGATCACCAAAAAGAACCTGTTTCAGTCCCCTTGCGGGGTAATAATGAATGGAAACAGTTATTGATCATCTAATTTCTGTTTACGATAAATGTTTCAGTCCCCTTGCGGGGTAATAATGAATGGAAACTTCCAATCTACTAGATCGGTGGAAGAACAATTATAAGGTTTCAGTCCCCTTGCGGGGTAATAATGAATGGAAACGGGGTCAAATTCTTCAGTTTGGGAAGAGTGCAGTAGGTTTCAGTCCCCTTGCGGGGTAATAATGAATGGAAACTTGTCTAAGCAATAAGGCTGTGTTTATAGTAGGAGAGTTTCAGTCCCCTTGCGGGGTAATAATGAATGGAAACAATCTTTGCATTCTGTGCCCCTTCTAATATCTCAAGTTTCAGTCCCCTTGCGGGGTAATAATGAATGGAAACGGATGGTCGCAGCAGGAATTGTCCAAATCCTGCTGCTGTTTCAGTCCCCTTGCGGGGTAATAATGAATGGAAACTCTGAATCTTCAGCTAGTCGTTTTTGATAATTTAAGTTTCAGTCCCCTTGCGGGGTAATAATGAATGGAAACCGTAGCGGCAATTCTTATTAGTATTGCCGTTCTCGAGTTTCAGTCCCCTTGCGGGGTAATAATGAATGGAAACCGCTCGTTCTGAAACTGTTATGGAGCGGGCTTCCTGGGAAGAGTTTTCGTGAACCTAAAAAATGGGTCACTTTTACTCAAGCTTATTGCAACTAAATCTCATCTTCCCTAAAAAACAAAAGGCTGTAACTATTCACTTATCAAGGTTCTGGGGTTTTTCGTGAACCTCACTAGGTTTTTGCCCTCGCTTTGGTTCACGAGAAATTCTAGTAGCTTGATTATATGATAATGCTTTCTTTTTTACAAGGTAGCTGGCTACCGTAAGTAATAGTACGTTTAACTGCTCCTGCATCCAAAACGTAAATTTTGATAGCATCCTCTGCGGGCTTGATCAGTTTTTCGATCTTAGTCTGTAGTGTAGTAAATTGTACTATTGTTAAAAAACACTCAAAGACACTGTATTGTGTCCACTCCCCATAGCCAGAAAGTAGTTTATGTAATCGGGTACGTCGTTTGTTTGCCGCTTTATTATCTGGTAGGTCGTAAATAATTAGATAAAACAGAGTATGAGGCATAGCTGAATGATTAACGTAAAATCAAAGGTTTGTAAACTAAACCTTCTTGTAAGTATCGGCTCAAGAGTCGAGCTTGTAATTCAATTGCACGTCGATAATGGCAGCGATACTCAAACACTGGATGTTTAAACTCGTCGTTCATTTTGCGTTCAAATGCTTGCAAAAACTTTTTTCTTCCATCATCGGATAAACGATATGCACCTAAACTTTCGCTAAAATCATCCGGCTGAATTATGCGGTTATTGACAACAGTCAGAACTAAACTATCAGCAACTAAAGGACGAAATTCTTCCATCAAGTCTAAAACCATCGCAGGTTGCCCATGATGAACCTCGTGCAAATATCCAATATATGGGTCTAATCCAGTGATATGGGCTGCTGCTGTTACTTGAACACGTAACAATCCATACGCAAAACTTAAAAGTGAATTTATTGGATCTGTTGGTGGACGACGGTTGCGGTTAGGAAATGACCAAGGTTCTTTGAGCAAAGCATCCCAGTAACTAAAGTATTCTCGTGCTGCAACACCTTCGATACCACGAACTTCGTTAACAGTTTTTTGTTGTTCAACGAGTTTTTTATAGGATTTTAAAGAATTATCCCCAGCTTTTTGGCGGTATAAAATAGTATGCTGGTTTTGAATTTTAGCTGCGACGATCGCTTTGACTAACTCTAAACGTCGCACAGGATCGCTATAAAGTTGATACTGAGCTAACCGCAATTGTCCGTTACGTGAGTAGCCAGGAAGTGCAGAACCTAAATATTTGCCAAAGTGAGAAAGGTAATGAACTGGCATTCCTAATTCCAAAGCATAGACAAGTGCATCTCCTGTGACTTGGGGATTTCCCATTAGGACAACTTGTTCTACAGTTTGTGCAGGAATACTTTGTTTTTTCCAAGAACCATCTTCCTGCTTTAAAGCCACATTAAAAGCCTCATAATTCTTGCTCAAAACAGCATCAGCTTGGGTAACGTAAAGCACTGACATATCAAAGGTGTGTAATTAGTAGTGAATAAAAGTTGTTAATCAAGTTGCACTGATTCAATCATCAGTTTCAGCAGCTATTGGTTTTTGTAATTGCTTGACTTCAAAAGGAAGACAAATTCCTTGCAAGCTACATGAATGGCATTTTTTAGGATGATCAATTGGGGATGGCATAGCTCTAGTAGCAGCAAGTTGAGCAAGAGCGATCGCCTGCTGGGTCATTTGTCTTAATTGTGGTGTAAATGCTACTGTCTGCCTTCGGCGGTTAGCATGATAGAAAATATCACCATAAGTAATGCTGCGTCCGGTGCGTTCTTCCAAACATAAAGCGGCTGCACAAAGTTGGAAGTGGTCGTTAAGGTGCTGTGCCATTTTGCCTTTTTTATACTCCACTGGTACAAGTTGGCCATCGCATTCTTCCACGGCATCAATGATCCCGGCAACTTTCAAGCGCTCGCTCCAGACCCATTGCTGTTGATGAATCAGGGTTTCGCCTTCTTGAAAGGTGGTTTCTTCATTAATGTTGCGGTGGATGTGCCGCCCCAAAATTATGTGTTCGTTATCTTCCATCTCACCAAGCACGTATTCCAGGTAAAATCTGCGTGGGCAATATTCCCAAGCGTTGAGATACGCTAGGGGTAAATAATCTTCAGTCATAAGTTGTTAGTCAACAGTTAGTTATTCAATTTGCCGCTCTTGTTCATTTCCAATTTCTCAACAACACGAGTCTGTCCCATCCCCATCGCTGTTTTACGCCCTACTCCAGAAAAATGGGCGAAATGAGCTAAAACTGTCGCAATCTTTGCTTGCTCGGAGTCGGGAAAACGGTACATAACCCAACCTTGGGCCCCAATTTCTGCGCCGCCTTCTAACTTTAAAGAATAGGTTTTCAGTTCAAAAGCAGAAACTAAACTATTCCACTTGATTTCGGGAAATTTTAATTGTGTTGGAGCAAAGTTGTTCCAGCGCCGTAGCAGCCCATTAAAAACTAAATCTGGTAGTGGAAAAGGCTGTACTGCTCCACTCTGCTTGAAGCTAGTAGGAGAGAGAAATTGTAGTTTAATAATGTTTTGACCAGGAATCTGTACCAATTTTGCAAAACTACTAGTCTGCGAAATGTCTATCCATTCACTTAATCGACACCGAACACCTGCTAAAATTATTTCGCCCCCTAAATCGCTATGTAATCCCCACAGTAGGGGCGCTAAAAGTTCTTGTTTGAGCAGCGTAATTCTAAGCTGCATCTTTTTTGGGGCAGTATATTCTATTGTTAGAGTGAATGGTACGCTCTCTTGTTGATGTAAATATTCGGCTAAAGCATCGTCAGTATTAGCAAACCACTGAAAACATTGAGCATGAATAGCTCGTCCTAATGTTGGTGGTAATGGTGCAGCAGCGACAAGAGAAATTTGAATGACGTGCAGACTATTAGTATCAGTTTCCACTCCTGTCATTTCATAAGGTTGTTGTTGCCATTCGACGTAATTACCTTGAGCTATACGCCCACAGATTAGTTCCATAAGCTTCGGGTACAAACTCAAGTCTGGCATTACAGGCATAATTTTAGAAACACCAGCATGATTTTTTAGGGGAATCCAGACTGGTGTAGGTTGCATTTGAGGCAGCCAGGAGATTAATGGTGTGGGACTAGTTACTGTTTGCGTGCGTTTGAGGACTAAATTTAATCGGGTTAAAACAGCTTCACTATCTTTGGTAGATATCATAATGGGCGCTGCTAGTTGTGAGTTGCACAGGGAGAAATCCTGGCTTGATTACTCGGTCTTTATCTAGTTGTGCTTTGTCTGTGGAATAAGGATTAATTCGATTGAAGGTGGTTTTTTCGCCCAGGTCATCCATCGGCTGCACTGTAAAGCTAGTAGTAGGATTTGGTTGAAATAGAGGCCCAAGAGTTTGTTGCTTGTATTCTGGTAGATACTGAAAAAAGCAGCCTCGTTTGCCGAAATAGTTTATTAGAGAAAACAGTTGCTCTAATTGTGTTAGACGACCGCTTGGGCCACAACAAATTTGCAGATGACCTTGCATATACACCCATTCCCGAAATACAAAACCATCCTGCATTGGTAAAGTAGAGCGGCTTCTATCTGCTTTATCAGCAGTTTGGTCGTAATAACGGAGTTTGTAACCGTTGCGATTAACCACCAACTTTTCAGGTGGCCAAATGTAAATACTCAAGTCTCGAATCCAGATGAATTGGCTTTTAATCCATTGGTCAAGGTCACTTTGGTGTTGCCCTCCTTGACTTTCTAGCAACACTTTTAACAATGCCATCTTGATAGAGTAAGGAGTTGGTACAAGGTTAGACCGAGCAGCCATGCTAGTAGCATCGGAGCGCTTGAGAGAGAAAAGGCTAACAGGTTGATAGGCGACAGTTAGCCATTGGTTTGCGTTTGCTTGCAACTCCTGTTGAGGAGTATTTGACTTACTCAATCGCTTCGGCATTGTCGCTCTCCCAAGGTTGCGCTCGCTCAATCAAAGTTTCAATTTGTTCAGCGAACTGAGCAATATTATTGAAATCAAAGCAAAGTACTGTATCTGCACCGTTGAGATTATTTAAGGTATCAGCCAAACTGTGAATCTGACGGATGTAACTTGTTTCTAAAGAACTAATCATCGGTGCAGGGCAACGGCGGGTACTAACCGTAATCACGCCTTCAAAATGGTCAGGATGAGGTAAGTTGGTGTTGCGCTTTGCCCCGTTAGGTTGGAGGTAAGTGTACAGCACACTTTTGAGTAAAGCATCTAAACGTTTTTTGCGTTCAGTAATATCAATACTGTAGTTAAACGTATGCGGATTATAACCAATACGAAAAGCTTCAATGTTCAAGACAGTTGCATACAAACCAGAACTGACTTGTACATTGTAGGGGGTTGGGTTATCCGTACCGTACTTTGCATGAAAGTAACTTTGAGTTTTTACTAGAGTTGGTAAACCTACGACTGCACCAAATTCAATTACTGACTCTCGTTTGAGAGTTTGGCCACCCTTAACTGTGACCATAAATCCTTCTAGGTCACTCATAGTACAGCGCTGGATGACTTGATTAGTCTTGGTTGCTAAATCAGTATCGGCATCTGTAAAAATTGGCAATCCTTTTTCTAAGTCATAACCAATGCGGTCTGGATGAAATTGCTTACCACCTTCAGATAATGCTAATTCATCTTGAATTGCAACGCGATGTAGATGTTCTGCCTGGACATGCTTGAGCATATCCCCAGAAACACCATTAACAGATTCAGGCTCATTCATGCCTTTTTGAATAATATAATAACGACGAGTTAAACTTTGATTACCTTCGTTACCTTCATTGTTCAAAGCATGAAGTTGCCAAGACAAGCAACCACTAATTGAGATTGAGTAAACTGGAAATTGTATATTAGTCATCGCTTGATTCTCCTAAAATTGCAGTATCTTCTAATTCGTCAATATCTTGTTCTTGGTCAGTTTCTAAATCATCATTTTTGGGCTTCGTCCAACGAGCATATCCATAAGCAATTAAGAGATTAGCAACTAGTACGGTGTCATTGTTGTTTACTAACTCCACCAAGCGATCCAGGTCTTCTTTAGTTGTCCAAACACGTTTAAGGGATTTACCTTCTTTTTGTAATTGCTCTGACAGGCGTAAATTTTCAGCTTCGTATTTGGCGAGAAAGTCAGTAATTTCTTTTAAGAAATCGTTCTTTGACCCAGATTGGCTACTCAAACGTTGTGCTAACCCGTAAGTTCGCTGCCATTCAAGTTCTTTCACTCCTTGCTTCGTCTGTACTTTTCCTGCATATACAGTTGCTTGGTTAATTGCTTTAGCTATGCGTAAAAAACTGGGGTCTTGAGTAATTTTGGTAAAGTCTGAATCCTTTTTGGTCATTGTATTTAACCCTGTAACAGAAAATAAACGCGGCGGTCTAGATTTAGTATCTGCCAGCCGTTTAATAACGTAATCTGCATAACTAACTTGAAAAGGAAAAAATTGACGTAAACTTGTACCAGTAATAAAGTCTCGATAAGCAGTTAATAGTTCACTGTGGCCTTCCTCTGCTGACAAAGTGCTGATTACTGATAAATGCTCTTGTAAAACACTTTGATAGTCTGCTAATTCTTGAGAATTTGCTGGACGAATCCAACCAGGCAGTCCCAAGCTAAAGACTTCTTTAACTCCATAAACCTGACCTTTAGAACCAAAATGAGTGCCAGTAAAGCTCTTGACAAAATGGTTAATCGGTTCCCAAATATCAAATTCATCAACTTCTGCATCAGCTTGAGAAACATGGTTATTCAGAAGTTCTTGGCAAAATCGCAAAACCAACTCCGCATCAAATCGAGCAATACCATGCCCACCGGAAGGTAGATTATACTTACGCAGTTGGTCTAGTACTTCTTTATATTTACTCAATCGGATATCTTGAGGTTCTAGAACAACTACTCGCCAGTCAAAAACACGGTCAGCAATTTTAATCCGTTCGGCAACACCAAAGCTAAATAAACCTCCAGCAATCAGCCATAGACTTAACCAATCTGCTTTTTGAGAGTCTACTTTATTACTATCTGCTTTAACTCGGTTAACTCCTTGAACCGATGTTGGCAGGTAAATTTTGACTGCACTGGCTATATCTGCGAATTTACTATTCGTGGCTTGAGCAAATAGTTTCTGACAACGGTTAGTTTCTGTATTTGATTTAGAATTCGTATCTTCACTAAATGCTTGAAATAGTGCAACCAGTAAAGCACCGTAGTGTTCTTTAAGTTGATATCCTAGCTGCCATAGTTCGTTATGATTGCGATCGTGCCGCATAGAGGTCAGAATCACTCCATTTTGGGTACTCGGATGGGGTGGTTCTGGTGGTTCTTCATTACATTGAGTTTGACCTCGTTGCAGAAATACGTAGTCCTTGTATAGTTTCCGTTTTTCACTCTCCTTAACTGTGTCAAAAAAGTCTGTCTCTGGGGGAATTTTGCTGGTGTCTGTTTTTTGACCTTTAACTGGTGGGAAAGGGTTACTATAATCGAGCTTTGCGATCGCCTCTAGATTTACAGCCCCTTTGAATTGGATGCAGTAACGCCTGCCTTCATCTATAAGCCCAATCTCACTTTTTTGATTTGTTTTCTTTAAGGCATACTCGGCAAGTTGCACTAAACCTAGTAAAAGCAGTGTATCAGCGTAATTCCCGTATTTTTTGCTAACAAATAGATGCTCTATCATCTAGCGCATAACCGATGAGATTTGTAAACTGAATAAGATTCTATACCCCGTTGGAAGAGGGGTCTTCCAAAGTCAAATGATACTCATCCAACAAAAAATAAATACAGCCTACAAATAGCTAGATATTACGCAGTTGTACCGAACGCTGATCGCACAGTCTTAAAGCTCTGACCACCAGTAGATAAAGTTGCAAATACTCAATTTGGTCATTAGTAAATCTATTCAAATCGAATTTTTGTTTGATTGGGTAAACATTTTTGCTGAGATTGGCTGGTGGCAAAGATAAAGTAGAGGGCAGATACCGCAGCATCGTTTTCCAACTTTGAGCGATCGCTTGTTGGGCTTGTGGGTGTAACTGTATATTTTTAATCCGGGTTAAGTCTGATTGTTCCCATCCCCCAGCCCAAGCAGAGTGATGACGGCCTGCCGCTAGTATGACTGTGTGCCGTATGTCATGAATCTGTTCTTTGTTGGCAGAGAAATCATTATGTAGTAAAGGCACTAAGCATTGATTCAAAATATCTTGATGTGACTTGAAGAAGATTTTGGACAGGTTTGGAAGAAGAAATTGGACAGGTTGCAGACTGAAATACTTATAACTTCGTTAAGAAAAGAATAAAGCCATTGTCCATTTGGAAGAAGAAAATGGACATA
>JAESGN010000917.1_pt1 | contig 11972 bp, 11 predicted proteins | sample 9269731 | NCBI WGS metagenome assembly JAESGN01 (sample SAMN15720683, study PRJNA650826) | algae metagenome | isolation source: Mojavia pulchra JT2-VF2 and co-occurring heterotrophs from desert soil | place: USA: Cadiz Valley, Joshua Tree National Park, CA | collected 1998-06-08
ATGACCCCGACTTTGACTTCCGGTTGGCCGAAGCGTGCAGCTTCCGAACACAGGATGAAATCGCACATCATCGCCAGTTCGCACCCACCGCCCAGTGCGAGGCCGTTGACAGCCGCAATCACGGGCTTGCGGCAGCGCGTGGCTTCTTCCCAATTGCGGGTGATGAAGTCTTCCAAATAGGCGTCCGCATAGGTCTTGTTCGCCATCTCCTTGATATCGGCACCGGCAGCAAATGCCCTGCCCGTGCCGGTTAAGACCATCGCGCCGATCTCGGCGTTGCTCTCGCACTGCCGCAGCGCGGCGGTCAACGCGTCCATCAATTCGGTGCTCAGCGCATTCAAGGCGTCGGGACGGTTGAGCGTGATCAGCCCCACCGGCCCGCGAAATTCGAGCAGAACGATCGCGTCCTTCATGCCTGCGTCTCCAGCGGTTCTTCCAGGGCCACGAAACGCAGCACATGCTCGCCGACCAGAACCACGTCGCCATGCTGATTGGTGACATGCAGGGTTGCATAAGCGCGGTCCCGGTCGAGTTCGATCCGCGCGATCGTGTAGCGAATGAGGATGGTGTCGCCAAAGAACACAGGCGCGACGAAACGCAGCCGGTCATAGCCGGCGGACACGCCGTCCACCCTGTATTTGATGCCGAACATGGCCGCCGCCGCCGACGTGAAGCCGACCACCAGGGCGCCCTGTGCGATCCGGGTCTTGAAGCGCGACTTCTCCATGTAGCGTTCATTGATGTGGTTCGGGGAGAAGTCGCCGCAAATGCCGGCGAACATGTAGACGTCGGACTCGCTGATCGTCTTTTCGATGGCGATATTGTCGCCGACCTTGAGGTCGTGGATGGTGGAACGCGGGCTGTCGTCAAAGTCTACGATCATGATGGATCCTTGCAGAGGGTGGCAATATTGCTCAGGCGATGACGCCCTCGCTGCGCAGGCGCGCGATATCGGACGGCGCATAGCCGAGTTCGGCCAGCACCTCCGCATTGTGTTGACCGAGAGTGGGCGCGCCGCGAGTTGCCGTTTGCGCGACCGATGACATCTTCAGGGGATTGCCGACCGTCTTCACCCGTCCGTGCACGGGGTGGTCGAACTCGACCATCAGACCATTGGCATCCACCTGCGGCTGCGCGAGTGCCTCGCCAAGCGACAGCACCGGAGCGCACAGGACATCCTCGCGATCCAGGCGCTCCAGACACTCCGTTGTGCTGTATTTGGCGAATCCAGGAGCCAGCAGCTTGAAGATATCGGCCCGGTTCGGGCCCCAGGACGCACGGTCGGCATATTGCGGCCAGGCCGAATAGTCCTCCAGTTCGAGCGCCCTGCAGATGTCACCAAGCGGATTGGGCCTGAACACTCCGACCAGTGTCACGGCGCCGTCCTTGGTGGGAAAGATGCCGATCAGGTTCTGCTGGACCCAGTTGACCTCTTTGTGTCGCAGCAGCCATTGCGTGACCTCCTGCTGCTGCAGCGTGATCAGCACATCGAGCAGACACACATCGATGCGTTGCCCGAGGCCGGTGCGTTCCCGCTGGTAGAGCGCCATCAGGATGCCCTGGGCGAGCACCATGCCCGAGGTGAAATCGCCAAGCGCCGTGGGAAACAATTGAGGCACCCCATCGGCATCGGGATTTCGCGACGCCAGGCCGGACAGCGACTGCGCGAGAAAATCCTGACCGCCTTTGTGCGCCAGCGGCCCGCTGGGTCCGAAGCCCGAGCCGGACGCATAGATCAGGCGCGGATGCGTCTCCTTCAATGTGTCATAGCCAAGCCCCAGACGCTCGGCGACACCTGGGCGGAAATTGTGAACCAGCACATCCGCCTGATCCAGCAGCTGCATGACAATCCTGGCACCTGCCGGCTTGCCCATATTGAGCGCCATGCCGCGCTTGTTGCGGTTGAGGCTCATGAAATAGGCGCTTTCACCGGCGGGCTCGGTGATGAACGGATCTGTCCCGCGGCAGATGTCGCCATCGCCAGGCCGTTCGATCTTGATGATCTTTGCACCGAAGTCGCCGAGGACCTGCGTTGCACAGGGGCCGAACTGGACCTGGGTGAGGTCCAGAACGCGCACGCCCTCAAGCGGAAAGGAAGTCTGCTGGCTCATTTCGCGTCCAGGTTCTTGAATTTGCCGTTGCGAACGGTGACGTAGATCAGCGTGTCCTTGCCCCAGCTGTCATGGTCCGAGGCCGAGAACTGGATCGGCGCCGCTGCATATCCCTTGATCGGTCCCATCGACTCCACCTTGTCGCGCAGCGACGGGCCATCTGTGGCGCCGGCCTTCAGGGCCTGGACGACCGTCGCTGCCGCGTTGGCGCCAAGCAAGGCACCGAAGCCGGCAACGCCTCCCTTGTTTTTCAGGAGGTCGAACAGATCGGTCAAAGGACCGGCTTCATCAGGATTGACCAGCGCCGGCGCGATCAGATTCTCGGCGCCTTTGCCGCCGTTCTTGATGATCTGCTTCTGGACGATGCCGGCCATCCCGTAGACGGGCACATTGAGCCCGATCTCCTGAAGCTTGCGCAGGAAGGCGCCGGCCGAGCCGGTGCTCGATGTGGCCAGAAACACAGCATCGGGCTTGCCGCTGCGGATCTTGATCGCCTGCGCCGTCAGATCCGTGGCGGCCTTCGGCGCCGATGCCTGCTCGACGATCTCCAGATCGCCCTTTTCCTTCGCGATACTCACAAACAGTTCCGATGCTTGCTGGCCATACGCATCCTCTTCCGAGAACACCGCAACGCGCTTGTGACCATCGGCAATGATGCGATCGCGGCTGGCAGGCAGATCAGTCGAGATCGGCACCGACATGCGGAACATCCACTTCGAGAAGGCCTCCTTCGGATCGGTGACCGACTGGGTACCCACCATCGGAAACACCGGCACCTTCGAGCGCATCGCAAGATCCGCGAAAGCCAGGGTCTCCGAGCCCGTGGTCGCGCCGATGATGGCGATCACTTTGTCATCGAGGATGACCTGGTTGGCGAGACGTGCCGCCTCCGTCGGATTGGTCTTGGTATCGCGCACGATCAACTCGATCGTCCTGCCATTGATGCCGCCCTGCGCATTGGTGCGCTCGACCACGGCTTCCACAGCCGCGCGTTCGTCGGCGCCATAGGCTGCAGCAGGGCCCGACAGGGCGATCAGCACGGCGATCCGAAGCGGCTCGCCCTTGGTTTGCGCCGCGAGCGGCCCGGTCTGGATGGCAACACTGCCGGCAAGGGCCAACGCCAGGGCGGCCCGCCGCGTCAATGGATATTTCGTCATCATGGGTTTCTTCCCTCGATTAATGAACGGATGCAGCCGAACGCTGCAGGTAGAGCTTCACGATACGATCCCGATCAGCCAGCTCGGCATTGTTGCCTTCGAGCACGACTGTTCCGCCCACCAGCACGATGAAGCGATCCGCCACCGCCTCGACCAGATGATGGTTCTGTTCGACCAGCAGGATCGGCAATCCGCTCGCGCGCAGCTTGCGGAGGACTTCGGCCAGTTCATCGACGATGATGGGGGCAAGTCCCTGGGTCGGCTCATCCAGCAGCAGCACACGCGGGCTGCAGGCGAGACATTTGGCGATCGCCAGCATCTGTTGCTGGCCGCCGCTCAAGGCGCCTGCGGCATCGTTCCAGCGTGATTTCAGGAATGGAAACAGCTCGAGCGCGCCTTCCAACGCGCCATCTCGCCTGTCCTTTTCGGTGAGAAGAGCGCCAAGACGCAGATTGTCGGCCACGGTGAGCGACGGGAACAATCCGCGTCCGTCCGGCACAGTCGTCAGGCCTGTACCGACGCGACGCCAGGCAGCAAGTACATCGAGCCTGCGGTCGTCGAGCGTCACCCGTCCGGTCGCATTGACGGTGCCGTTGAGCGCGCCGACCAGGCTGGTCTTGCCGGCGCCGTTGGGGCCGATCAACGCCAACAATTCGCCGGGCCTGACGGCAAAACTGACGGCGTTGCACACGGTCAGACTGCCATAGCGCGCGCTGACATCGGCGCATTCCAGCCCCTTGCGCGAGGCTCCGTTCATTGCCGGTTCAAGCTGCGACACGATGACCTCCGAGATAAGCCGTCACCACCTGCTCGTCCTCCACGACATCCTGCGGATTGCCCTCCGCCACGATCTGGCCGCGCACCAGCGCCACCATGTGATGGCTGAGTTCGGCGACAAATCCGACATTGTGCTCCACCAGCAGGACGCCGATCTGATCCGCAGCGGCATGGCGGATAGCGCGCGCCAGCAGCGCGCGATCATGTTCGTCGATGCCGGCAGCCGGTTCGTCGAGCAGCAGATATCGGGGGCTGCTGGCCAGTGCCCGGGCCACTTCCAGCAAACGCAGCCGGCCGAGCGAAAGCGCGCCGGAGCGCTGATGCGGATCGGTCGTCAGTTCGAACTGCGCGATCAATCGCTCCGCCTGGGCGCGCAGCTCCCTGTCGCGCTTCTGCCGCGCAGGCATCGAGACGAAACTGCTCAGCAGAGACGGCTTGTTGCGGCTGTAGAAGCCCATGATCACGGCATCCAGCACACTGGCATCCAGATCGAGCCGCGGCGTCTGGAACGTGCGGGAGACGCCGAGCTGGATGCGCTGATGCAATGGAAAGCTCGAAATATCCGCGTCGTCGATCTGCACTGTCCCTTCCTGCGGCTTGGCGACACCGGTGAGGCAGTTGAACAATGTGGTCTTGCCGGCGCCGTTGGGTCCGACAAGCCCGGTAATGACGCCCGGGCGAACCGAGACACTCACGTCCTTCAGGACCTTCAGTCCTCCGAAGGCGATACTGATGTTCTGTGCATCGAAGCTCATCGCATGGCTCCCGTCGTCTGCACTGCGGGGCGCACCTCGGACGACACCGTCGGCAGCGCATGCGAGCGACGCTGCCACCGGCGCGGCACCAGTGTCATCAATCCGTCCGGAGAGAACAGCAGCACCAGGATGAGAATGCCGCCGAAGAAGATGCCCTGGCTCTCGGTCCCCGGCAGGAAGTCGCTCGCAAGCGTGAAGATCACCGCGCCGATGATCGGCCCGAGCACCGACTTGCGCCCCCCGAGCACCACCATGAACAGCACATTGGCGGACACCGCGATCGACAGCGAGTCGGGTGCGATATAACCGAGCGTGTGGGCATAGAACCAGCCGCCCAGCCCGGCGACGCCCGCGGTGATCGCGAACAGCAGCGACAGATCGAGCGCCACATTGACGCCCATGGCTTCGGCAAGCAGATGGTCGGTGCGAACCGCGTTCAACGCGCGTCCCCGCAGGCTCGACATGAAATTCACATAGGCGATGACCAGCAGCACCACCACCGTCCAGATGACGAAATGGGCGCGGATGCGCGACGTGCCGATGAATGGCAGCGTCGGAATGCCGTTGATGCCATTGAAGCTGCCGGTGAAGTCACCCCCTCGCTGCAACGCCACCTCGACCACCGTGCCGATCGACAGGGTCACGAGTGCGAGGGAGAGTTCGGGCAACCGCAGGATCGGCTTGGCAATAATGAACGCGACCAGCGCCGGGAGGACGACGGCCGGCAGCAGCGACAGCATGGGCGACAGGCTGTACCGCGTGGTGATGATCGCCGTTGTATAGGCGCCGATCGCGGCAAAGGCGCCTTGCGCCAGCGACACCGTCCCGCCCTGTCCGTAAAGCAGCCCCAGCGGAAGCGCCAGCAGCGCAAAGATGCCGACCGTGGTCGAGGTGGAATAGACCGAGCTGCGAAACTCCGCGAGCAGGGACACGCCGGCAACGGCCAGGATCAGGACGCCGACGCTGCCGAACCATTTGAAGCTGCCGCTCATGGGCGTGCTCCCGAGAATGCGGCCGAGGGCAGACGACCGGATGCCAGGATGATGATGATCAACGCCGCAGGCACCGCATGCGCCCAGCCATTGGGAAGGAAGGTCTGGCTGAAGGATTCGGCCAGCCCGATCAGCAGCCCGCCCAGAAAGGCGGGCAGCGGGCCGCGTTGTCCGAGGACGACGGCACTGCTGAATGCGATCGTGGTGAATGTGAAGGCGCTGGCATAGGTCATGCCGATGGACATGGATGCGAGAACACCACCGATCCCGGCAATCGCGGCGCAGAGCAGGAAGGTGAGGAACTGGGTGCGCTTGACGGCGATGCCGGCGAGCGCGGCGTTCTTGGCGGAGATGGCGCAGGCCTTCATGCGGAGCCCGGCCGGCGACCATTTCAGCGCCGCAGTCAAAGCCAGCATCAGCACGACGCTGAGCGCCAGATTGAACAGACCCTGATATCCGATCACGGAATCGCCGAACAGAACGATGCCGGGGATGCGGTCGACAAACTGATTGTCGGTGCCGACAACGACCAGGACCGCCGACTCGACCAGCAGCATGAAGGCGAAGGTCGCCAGCACGATCGGCATGGCGTCCTTCATGGTGCGCAAGGCGTGAAAGCCGAGAAAGATCGTCCCGGTCACCACGCCGAGTGCGATCGCCGCAGCGACACCCAGCACGCCGCCATAAGGCAGCCCGAACGCCGCCGCCACCACACCGGCAACGACGGCATAAGCGCCGACGGACACGTCGATGACGTCCGTGGTGATCCAGATGACGCTCATCGGCACCGCGAAGAGTGCGTAGATGGCGCCCAGAAAGAGGCCGTTGGCGAAGATTTCCAGATACACGTCGTTGCCCGTCCGTTGTGTTGTTGCAGGACCAGTCGCGTCGTTCAGCCCAGGCGATGTTTGAGTTCGGCCGCCGCCTGCAGGAAGAAGCCCTGCCCATACAATGCGGTGGCGAAAGGCACGCCGGGACCTCCCGGCGGCACCTGAACGCCCGGCACGGCGCCGTCCGGCTCCACGGAGCCAGCCACGATGCGGAAGGCACGTTCGGCTTTCTCGAGATATTCCTTGCCGAGCCATCCCATATTGACCGCGCGCGCCGCGCTGTAGGCGAACATCAGCGTGCCCGACGCCTCGAACTTGGCGTGCTGGTCATCGAGAATGTTGCGGAAGAAGCCGCTGCGGTCCTGATGCGCTGCAATCGCGGCGAACACTTTTCGTCCGAGCGCGCGCAGCGGCTCGGCGCGCGGATGGTCGCCGATCTCGGCAAGCAGATCGACCAGGCAGCACGTCAGCCAGCCATTGCCGCGGCACCAGAAGGTCGACTGCAGGAAATGATTGGGCGTCTCGCTCCAGGCATGACGGGCGAGGTGTTCATCCTTATCGACGAGATGATGGACATAGACATCGACCTGATCGAGCGCCTCGTCGATCAGCTTGCTGTCGCCGGTGAGACGGCCGAGGCGCGCCAGGAACGGGCACATCAGATAGATGAAGTCGATCCACAATTCCGGACCTTCGTCACGTACCCAGAAGCCACCGCGACGTGTGCGGGGCGCAGCCAACAGCGCCTTCGCCTGCAAATGCGCGGCTTCGAGCAGACGCGCTTCATTGTTGCGCTCGTGATAAGCGAGCACGCAATAGCCCAAAGCGGATGACAGTGCTGCGGTCGGCGAGAACACGCCGACATGCCCCTTGGCGAGTTCGATCTGCTCGTCATAGCTCAGGAACCCGCGGGTCGACTGCACGTCGACAGCGCGGTCGACCCAGGCCTTGGCGCCGTCGATCGCCCGGCTGTCGTTCCAGCGCAGGATTCCGGTGATCGCCGGCGCCTTTTCCCAGACGTCACGTTCATAAGGATGCGCAAGGATATAGCTCGTGACCTGCTTGACCAGGGCATCGAGATCGAAACGGCTCATGGACTTCTCCTGACAATCAAACGAACAAGCAGTGACGGCGTCCATCTCCAGACGAACGCTCAGGTGAGGGAAATCAGTCAGCGCGGTTTGCGCTGTGTACGACGGTCCAGCGCAACGCAGCGCCTTGCGGCATGCAGGATGCGAACGCTTCACGAACGCCATGTATGTGAGATGGTCGGATCGGGCGCCGCGGCGCGCCCCTCATGCAATCAGCAAAGCGGCAAACATTTGCTGCCGTCCTCCCTTGCGTTTGTCCCTGGGTCCGACCAATACTATCCAGCCGGTATTTTTTAATTGACCGGATCGTACAGAGCGGATTTCGACGACGCAAGAGGTCTTCTAAATCTCGGTGCAACATTTTGAAGCGTTCGATCCGCGCCTGCAGGGCGCGTTCGCATCGCAACAGTAAGGATCAAGATGACGCGTTCATCATCCCAGCGCCCACTCACGGGAATTCGCGTGGTGGATCTCACACGGCTTGCACCAGGACCTTACGGCACGATGTTGTTGTGCGATCTCGGCGCGGAAGTGATCGTTGCCGGCGGCGGCCGGGCCGGCCCGCCGGTCTCGACCTTCGCGCGTGGCAAGACTTTCATCACACTGGATCTCAAGTCGCCCGAAGGTCAGGCCGCGCTGCAGCTGCTGGTTCGCACAGCCGATGTCCTGATCGAGGGATTTCGACCCGGTGTCGCCGATCGGCTGGGCGCTGGCTATGCGGCGATGTCCGCGATCAATCCGCGGCTGATCTACTGCTCCCTGACCGGATACGGACAGAGCGGCCCGCGCGCGCAGGACGCCGGGCATGACATCAACTACCTCGCTTATACCGGTGTGCTCGGCTCCATGGGGCCGACCGACGGGCCGCCTGCCCTTCCGCTCAATGCCATCGCCGACATGGCCGGCGGCGGCATGGTCGCCGTTATTGGAATTCTTGCTGCGCTGCACGAGCGATCACGCACCGGACAGGGGCAGCACATCGATGCTGCGATGGTCGACGGCTGTCTGTCGCTGATCGCGATGCATTTTCCCGTATGGGGCACCGAGGCGATGCCGGGACGCGGTGACGGCCTGATCGCCGGCAATGCCCCCTTCTATCGGTGCTACACTTGTGCCGATGGCGGGCATGTGGCGGTCGGCTCGCTCGAACCGCAGTTCTTTCGGGCCCTGTGGACCACACTCGCGCTCGGCGACCTGCCTGACCACATGGACCGGCGCACATGGCCGGACATCGAGGCCCGCCTCTATGCTGCATTCCGGTCGCAGACGCGCGCGCACTGGACCGCATTGTTCGAGGGCCAGCAGGCCTGCGTCACCCCTGTGCTGGCGCCGCATGAAGTGTGGCAGGAGCCGCAGATCCGGACGCGCATCGATACGGCCGATGGTCAATTGGCCGTGCCGGCAATTCCCCGTTTCAGCCGGACACCGATCGCGGCCGGCGCCACGGACATGCGCGACCAGAGCGTCGAGGTGCTTTCAGCCATCGGGCTCGACGATGAGCTGATTGCCAAAGCGAGCCCCGCCCACGAACGCGGACAGAGCATCGGCCTTGGATGGCCGCCGGTCTTCAACGGCTGAGCCGATAAAACAAAGGAAGGGAGAGCAATGCGTCTCGCAGAGGAAAATCAATATCAGGACTTTCGCGACAATCTGAGGCGGTTCGTCGCGCGCAGCGTTGCGCCGCATGCGGCAGCCGTCGACCGCGAGGGCCGCCCGCCGCGCGAAGCGATCGATGCCGCGCGCGCGCTCGGCCTTCCCGGCCTGGCCTTTCCGGAACGCCTTGGCGGATCCGATGGCGACCTGTTCGCGCAGGTCATCACCACCGAGGAACTGGCCCGCGCCTGCGCCGCCACATCCCTGACCGTGACCAGCGGCTGGGTCCTTGAAGGCGTCGTGCAATACGGCTCCGAGGAGCTGCAGCAGCTGGTAATCCCGCCAATCTGCAAAGGCGAGATGCGGGGCGCGTGGGGCCTGACCGAGCCACAGGGCGGCTCCAACCTGATGGGCGCCCGCACGACGGCAAAACGCGATGGCGACGGCTGGGTGCTCGACGGCACCAAGCGGTTCATCACCAATGCCGGCTGGGCCGACTGGTATCTCATCTTCGCGCGCACCGGCGACAACACATTCGGCATCTTCATGGTCCACCGCGACGATCCCGGCATCCGCTTCGGCAAGGCCGAGGACAAGATGGGCATGCGCGGCAGCCCGACCGCCGATGTCATTCTGGAACAGTGCCGCATTCCGGACGGCCGGCAGGTCGGCGACCCGCAAAAGGGCGGCAGCTACATCACGGAGATGCTGCACAATTCCCGCCTGACCATTGCTGCGCATGCGCTCGGCATCGCCCAGGGCGCGCTGGATGAGGCGATGAAATACACCGAGGACCGCAAGCAGTTCGACCAGACGATCTCGCGGTTTCAGGCGGTCAAGGTGATGATCGCCGACATGGCACTGAAAGTGGAGGCGGCGCGCTCCGTCCTGTATCAGGCCGTCGACTACCGGCTCCGCAACCATCCCGATTCGCGCCGCTATGCCTCGCTTGCCAAGACCCTGTGCAGCGATGCCGCCATGGCCGTTTCGACAGATTCTGTACAACTCCACGGCGGCTACGGGTACCTTAAGGACTACCCGATCGAGCGCATGATGCGAGACGCCAAGGTCACGCAGATCTGGGAAGGCACGAATCAGATCCAACGTCTTCTGATTGCAAAGGAAACCTATGCCAACCGCTAAACCGTCCAGGGCAGCTCCCGCCAGCGCAAGATCGCCTCGCGATTCGGCAAAGCCGCGGGGCGGACGCCCCGCCCGCGCGCCTGCCAAGGCAACGCCCGAGCAGCCAGCGGACAAAAAGGCCTCAAAGCGCGATCAGAGCCTGGCGCGGATTATCGACGCCGCCGTCCGCCTGTTCGCGACCCAAGGCTACTGGAACAGCACGCTCGAGGAAGTGGCCGCTGCCGCCGGCTTCACCAAGGGCGCGGTGTATTACCATTTCAGGAGCAAGGAACATCTGCTCCTGAAAGTGCTGGAAACCATCGAATCCCGCTCCATCGATGCCACCATCGAAGGTGTCAGGCAGCGAGGCGGATCGCCCAGCGAGCAACTCGCGTCGCTGGTGAAATACCAGACCCAGTGGGCGGCGCGGCATCCCGAGGACCTCGCCGTCATGATCCTGATGTCCGTCGAGGTCTCCCGCGCCAAGGGCAAGATCCGCACGCAGATGTTTCGCATCTACCGCAAGCTCTCCAAGCTCCTCGAAACCATCATCGACGCGGGAAAAGCGACCGGCGAATTCAGTACAAAGCAGGTCACCAAGGACATCGTCCTGTATCTGGAGGCCGTGCACGACGGAAACATGCTGCTGTGGCATCGCAGCGGCAACGATCCAGAGATCGGGCGCAAGCTGACGCGCGCAACGCTCAGCGGATTCGCCCATGCCGTGCAGGGCACATGAGGTATCCTGCCAGGGCGCACCCGTCACCTTGACGCGACCACCTTGAGCATGGCTCCGCCAGCAGTGGACGCAGCCTCCTGCTCGAATGTCTGCATCAGCTCCGTCCTGCGCAGGCCTGCCGCAGCCACGTTCCGCTCCTTCACATGGCCAAACCCCTTGATCATGTCCGGCAGACCCGCCAGCTCGACTGCGGTGGCATAGTTGCCGGACGTGAGACGAGACAGGAGCCTGTCAACATCGGCGATGTAGCTGTCGATCAGCTGCCGCTCCATCCGGCGTTCCGCCGTGTAGCCGAACACGTCGAATGGCGTCCCGCGCAGACGCTTGAAGCGGGCCATGATCCGGAACGCAGTGAGGACCCAGGGGCCGAAAGCGCGTTTCTTGAGATGCCCGGTGACCGGATCCCTGCGCGCCAGCAAGGGCGGTGCGAGGTGAATCTTCAGCCGATAGTCGCCCTCGAACTGCCGCTCCAGCTTCTCGCGGAATGCCCCGTCGGTATAAAGCCGGGCCACCTCATATTCGTCCTTGTAAGCCATCAGCTTGAACAGGTTGCGGCAGACCGCCTCTGTCAAAGCGAAATTTGGATCGAAGCGATCGGCCTGCTCGACCCGGGCCACGACCTGCTGATAGCGGCGGGCATAGGCGTCGTCCTGGTATCCGGCAAGAAACTCCGCATGGATCGTGCGCTGCTCCTGCCATGAACGCGGCTTCTCGACCGGTGTGGATGCAGGACGAGCCACGGCCTCGACGGCTTCCGGGTCATGCGCGGCCAGCCGGCCCCATGCAAAGGTCCGCTTGTTGGTCT
>JAESGN010000918.1_pt1 | contig 11951 bp, 10 predicted proteins | sample 9269731 | NCBI WGS metagenome assembly JAESGN01 (sample SAMN15720683, study PRJNA650826) | algae metagenome | isolation source: Mojavia pulchra JT2-VF2 and co-occurring heterotrophs from desert soil | place: USA: Cadiz Valley, Joshua Tree National Park, CA | collected 1998-06-08
CCTCGGCGAGAGCGTGGGCCTGATCACCGACGGCCGCTTCTCGGGCGGCACCTGGGGCATGGTGGTGGGCCACGTGGCGCCCGAAGCGGCGGCCGGCGGCACCATCGCCTTCGTCCACGAGGGCGACTCGATCACCATCGACGCGCATGCGCTCAAGCTCGAGCTCAACGTGCCCGAGGCCGAGATCGCCAAGCGCCGCGAAGGCTGGAAGGCCCCGGCCCCGCGCTACACGCGCGGCGTGCAGGCCAAGTTCGCGTTCAACGCCTCGAGCGCGAGCTCGGGCGCGGTGCTCGACAAGTTCTGAAGCCCGGCGCTCAGGCCGTGGCGGCCGGTGGCTGCCACGGTTTCGCCACGTCCTCGTAGCCGATGGACTTCGGGCGCAGGCGCGGCAGCAGGTCGTCGAAGCGCTCGAAACGCAGCAGTTCGCGCGGCGGACCGCGGTCCAGGTCGTCCACGACCAGCACGGCCGGGACCTCCGCGCCGCTGCCGCGATAGTCGAGCATGACCACCCTGCCGTGGTCGGCCTCGAGCACCAGGAGGCGCCGCGGCGCGTCGAAGCCTTGCTTCCACGGCGTTTCGCCGGGCGGGAACACGATGCGGTCCGACAGCTCGGCCAGCGTCGCGAGGTACTCCATCGGCATCAGGTAGCGCAGGACCTCGCTGTACGGCTGGCCGTCGCCGTCGGCGATGTCGACCCAGCGGCACGAGACGCCGCCGCCGTTCTTCACGCGCCACAGCGCCACGAGCGCACGTGGCAGCCGCAGGCCCAGCCGCGCCTCGGTCTGCGCGACCAGCGCATCGTCGGCCACCAGTTGCGGCTCGGAACCGTCCTTGCGCTGCGCCGCGTTGAGATGGAAGAAATGCGGCTGCGCCTGGCCCCAGAACATCGAGGCGCGCCATTGCTCGGGGGCCTCGCCCAGCGGCGGGCCGAGATCGCGCGCGACCGTTCGCGCCACGCCGCGCTCCGGACGCACGCGCCGCAGCGCCGCGAAGAAATGGTCGAAGCTCTCGAAGGCGATGTCGACCGGCTCCACGCCGGGCTGGCGATCGAAGTCCGCGATCAGCACCCGCGCCTGCGGCCCGCGCGTGTAGTCGAGCAGGGTCATGTCGCCGTAGCGGGCCTGCAGCACCACCAGCTTGTCGGCGCCGGCCGGCACGTCCTCGGGATCGTGCGTGAAGTCCTCGTAGTGCTCGGCCACGGTGCGCAGCTCGGCCAGCGTCGCGAGGCTCGAATAGTCGATGGAGAAGGCACCGCGCCAGTCGTCGTGGAACGGCCCCGCGTCGCGCTTCAGCGGCACGTAGAGCCAGCCCACGTAGCCGCCGTTCATGCGCCCATAGAGCGCGCGCAGCGTGTCGGGCAGTCGAAAGCCCAACCGCGCCTCGGCGGCCGCGATCATGGCTTCGCTGGCCGCGAAGGGCGGCTTCTCGACCGACGTGCCGCGCTGCGCGAGCGCTTCGCGCGCGGCATTGGTGCGCCAGTAGCCGGGGGACTCGAAGAAGGTGTCGCGATTGAGCGGCGTCGGATCGATGTCGAGTTCGGGCTCGGCCTCCGCTGCGGGTGATGCGGGCGATGGCGTGGCAGCCACGGGCTCGGGCGCCGCGGCCTCGAGCCGGATGATCGCCGCGCTCACGGCGACTGCCAGCACGAACAGCGCCGCGGCCCACTGCGCATCGGCGCCCGAGAACACAGCGATCGGCGCGGCCGGCGCCAGCAGCATGCTCAGGCCCAGCCCCAACAGATAGAACACGCCCGCGAGCACCGCCTGGATCGGCAGCGTCACGAGCGCCGACAGCGCGATCCGCTGCGCGCCGCCGAGCCGCCAGGCCAAGGTCCAGGCCTTCCACTTGCCGAGCGCGTAGAGCACGGTGAACAGCGGCGTCGCCAGCAGCACGATCCATGGCGAGCGATGCAGCCAGCCGGCCGCGCCCATGGCCAGCACGATCAGCAAGCCCATGGCGATCCGCAGCACGGGCGCGAGCCCGCTCGACGGCATGCGTGTGGTCATTTCGATCCTCCCCGGTGAAGCGCCGCGATGCATGCGGCGCGTCGGAAGAGTTTCACATGCGGACCACGGCGGGCCCGTCAGCGCACAGGACTCAGCGGCGTGGGCGCGATCCGGTGCCGGTCTTCAGGCCCATGTTGGCCTTCTGCCGGTCGATGCGCGCCTGACGGCGCGCGTCCTCGCGCTCGACCACCTTGCGCTTGGTGTAGCCCGAGGCATCGGCCCAGGCCCACCAGGCCACGGCGAGCGCGAAAGGAATCAGCACGATCCACCAGCTCCAGGTGCCGACCGGGCCGACTTCGAAGTATTTGAGGGCCACGCCCAGGATGCCCAGCACCAGAAACCACATCGCGAATCCTCCGGGTCGTATCGCGCGATGCGGTCGCGCGCCGGTGGCCGGCGCTCCCTACAATCATCATCGCGTTGAGCCATCGAATGTAACTCAGCCCTTACACAAACAGAGAATCCGATCCCCATGAAAAGAGCCCTGCTGTTCGCGACCCTGGCCCTCGGCCTGGCAGCCCCCGCCTTCGCCGACCTGGCGCTGGCCACCTCGAAGAACTGCATGAGCTGCCATGCGGTCGAGCGCAAGGTGCTCGGCCCCTCGTTCAAGGACGTGGCGGCCAAGTACAAGGACAACGCGGGCGCGGCCGACATGCTGGCCGGCAAGATCATCAAGGGCGGCTCGGGTGTGTGGGGCCCGGTGCCCATGCCGGCCAACAACCAGGTCAGCGAAGCCGACGCGAAGAAGCTCGCGGCCTGGATCCTGTCGACGAAATAAGGCGGCCCCTCAGATCCGCGGCTCGATGTCCGCGGGCAGCGAGGGCCGGCGCTCGATGCGGTCCTCGAGCTGGCCGATGTGCGCGGCCAGCGTGTTGTCGGACTGGTCCGAACGCAGCCGCACCGCGGACTCGAGCTGGTCGATGCGCGCCAGCAGCGCCGTCTGGCGCTCTGCGTTCTGCGCCATGTGCTGGTTCTCCTGCGCTTGCAGGAAGTTGCGCAGCTCGGTGAAGCGCGAGGCCTCGGCCTTGTCGGCGAGGTCGCGCTGCACCTGCATCTCCTTGGTGTGGCGCTTGGTGTCGAGCAGCACCGCGCTGTGCAGGTACAGCACGTAGACCAGGAAGAAGGCCGCCAGCACCACGGTGAGCCCCAGCATGATCAGCCCCAGCGGCGCCGAGACGGTCATGAAGCCCAGCCACACGTCGGTGGGCGTGGACAGCGTGCCCCAGTTGAGCGCGGCCAGCGCCGCGATCAGCAGCACGATGACGAACAGGAAAGCGGATCTCACGCCCATGGGGGCCTCCTTCGGAAAGATCGAACACGTTGGGAACCCGCGCGCTTCGAGGCGCGCGGTGGTGCCAGCGGTTTTACCTCAGCGAAGGGGCCTGCCCGGCCCTCGGCCCGGCACAGACGCCCCTGTCCTACAGCAGGAATGCCGTGTTGATCAGTTCGTCTGCGACAACTGCTCCAGGATCGCCGGGTTCTCGAGCGTGGACGTGTCCTGCGTGATCGCCTCGCCCTTGGCGATGCTGCGCAGCAGCCGCCGCATGATCTTGCCGCTGCGCGTCTTGGGCAGGTTGTCGCCGAAGCGGATGTCCTTGGGCTTGGCGATCGGACCGATCTCCTTGGCCACCCAGTTGCGCAACTCGGTGGCGATCTGCTTGGCTTCCTCGCCAGTCGGGCGCGCGCGCTTGAGCACCACGAAGGCGCACACCGCCTCGCCCGTCACGTCGTCCGGACGCCCCACCACCGCGGCCTCGGCCACGAGGTCGGTCTTGGACACCAGCGCCGACTCGATCTCCATCGTGCCCAGCCGGTGGCCCGACACATTGAGCACGTCGTCGATGCGGCCCGTGATGCGGAAGTAGCCGCGGTCCGCACTGCGCACCGCACCGTCGCCGGCCAGATAGATCGTGCCGCCCATCTCCTCGGGGAAGTAGCTCTTCTTGAAGCGCTCGGGGTCGTTCCAGATGGTGCGGATCATCGAGGGCCAGGGCCGCTTGATCACCAGCATGCCGCCCGCGCCGTTGGGCAGGTCCTTGCCGGTCTCGTCCACGATCGCGGCCATGATGCCCGGCAGCGGCAAGGTGCACGAGCCCGGCACCAGCGGCGTGGCGCCCGGCAGCGGCGTGATCACGTGGCCGCCGGTCTCGGTCTGCCAGAAGGTGTCGACGATCGGGCAGCGCTCGCCGCCGATATTGCGGTGGTACCACATCCAGGCCTCGGGATTGATCGGCTCGCCGACCGAGCCGAGGATGCGCAGGCTCGTGAGATCCCAGTTCTTCGGATGCACCTTCTCGTCGCCCTCGGCCGCCTTGATCAGCGAGCGGATCGCGGTGGGCGCGGTGTAGAACACGCTGACCTTGTGCTTCTCGATCATCTGCCAGAAGCGTCCCGCGTGCGGGAAGGTGGGGATGCCCTCGAACACCACCTGCGTGGCGCCGGCCGCGAGCGGGCCGTAGGCGACGTAGGTGTGGCCCGTGATCCAGCCGATGTCGGCGGTGCACCAGAACACGTCCTCGGGGCGGATGTCGAAGGTCCAGTCCATCGTCATCTTGGCCCACAGCAGGTAGCCGCCGGTGGCGTGCTGCACGCCCTTGGGCTTGCCGGTGGAGCCCGAGGTGTAGAGGATGAAGAGCGGGTGCTCGGCATTCACCGGCTCGGGCGCGCACTCGCTGCTCTGGCCGGCCAGCGCCTCGGCGAAGGTCTTGTCGCGGCCTTCGACGCGGTTCCAGGCCGAGGGTGTGCGTTCGTAGACGAACACGGTCTTGATCGACTCGCAACCGCCGAGCGCGATGCCGTCGTCGACGATGGCCTTGAGCGGCAGCTCCTTGCCGCCGCGCAGCTGGAAGTTGGCCGTGATGACCGCAACCGCGCCGGCGTCGATGATGCGTTCCTGCAGCGCCTTGGCCGAGAAGCCGCCGAACACCACGCTGTGGGTGGCGCCGATGCGCGCGCAGGCCTGCATCGCGATCACGCCCTCGACCGTCATCGGCATGTAGACGATGACGCGGTCGCCCTTCTTGATGCCCTGCGCCTTGAGCGCATTGGCGAACTGGCTCACGCGCGCGAGCAGCTCCTTGTAGCTGACCTTCGTGACGGTGCCGTCGTCGGCCTCGAAGACGATGGCGGTCTTGTTCTCGACCGGCGTGCCGATGTGGCGGTCGAGGCAGTTGGCGCTGGCGTTGAGTTCGCCGTCGCCGAACCATTGGTAGAACGGCGCGTTCGATTCGTCGAGGATCCTGCTGAAAGGCTTCGTCCACTGCAGGTGGGTCGTGGCCTGGCGGCTCCAGAAACCTTCGAAGTCTTCCTCCGCTTCCTTGCACAGCGCCTCGTAGGCGGCCATGCCGGAAATGCGGGCGCCTTGCGTGGCGCGGGCATCGGGCGGGAACACGCGGTTCTCGACCAGGACGGATTCAATGTTCTTCGATGCGCTGCTCATGTCTCGTGTCTCCTGGATGAATTGCGGCCGTAATGTCGGCGCGACCACTTACGGGCCACTGACGCCAAACTGGCGTGCTGCTGACAGACCCCCGATGTTAGAGCCCGGGGTTATCACGAGTGCGTCACCGGGACACCCCTAGAATCTCGCTCCTCGTCACACACGCCCCCTCGATGTCCTCCCCCGACCCTTTCGATCCCCGGAACATGCCTGTTCACGCCCGCACCTCGCCGTTGCGCCCGCTGCCACGGCTGATCTTCGCGAGCCGCTGGCTCCAGCTGCCGCTGTACCTGGGGCTGATCGTGGCGCAGGCGGTCTACGTGGTGCATTTCCTGGTCGAGCTGCTGCACCTGGTCGAGGCCGCCTTCGGCAGCCAGACCGCGCTGCAGGCGCTGGTCAACAGCATCGGCTACAAGACCACCGCGCCGGTGGCCGCGCTCAACGAGACGGTGATCATGCTGGTGGTGCTGGCGCTCATCGACGTGGTGATGATCTCGAACCTGCTGATCATGGTGATCGTGGGCGGCTACGAGACCTTCGTGAGCCGCATGGACCTCGAGGGCCACCGCGACCAGCCCGAGTGGCTGAGCCACGTGAACGCCTCGGTGCTCAAGGTCAAGCTGGCCACCGCCATCATCGGCATCAGCTCGATCCACCTGCTCAAGACCTTCATCAACGCCGACAACTACACCGACAAGGTGCTGATCGCGCAGACGGTGATCCACATCGCCTTCCTGTTCTCGGCCATGGCCATCGCCTACACCGACCGGCTGATGGCGCATCCTCCCGCCGACCACTGAAACTCAGGCCGCCAGCGGCAGGTCCCAGGCCGGCACCTCGGTGAAGCGCCGCGCCAGGAAATCGAGCATGGTGCGCAGGGTGGCCGGCATGTGCTTGCGCGAGGTGTAGACCGCGTACATGCCCACCACCTGCGGCTCGAAATCGGGGAACAGCGGCACCAGCTCCCCGCCGTGCACGAGCTGTGCCGTCAGGTAGGTCGGCAGCATCGCGATGCCCGCGCCCGCGCGCGCCAGGCCCATCAGGCTGGCCGCGTCGTTGGCCGACACGTTGCCGTCCACGGCCACCGACACCGGCGCGCCGTCGCTCTTGCGCGTGAAGCTCCAGAGGCTGTGGCCGAAGTAGGAATGCGTGAGGCAGTTGCGCTGCGCGAGTTCGTCCACGCGCTGCGGCGTGCCGTGCTCGGCCAGGTAGGCCGGCGAGGCGCAGACCACCGAGCGGCAGTCCGTGAGCCGGCGCGCGATCAGGTTGGGATCGATCTCGGCCGCGGTTCGGATCGCGAGGTCGATGCGCTCGTCGACCAGGTTCACGGTGCGGTCGAGCAGCACCAGGTCGACCATCACGCCCGGATAGAGCCGCACGTAGTCCGCGATCGCGTCGGCCAGTTGCGCCTGCGCGAACGAGGTGCCGGTGGTGATGCGCAACTGCCCGCGCGGCGCCTCGGCCGGATGGCGCACCGCGGCCTGCATGTCGCCCGCGAGCTCCAGCAGCTGGCGGCAGCGCGGCAGCAGTTCCTCGCCCGCGGCCGTGAGGCTCAGGCGCCGGGTGGTGCGGTGCAGGAGGCGCGCGCCGGTCCATTGCTCGAGCTCGGCCACGTAGCGCGTGACCACGGGGCGCGACATGTCGAGCAGGTCGGCGGCGGCCGAGAGGCTGCCCGCGTCGACCACGGTCACGAACACCCGCATTGCGTTGAGACGGTCCATTCGAACGATTTTAGGAATAAAGAAGCGCGAATTTCGAGGTATTTCTTTCGAAATGAGAAACCTAAGATGAGCCTCATCGCCCTCTTTCCATCGCTCGTTCCAAGGAGTCCTCCATGAGCCACATCGCCATCATCGGCGCCACCGGTCGCGCCGGCGGCCGCCTCCTCGAAGAAGCACTGCGCCGCGGCCACACGGTCACGGCCATCGCGCGCCATGCCAGCGCGAAGCTTTCCGATCGCGCCAACGTCAAGGCCGTCGACCTCGACGTGCTCGACGGCGCCGCGCTCGAGAAGGCCCTGGCCGGCCACGACGCGGTTTTCAGCGCGGCCCATTTCGCGACCGTGCCGCCCGCGGCCATCATCGAACCCGCCAGGCGCGCGGGCGTGAAGCGCCTGCTGGTGGTCGGCGGCGCCGGCAGCCTGTTCGCGGCACCGGGCCTCAAGGTCATCGAGACGCCGAACTTCCCCGAGGCCTACAAGGCCGAGGCTTCGGCCGGCGGCGTGTTCCTCGAGGCGCTGCGCGCCGAGAAGGAACTCGACTGGACCTTCCTCTCGCCCTCGGCCGAATTCGTCGAAGGCGAACGCACCGGCAAGTTCCGCCTCGGCCAGGACGACCTGCTGGTCAGCGCCGAGGGCCGCAGCTGGATCACGTTCGAGGACTACGCGATCGCCTTCATCGACGAGCTCGAGAAGCCGGCGCATTCGCGCCAGCGCTACACGATAGGCTACTGAGCAAGCCCCTCGCCAACGAAAAAAGGACCCTCGCGGGTCCTTTTTGCATGGGGCAGGCTCGCCTCAGCGGCCCGTCATGTTCTCGGGCACCACCCACTGGTCGAACTGCTCGGCCGTGAGGTGGCCCGAGGCGATCGCGGCCTCGCGCAGGCTGGTGCCTTCCTTGTGCGCCTTCTTCGCGATGTAGGCCGACTTGTCGTAGCCGATGTGCGTGTTGAGCGCGGTCACCAGCATCAGCGAGCGCTGCACCAGCTCGGTGATGCGCTCGCGGTTCGGCTCGATGCCCACGGCGCAGTGGTCGTTGAAGCTCACCATGCCGTCGGCCAGCAGGCGCACGCTCTGCAGGAAGTTGTGGGCCACCATCGGGCGGAACACGTTGAGCTCGAAGTTGCCCGAGGCGCCGCCGATGTTGATGGCGACGTCGTTGCCGAACACCTGCGCGGCCAGCATCGTGACGGCCTCGCTCTGGGTCGGGTTGACCTTGCCCGGCATGATCGACGAGCCCGGCTCGTTCTCGGGAATGCTCAGTTCGCCGATGCCGCTGCGCGGGCCGCTCGCGAGCCAGCGCACGTCGTTGGCGATCTTGTTCATGCTGGCGGCGAGCGTCTTCAGCGCGCCGTGGGCGTGCACCAGCGCATCGACGCTGGCCATGGCCTCGAACTTGTTCGGCGCGGTCACGAACGGCAGGCCGGTGAGCTTCGCGAGCTCGGCCGCCACCTGCTCGGCATAGCCCTTGGGTGCGTTGAGGCCGGTGCCCACGGCCGTGCCGCCCAGCGCCAGTTCGCTCAGGTGCGGCAGCGCGGCGCGCACGTGCGCCTCGCCGTGCGCGAGTTGCGCCACGTAGCCCGAGAACTCCTGGCCCAGGGTGAGCGGCGTGGCGTCCTGCAGGTGGGTGCGGCCGATCTTCACGATGTCGGCGAAGTCCTTGGACTTCTGCTCGAGCGTGCCGCGCAGCTTGGCGATGGCGGGCAGCAGCTTGTGCGTGATGGCCTCGACGGCCGCCACGTGCATCGCGGTCGGGAACACGTCGTTGCTCGACTGGCTGCGGTTCACGTCGTCGTTGGGATGCACCAGGCGGCCCTCGCCGCGCTCGCCGCCCAGCAGTTCGCTCGCGCGGTTGGCCAGCACCTCGTTGACGTTCATGTTGGTCTGCGTGCCCGAGCCGGTCTGCCAGACCACCAGCGGGAACTCGCCCGGGTGCTTGCCGGCGATGACCTCGTCGGCCGCGGCGACGATCGCGTGGGTCTTCTTCTCGTCCTGCAGGCCCAGCGCGTGGTTGACCACGGCCGATGCGCGCTTGACCTGGGCCAGGGCCTTGATGATCTCGCGCGGCTGCTGCTCGCCCGAGATGTCGAAGTTCTGCAGCGAGCGCTGCGTCTGCGCGCCCCACAGCTTGTCGGCCGGCACGTCGATCGGTCCGAAGGTGTCGCGCTCGGCACGGGTCTTGGGGGAAGTCGTCATGAGAAAAGCTCCGCAGTCTTGGAAATGGGTGCGCCCGCTCGCCGGACGCGGCCCCGAGTATCGCCGGATAAGAATGGCTCTCATCTGACGCGGCCATTGCGTTCCAGACTACAGCCGTTCGCAGGCGGCGGATTGACACGCTTCATGTCAAAAAGTTATAATCATCGTCTTTCGCGGACCTGCAAGTCATTTACAAAACCCATTACGGGATGACGCTGCAGCTCCCACCGGCACTACTCGCGGATCTTCGAATCCCGTCGCGGTGCAGGTTCTCCCGCCGGGCCCTGCCCGGCACACCGGCCGGATAGTTCCGGCCCCACTGCCACGTCAGGCTTCTCCAGGCGGCGCCCCTCGACCAGGCCCGTCGCCCTGCGAGCGAAGCATCCGGCGGGCACTGGTTTCGTCGCCACGTCGTCCTCAGTGCCTTCCGGCAGCCATCGGCTGATGGCGTGGCCGCTGCCGTCCCGCTTCCAGGCGGAACGGCGCCCGTCCAACCTTCGCACAAGGAGCCCGGCATATGGCCAAAGGAATTCTCATCGACCACGTCTTCAAGGTCTTCGGCGACGCGCCCGACGACGCGCTGGCGCTGGTGCGCCAAGGTCTGTCGAAGAAGGAGATCCTCGCGAAGACCGGCCAGTCGATCGGCGTGTTCGATGCCACCTTCGAGATCCAGGCCGGCGAGATCTTCGTGATCATGGGCCTGTCGGGCTCGGGCAAGTCGACGCTGGTGCGGCTGCTGAACCGGTTGATCGAGCCGACCGCGGGCCGCATCGTGATCGACGGCGCCGACATCAACGAACACTCCGACGCCAGGCTGCGCGCGCTCCGCCGCAAGGACATCAGCATGGTGTTCCAGTCCTTCGCGCTGATGCCGCACATGACGGTGCGCGAGAACACGGCCTTCGGGCTCGAGCTGTCGGGCACCGGCAAGAAGGAGCGCCTGGCGCAGGCCGACCTCGCGCTCGCGCAGGTGGGGCTGGCGGGCTGGGGCGACAGCTATCCCGACGAGCTCTCGGGCGGCATGCAGCAGCGCGTGGGCCTGGCGCGCGCGCTGGCCTCCGATCCCTCGATCCTGCTGATGGACGAGGCCTTCTCGGCGCTCGACCCGATCATCCGCACCGAGATGCAATCCGAGTTGCTGCGCCTGCAGCAACAGCAGCGCCGCACCATCGTCTTCATCTCGCACGACCTCGACGAGGCGATGCGCATCGGCGACCGCATCGCGATCATGAAGGACGGTCAGGTGATCCAGGTCGGCACGCCCGACGAGATCCTGCGCTGCCCGGCCAACGACTACGTGCGCAGCTTCGTGCGCGGCGTGGACGCGGCGGCCGTGTTCAAGGCCGCCGACATCGCGCGCAAGCCGCTGACCGTGGTCTGCGAGCACCCCGAGCGCGGCGCCCGCGCGGCGCTCAAGCTGCTCGAGGACCAGGACCGCGATTTCGCCTACGTGACCAGCCCCGACCGGCGCTACCTCGGCACGGTCTCGGCCGACACGCTGCGCGCCGCGCTCGACGGCCATTCGGGACCGCTGGGCCTGCGCCATGCCTTCCTCGCCGACCTCGGCACGATCGAGGCCGACGCGCCCGTGGCCGGGCTGATCGGCCAGGTGGGCCAAGCGCCCTGCGCGGTGCCGGTGGTGGCGGCCGACGGCCGCTTCTGCGGCGCGATCAGCAAGACCACGCTGCTGAAGTTCCTCGATCGCGACACGCCGCCGATCGATCCCGCGCTGCCGCCCGCCCCCGCCGCGAGCGCCGCCCCGGCCCATGTCCTGGCCTGAACCCGATTTCGAAGGAACCGCCGAGATGAACGACACCACCCTGCCCTCCGAACTCGCCACCGCCAACGATGCCGCCGCCGCGCTGGCGCAGCAGCCCGCGCCGGCGCCCGTCGCGCTCGATCCCTGGGAAGCCCTGTCGGCCGCGCCCGATCCCGCGGCCACCAGCGCCTGGCTCGACGCGCCCGTGCCGCCCGACGCCGCGCACCAGCTCGCCGGCCAGGCCGACGCCGCCGGCTTCCAGCTGCACCGCCTCTGGGACGGCTCGCTGCCGGTCGAGTCCTGGATCAACCAGGGCCTGGGCTGGGTGGTCGAGCATTTCCGCCCCTTCTTCCAGACCGTGCGGCTGCCGATCGACAGCACCCTGAACTCGGTGCAGAGCCTGCTGACCGGGTTGCCGACGCTCGCGATGATCGCGCTGATCGGCCTGCTGGCCTGGCAGTTCGCGGGCCGGGCGCTGGCCATCGGCAGCACCGTCGCGCTGCTGCTGGTCGCGATGCTGGGCATCTGGCCCGAGGCCATGGTCACGCTGTCGCTGGTGCTGACCTCGCTGGTCTTCTGCATGCTGGTCGGCCTGCCGCTGGGCGTGCTGCTGGCCAGCAGCGACCGCGCCCAGCGTGTCATGCGCCCGGTGCTCGACGCGATGCAGACCACGCCGGCCTTCGTCTACCTGGTGCCGGTGGTGATGCTGTTCGGCATCGGCAACGTGCCGGGCGTGATCGTGACCATCGTGTTCGCGCTGGCGCCGCTGGTGCGCCTGACCAACCTGGGCCTGCGCCAGGTGCGGCCCGACCTGATCGAGGCCGCGCGCGCCTA
>JAESGN010000925.1_pt1 | contig 11866 bp, 10 predicted proteins | sample 9269731 | NCBI WGS metagenome assembly JAESGN01 (sample SAMN15720683, study PRJNA650826) | algae metagenome | isolation source: Mojavia pulchra JT2-VF2 and co-occurring heterotrophs from desert soil | place: USA: Cadiz Valley, Joshua Tree National Park, CA | collected 1998-06-08
CCATCAAAGCCTCATTGCTCAACCTCCATCCCAGAGTGCGATTGCCTCCGGCACTGCGCTTTAGCGCAATCGCTACCTTTCTTTGTTCCTTAGTATACCTGTACTAAATTTAGATGCGTTTGCCCTGTGCGTTTGCCCTGCATATCGCTAATGTTGGATAACAGATTACCTTTCTTATCATAAGTATAAGTAACTTTATAATCAGGTTTTCCATCACCATTAATGTCATGAAGTTCAGAAATTAAATTGTATTTTTGAGTCATCTTTTTATCCTCAATTCCTATAGTTTTTGAACACAATACTTTTTGATGTTATTACAGCAGAAATGACACTGGAAAGATTGCACAGTACAATGTTATTCATCAGCCTGCTTGGTTTCTAAACGATATGCTTTTTATTAGTTTTTAATGCATAAATATGAGGATTTTGTGAGGAATACTTAATGCTATTTAAAATTTTGTTTCAACTTTCAGTAAGAGTATTTAGTACAGTCAGCGTAAATATTATTGTTAGGATAAGGCAGGAGGCAGGGAGACAAAGAGTTTGAACCTTATTTACTTTTCTTCACATAGTTTAGTTTTATTGCACAGACTTACTTTGGTGTGTTTCACGCTGTTAGCCAATCAGCCACAGAATGCGCTCAACAGTTATGGCGCTATTGTCATAATGTAGCATTGCACGTTTGGGTTGCACCTCGTCCTCCCTTTGGTTATGCCGAAACCAACGCTCGTCACATTAAGGAAAAGATTCTTCAAAAGAATGAAATGACGGCGTTTTTAATCCGCATTGATAAAGAAACGGGCAAGCGTGGAGCAGAGAAAGACCGGGCATTGGACACCAGCTGTCAGATTGAAGCACAACGCAATTGGTCTATCAATAATTTACGGTCGGATCTGCGATCGCTCCTTGAAGAGATGGGCAATACTGTTGTGCCAGCGGGTGATAGCGTTGATGAAGGAGCGCAGAAGTGGATGAAAGCCGCCGGGACTGCTATAGATGAGGAGCATTATCGTAAAGTGGCCAATGCCAAGGATATCGATAGAAGGACATACACCGCGAGGCAACACCAAGATTACCTCAAGCCAGAAGAAGCATTAGAGTGTGAGAAATTCCGCATTCAGGATACTTACGGAATGAGCGTAACCCCTGAACTGGTTGAGCAAGATGATGGGGGGCGGTTAATTAAAAAGATTGTTGCATTGGAAGCAATCTTAGCAGCACCGGGGGAGGCTATAACCGATGACCAGGGACGAGAATTTGTCACGCCGCCGGATGTGGTAACGGAACGAGATAAGTCGGAACGCGATCGCCTTGCTGTTTGTACAGACTGGAGCAATCATTCCACATCCTGGCTTATGCGTCATCGGTTGGGGTTGAGGGCGGTGTTGACAGATTTAATGGATGGCGTTGAGATTAAAGGGGATGAACCAATGATTGAAGCATTGGCAGATTTCTCCAAACGGAATGTACCGCACATTAAAGGTATTCTTAACCTGACTATCCCGCTTGAGGAAACCCCAGTGTGGATTTTGAGCCAGTATCTTTTACAACTTGGGTTGTCTACTGAGTTCCGTCGCCCCGTTGAGGATGGCAAACGGATTAGGTATTATCGACTGAATACTGATGATGTGGTGTTTGCAAAGCGGGTTTTGGAGTATCGCCAACGGCAGCGAGAGGAGAAACAAAGGAGGCGGCAGGAAGAACAGGACAAACACGCGGCTTATGCAGCTAGAATGCAGACTATTTATGGCATCAACGCTCTGTCCACACCCCCCATTAATGAAGATGGAAGTAATAATCGGGGGGGTATGGACGGACAGAAAAACCCCTATGATTCTTGGTGGCAGCAGGTTAAATATTATGCTCAGTTAGTGATTCAGAGGGTGGAGTATGGTGTGGAATCAGTCAAAGAGTTTCTCAAGACCCTAACGAGTGACGAGCGTTGGGGCGTGATGCTGGAGTTTGATGAGGTTGAGCCTCTTAAATTTGGCCAGTTGGTTGCAGATGCTCCCGATTGGGTGCAGTGGATGGGGTGAAGGGTTGGGCTTGGGGCGATCGCACTCTTTTGTTTGTTGGGACAAAGGCAAGAATACCGTGACCGCGCAAGTAGGTGGTGTACCCTTCGAGTGGGCGCGGATGTACAGTGACTTTTTATTTGTCGCTGTGCCAAATTAATCTCATTGAAGGTGTAAAGCTTGCATTCAAAGAGCGTTAAGCTTAAAAGTCACACGGAAATTTCAAGCTATGTCAACATCAATAGTTGCAAGCCTAAACTGGATAAAGCTTAACTCAATGGCACGAATTTGTCTCAACGCCATTTAATTTGTCACTGTACACTATCAATTATCGCGGCGACATTCTGATTCACGCTGCAAAAACCTGTACCAAGAAAGAGTACCAGGTAGCAAGAGAATTTTGCCAAGGGATGGGGGTAGTAATCCCCGAATTAATCTCTCTACGTCGCGGACAAGTTATTGGCGTTGTCACAATAGTTGATTGCAAGTTTTCACAAGTTGCGTCTGGCTGGGGGATGCCTGGGCAGTACCACTGGAAGCTGGAGAATCCGCGCGAGATCACACCAATTCCTTACATTGGGCAATTGGGAATTTTTGAAGTGCCGGATGAACTGGTCATGGAGGCGGTTGCATGACTAAACAATATTTTCTCCCATCACCAACGCAATTTGCTTTGATTGAGCATTAAATTCCTCTACCAATTTTGAATTAGGTGGGACAAATTCTACTTCATAGAATTATTGAAATTACCCAAATCCATATTTTTATTCTCCCATGATGGCTCTAAATTCACAGGAACAAGTTTAAGCTTTGATATCCTGAATTTGGGTTTGATTATTACTGAATAAAGTAGCTAATAACTATGGTAGATTATATTGTTTTTATCCATAAATTGAAGTATAGCTGTTTCTTTATCTCGTGATAATCCACTGGCATATTCTAGTTGCTCGACTAGATCCCATCGCCAAATATCATGAATAGTTTGGGTTAAAGAACGGAAATTTAATCCATTTGTCAGTGCTTTGCTATTACTTAAACAAGGAAATGTGTTTTGCAAGTTTGGTGGAAGCCATAAGGGTAATTCTTGCCAATGTTCTACTTTGTATGATTCTAAAATTTCTCGCGGAACCCATGTGAATGTTGCATTACTGCTAGTTACTTGCTGGCAAGTTGCTAAAAATTGTCCCAGTTTTAGGTAGTAATCAGGCCCGACAGCGTTATATACTCCGTTTTTGTGAGTTAATATTAGCCGATAAATCCATTGCACCAAATCTCGCGCATCAATATATTGCACAGGTAACTCAGGACTCTCAGGAGCTAATACTTCTCCACCTTGACTAATTCGGCGTATCCAATAAGTGAAACGCCCAGTATTGTCATAAGGCCCAACAATCAATCCTGGCCGAACAATTAAACCTCGCCGAGCGTAGACTTTTTGAACTACCGACTCTGCCATAGCCTTGAGCGTGCCATAAGCCTCTGCATTCATTTCTTGAGGAGGCTCTTGATTAATGGGGTAAAGCGGTAGCATTTCATCTGCGTTGGTTTGAAATTCAGCATAGACACTAATAGTAGAAACAAAAACATAAGTGCTTACTGAATCTTTTAATAGTTCTGCTGTCTCCTGCACTAATTGAGGCAGATTTAGAAAATAGCCAGCAGTATCAATGGCAACATCCCATTTTCTTCCTTTCAAAGCTGCAAGATCGCCTTTGACGCGATCACCGACTAATTTTTCTACATTTGGATATAAGCTGTTATTGGTTTGCCCTCGATTGAACAAAGTTACTTGATATCCCTGATTCAAAGCAATCTCTACAAAATGTCGTCCTAAAAATTGAGTGCCACCTAGAATTAATACTTTCATAATTCCATCCCAATCAAAAGCTAGCTATAAGAAGACTTTAAATACCTTTATGGTCTAATGGATTTCAACTATAATTCTATCTAAATGCAAATATAGCCTAAGTAGACTATGTGAGGTCGAGCAATCTAGTAAAACCTAGACGATTTTCTTGTATATAAATCCAATTTGCTAAATATCAAAAAATTTATCCGTCAATGATAGCCTTTTTATGCAAGAGATAAAAAATATCCCATACTATCAGGTTATTCATCCAGACCCACTATTAACTCCCTATATTGGCTGTTATTGGATTTTACGAAACACCAAAGTCAGCAAACCCAGACGAGAACTAATTCTTCCAGATGGTTATGCTGAACTTATCCTCAATTATGGAACGCCTTATTCCTGGCACGATCCCCATCGGCAGATTGAGCGTGTAATCGACAAAGTTCAGATCGTTGGTGAGCGGGATTTTTCAGTGATGGTTGATCTTAATCCTGGTTTAAATCAGATAGGTGTGAAGATGAAGCCTATTGGTTTATTTGTATTGCTGCATCAGCCACTTAATTTATTAGCTAACCAGATATTGAAACCAGATGAATTATCGATTGACGTGTTGCAAGAATTATACGAACAGATTTATGAAGCAGATTCCGATCAATCTAAAATTAACTTACTCAACAAATTTTTTTTGAAGCGACTTTTAATAGCAGATTTGCCCGAACTTCTCATTAGCAAAGCATTACAAATAATTCTCAAACAACAAGGTAATCTTCGCATTGACTCGCTGACAGAGTATCTTGACATACATTATAAAACCTTAGAAAGAAAGTTCAAAACATACGTTGGGTTGAGTCCTAAGACTTTTGCCCGCATTGTGCGGTTTAAAAATACCTACAAACAATTCCACGCGAACGCTCATCAAGATTCATCTTTCTTCCTAGACCTCGGCTACTACGATCAGAATCATTTCATTAAAGACTTCAAATATTTTCTACACACAACTCCATCTAAATATTATCGACAGCAACAATCTTTGTCAGATGAAATTGTGCGTCGTGGATTAGTAGAGCGAGCTATGTCCAAAATTTACTATCCTCCAGCCGTTGAGTTACGTCATGCTTAAACCGACGCTCTCAACAAAAATTTTGAAGTAAGAAACGATGCCACCGGATCAAAGAAAACCTTTGGCCAGTTCCCGACGCAGGTTTTTGGGTCAAGCTTTGACTGCGGCCGGAACTGCAATCGCTGCTCCCAAGTTGCTCAATAATGTCGAAGCTAGGGAAACTACACAAACTGCTCCCGATCTCAGTTCTCCTATCCAAGGTGAGGCGCAGGTAACGCTGACCATTAATGGAAAAGCACATACTGTGATGATTGAGCCGCGTGTAACACTATTAGACGTGCTGCGAGAGCGCTTAAGACTCACAGGCACGAAAAAAGGATGCGATCACGGTCAATGTGGTGCTTGTACCGTACTAGTAGAGGGAGAGCGCGTCTACTCCTGCCTTTTGTTAGCGATCATGCAGGAAGGCAAACAAATCATGACGGTTGAGGGTTTGGCAAGGGGTGAACAATTGCATCCAGTGCAAGCTGCATTTATAGAAAATGACGGATTTCAGTGTGGTTACTGTACGCCAGGACAAATTTGTGCGTCTGTTGCCCTACTTAATGAAGTTCAGCGCGGTGCAACCAGCGTGGTAACGCCTGATTTGACCCATCCTCCAAAACTGGCAGATATATCAGCAGTGGAAATCCGAGAACGTTTGAGTGGGAATCTCTGTCGTTGCAGTGCGTATAACGGCATTGTGGCCGCAGTACAACAAGTAGCTGGACAAACTCCACCTCCCCCTGATGCCCTCGTGCTGATTCGGGAAGCGGCGGAGGTAGAGACATGAAAAATTTTTCTTACGTCCGTGCGACATCTGTGTCAGAAGCGATCGCCCACTCATCAAACAACCCATCTGCCCTATTAATCGCCGGAGGTACAAATCTAGTTGATCGCCTCAAGGTGTTTTTGGATCAGCCATCGCAACTGGTTGATGTGTCTCGCCTGGATCTCAAGCAAATTGAAACCACGCCAGAGGGAAGCATCCGCATTGGGGCATTAGTCACAAATACTGCTGTGGCAGATCATCCCCAAATCCGGCGCAAATATCCTCTGTTGTCCCGTGCGATTCTGGCTGGTGCATCCCAACAAATTCGCAATGTGGCTACTGTTGGGGGTAATTTGATGCAGCGTACTCGCTGTGTTTACTATTACGACACTGCATTTGAGTGTAACAAACGGCAACCGGGGTCTGGCTGTCCGGCTATAACTGGTGTGAGCCGTAGTAATGCTATTTTGGGGGCAAGCGATCGCTGTGTGGCAGTGCATCCTTCTGATATGTGCGTAGCTTTAGCAGCTGTAGTGGAAGTGGAAGGGCCACGAGGCAAGCGGCAGATTCCCTTTGCGGAGTTTCATCGCCTTCCCGGTAATACCCCACAACGCGATACTAATTTAGAAGTTGGGGAGTTAATTACAGCCGTAATCTTGCCGCCTCTGCCTTTTGCTCAATCTGGGGTGTATCTCAAACTACGCGATCGCGCCTCCTATGCTTTTGCTTTAGTTTCTGTTGCCGCAGCCGTTGATGTTTCTAGTGGACGCATCCGTAATGCACGATTGGCAATGGGTGGTGTAGCCCACAAGCCTTGGCGATTGTTGCCAATGGAACAGTTTTTAGTGGGGAAATCTGTGGAGGATGCCACTTTACGGCAAGCAGCAGACCTTGCCCTGCGAGATGCTAAACCACTGACTGGCAACAAGTTCAAAGTTGAATTGGCGAAACGAGCCATTCGCCGAGCGATTGCCGTTGCAGCTAAAGGAGAGGGAATAGCATGAGTAAAGTAATTGGTACATCTGTAAGTCGCAAAGATGGACGGGCAAAGGTAACGGGAAGTGCAACCTATGCCGCAGAACATCAAATTCCGGGGCTAGTGTATGGTTATCTGGTGACTGCAACCATTGCTAACGGACGTATTCGCAGTATGGATGTGGGGGCAGCTAAGCGATCGCCCGGCGTTTTGGCTATCTTCACTCACCGCAATGTCCCTAAAATCTTTAACCCTGCTAATGACTGGCAAGCATCTAAAATTTCTGAATCCAGATTACCCTTGTCTGATGACCGCATCTATTATGCTGGTCAAATCATTGGATTGGTGGTTGCTGACACTTTAGAGCGGGCGCGTGATGCTGCCAATTTAGTGCAAGTTGAGTATGAAATACAGCCCCCCCTGATTGACACCAACAAAGCCAGCTATACCAATCAAAAAGATTATGAGTTCCAGAAAGGACAGTTAACCAAGGACAATTTTGCAGCAGTGGTAGCAGGAGCAGCCGCTACTGTGGAGGCTACTTACAATACAGAGGTAGAACTGCACTCTCCCCTAGAACCCCATGCTATTATCGCTCATTGGCATAATGCCGACTCGGTGACAATTTATGAGCCGACGCAATGGGTGGTAATCTTGCAACGTACCTATGCTGATTTGTTAAATATTCCCGTGGAACGAGTCCGCGTAGTCACTCCTTATATTGGCGGTTCTTTTGGGGGCAAAATCTTTCCCTGGTCTCACGCCATTCTTTGTACAGCCGTAGCACGGGAAATTAATCGTCCTTTAAAAGTGGTGGTTTCCCGTCGCCAAATGACTACCAATACAGGACACCGCGCTTCTACTGAGCAAATACTACGTCTGGCAGCTACCTCCAAGGGCAAGCTGATGGCAATTGAACATATTGTTAGGAATGCTACTTCGCCAGTAGAGAACTTTGTCGAACCTTGCACCAGTATTCCACCTGTAATGTATGATGTGCCAAATCTCCACTTACAGCAAGATTTAGCAGTGCTAAATGTCCCCACGCCAACATATTTGCGCGCACCAGGTGAAAATCCGGGGATGTGGGCGTTGGAGTCAGCAATGGATGAATTAGCCTGGACGTTGCAGATAGACCCCGTACAGCTACGCCTCCTAAATGAAACTCAAGCGCATCAAAAGACAAATTTACCATTCTCTGCCAAACACTTTGCCGACAGCTTGCGAGTGGGATCTGAGAAATTTGGCTGGAGTCAGCGTCCCAAACAACCGCGAGCTATTACTCGTGATGGGTTACAAAGCGGTTGGGGGATGGCTGCGGCCAGTTTCCCTGGTTATCGGCGGGCAGGTGCAGCCAAGGTACGACTATTATCTGATGGTACTGCCCATGTGTTGACGGCTGGGAACGATATCGGCACAGGCACTTATACAATAGTGGCGATGACGGCGGCGGAAGCTTTAGGGCTACCTGTGGAGAAAGTGCGCGTAGAACTAGGCGACTCAATTATGCCTGATGGTGGCTTGGCGGGTGGCTCATCAATGGCAGGCTCTCTCATGCCTGCTGTTATGCAGGCTTGCCAAGACTTGCTCAAACAAGCTAAAGCGAAAACAGCAACAGAGGCGATCGCTATGTTGCGTCAGTCGGGAAGGGCAGCTATTGAAGTTACTGCTTCAACTACTCCTAATGACAAGGATAAAAAATTTACCTTTTATTCCTGGGGCGCACACTTTTGCGAGGTGAGTGTAGATGAAGAAATCGGACGCTTGAAGGTGACTCGCTGGTTATCGGTGATCAATGTGGGGCGAGTTCTCAACGCCAAAACCGCTGCCAGTCAAATACGTGGCAGTGTCATTATGGGAATTGGACAAGCACTGATGGAGGAATGCCATTTTGACCCCGCCAGTGGCTACCCCGTCGTTTATGACCTAGCAACTTACCACATACCAACACACGCAGATATTCCCCGCATTGAAGTAGTCTTTGTAGGTGAGCCGGATCTGAATGCCAATTCGATGGGGGTGCGTGGTGTTGGTGAAATCGGGATTACAGGTGTAGCGGCGGCGATCGCTAATGCTATTTATCATGCCACAGGCAAGCGATTACGGAGTTTACCATTCACATTAGATAAGTTGATTACTCAGTAAGTAGGCAATAAGTATGAATGAGTTACAGCATATCTTGAAAGCATTTGCACAAAGTCAACAGTCCAGAAAGCTTACTGCTTTAGCAACAGTTGTACAAACAAGTGGCTCGGTTTATCGCCGACCAGGAGCGCGAATGCTACTGGTTGAAGATGGACAGATGATTAGTGCGATTAGCGGCGGTTGTTTGGAAGGCGATGTTTTTGAACGGGCGCAATCACTTATGTTCTACGGTGGTGAGCCGGTGGTAGTCAGATATGACACTACATCTATTGAAGACATTGTGTTTGGTTTTGGTTTGGGGTGTAATGGCGTTGTGGATGTTTTAATTGAATCTCTGGGCGATGAAACTGCTGCCAGCCAGATGTCTTTCATTCAAGACTGTTTGCAGTCTGGGCAAGCAGGGGTTATCGCCACTGTCTTTAAAATAGTAGGAGTACCAGATATTACAGTTGGTTCTCGACTGATGCTGAAATGGGATGGCACTGTCATCAATCATATTTCTAACGCTGTGATTGCTCAAACTGTAGAAACAGACGCTCGCCATGTACTGGAGAAAAAACAAACTCGCGTACAATCCTATGCCATACCCCAAGGGCAAATTGATGTGTTGATCGAGGTCATTGAGCCATTAGTACCACTACTCGTATTTGGAGCAGGATATGATGCGATTCCCGTAGTGCAATTGGCTAAACATCTGGGTTGGCACGTTACCGTAATTGATCATCGCCCAGGATATTTAAGGGGCGATCGCTTTCCCCAAGCTGACCAAATTCTCTGGTGTGAACCAGACGATCCTAATTCTTACCAATATTTGTTAACACCGCAAACAAAAGTAATGAAACAACCATTTTGACTTGTTTTCTTGAATATCATCAAGACATTGTGGAGGTATACGATTTACTCTACCGCAAGGAAGCAGAGAAATGGATGCTCAAAACTAGTTCTTACCCAAAGCTAAGGCTAGATAAAGATTGGGTCTGTAGCCAGTTACAAGACATAGGATTAAAGATCGTTAAAAATGAAATTCTCAATGGAATGATCTGTATTATTGCAGAAAAGATATGAGTATTTGGTGTCACGTGAAAAAAGAGGGCAGGGGGAGCAGGGGGGGTAAACCTCTGCGTAAACACAGAGGCTTCAAGCAAGGATGTATTGTTTTTTTGTTTCTTCCTTTTAAAAAAGGAGGCTTCTGACCACTAGGTGAGGGTATTCTCCCAAGCGCTTCAAGAGCCTCAAGAGCTTCAAGTGCCCTCCTTTCCGGTGGGCCAGTATGGAATGGATATTTGAGTCAGTGGCAAGTATGGATGAACTTTGCAGATGGTTGTAAGTCTGTGGGGTGCGATTGGGTAGCGGCGGTGTAGGTCAGCAAATCCCAGCAAATCCCGTGTCAGTTATTTATGGTACAGCGGGGCATTTTTCGAGTCTTGTGCCTAACCAACACAACCAACACAAAAGTTAAGGTACGAAAGCCAACACGCCTACAGGAGAAGGGTGAACCTCCACGTAATCTCAGAACTGCGATCGCAAGTTTAGTACCCTTGGTTGGTAATTGGTCTAAATTGGTAAGATTTTCTAGTACAATACCAGACTGTGCCAACACCAGACGGTTAGTAGCACCCGCTAGGATCGTGTCCAGGGTCTACACCATGAGTATCTATTCCCACACCTGCAATTTGTCGTTTTTTTGTTCATCAACGAAGTGAGTAATTTCGGGTAACTCTGGTTCTGGGATTTGACAAACCCTTTCCTGGTCACACTCCAAAATCTCGGTTTCCACTTCCTCATCCAGAGGGTTCGCCACTTTGCAATCGACGGGAACCGCCAAGATTGCAAGTGGCTCACTTTTTTCAAGCTCAACAGCAGAGTGTTGCTGTGGCTTTGAAGCTTGAGTATGGTTTCTGTGGTATTGTTCTGCATTGAATCTTGAAGGTTCAGTTTTGCCTCTGCGAGGTTCAAGCAGTTTATTAAGTACATCAAAGTTCAATTTATACTGCCATGTCCGATCCTGCCCATTACCTGGATTTTTCTGCTTTGAGATAATGTCCATTTCTTCAAGCAGAGCGATGGCTGCGCCAACGCCAAGGGCGAACGCACTTCGGATAACGTGAAGGCTATGCTCACCCATTAGGTCAGCGTAAATCCGTTTGAGTGGCTGATAAATCCAAGGAGTACGGTGATTTTTCAGCTTCCATTTTGTCCAATGCCTGAAGTATTCAATCAGCTTGGCCGCACAGAAGTTACCAGTGATATCAAGATACTCCCGGCGCAGAATCGCCAGGACAGAAAATTTATCAGTAGAGGCAATGCTGCTCATATTCCACCTTCCATATATTTGTCAAAACTGGTTTGGCTAAAACGGCATATTTTCTTGGTCTTCTTGGGGTGCTTGCGACCAAAATTCCCTGAGCTTTTGGCGTTTCGCTGCCTGAAATTGCTGTTTCTCTTCGGGCGATACTTCACCAACCAATCGCTCTACTTCAGCCCGTTGCCGTTCCTTCAACTGCTCACTAGTAGTTCACCGATCCAATTTTGCGATGTAGGTCGAGCAGGGGGAGCAGGGGGAGAAAATTCCTCCCTCCCCAGCCCCCCAGCTTCCCCAGCCTCCCCAGCCTGCCACCACGCAAAGTTTACTTGGCAGACTACTAGTTACAGCAGGTAAAGCCAAGGGTTCATTTTTTGCGGATGACCGGAAGTTACGGCGACGGAACAGAAACCGGAAATGGCGCTTATCTTGTGAAGGCAGCGATCGCCCAGGGCAAACGCATCTAAAGTATAAGAATCCTTTAATAGCAAGGGTTTGGGCGTTTTTTAATTTAGCCTATTTTTTCGTCAATATCCTTATCCAGCAAGGGTTTCAAAAATCTTGTGCGTTCGCCCTGTGGGGGTGAACGAAAAAAGGTGTGGGAGAGTAGTTAGCGAGCATCTTACGCTAACATAGCTGAGATGCGATTAGGATTAGACCAAACTTATGATGAACAACCTCAAATCAATACTGTCTCACATCAGT
>JAESGN010000930.1_pt1 | contig 11749 bp, 13 predicted proteins | sample 9269731 | NCBI WGS metagenome assembly JAESGN01 (sample SAMN15720683, study PRJNA650826) | algae metagenome | isolation source: Mojavia pulchra JT2-VF2 and co-occurring heterotrophs from desert soil | place: USA: Cadiz Valley, Joshua Tree National Park, CA | collected 1998-06-08
GCGAGACGCAGGTCAACCGCGTCTATCACCTCGACCGCGGCTATGAGCGGCTCGAGGAGAAGCTGCAGGCCGTGGGCGCCGATATCGAGCGTGTCGGCGACGGCTAGCGGCGATGCGGGGGCGCCGCGCGCGACTGTTGATCGGGACGGCAGCGCCGCTGTCGATCCTGGTGTGCGCGGCAAGCTGGTTCCTCGCATCGAAGATCGCCGCGGGGCATGCCTCCGCAGTTGCGCCGGTGCCGCCGCCCGCCGAACCGGTGCGCCTGAAGGCGCGGGACGGCGTTGCGCTCGCCGGTACCTACTGGCCTGGCCGGCGCCCCGATGCGCCGGCCGTGCTGCTTCTCCACGGCGTCGGCGCCTCGCGCAACCAGACCGCGCCGATGGCCGAGGCGCTGGTGGCGCAAGGCTATGCGGCGCTGGCGATCGACTTGCGCGGGCACGGTGCCTCGACGATCACCGATCACAGCTATGGTCTCGACGAAGGGCTGGACGCGCGTGCGGCGTTCGACTGGCTCAAGGCGCGGCAGCACGGCGGGAAGGTGGCGGTGATCGGCGTCTCGCTGGGCGGCGCCGCCGCGCTGATCGGCCGCGACGGCACGGTCCCGGCCGATGCGCTGGTGCTGGTGGCGGTGTTTCCGGACATTCGCCATGCGATCTACAACCGGATGGCGGCGGTGCTGACGCCGGCGGGCGGGGCGCTTGCCGAGCCGCTGCTCAGCTTCCAATCGCTGCCGCGCTACGGCGTCTGGCCGGGACGGATCGCGCCGATCGCGGCGATCGGGGGCTATCGCGGGCCGGTCCTGGTGATCGGCGGCGCGGAAGACCGCTACACGCCGCCGGTCGAGACCCGCGCGCTCTACGCGGCCGCGCCGAACCGCAAGGCGCTGTGGCTGGTGCCGGGACTGTCGCATGGCGAAGTGAGCAACTTGCACGATGCCGAATGGGCGCGACGGATCGGCGAGTTCCTGCGCGAGACGATCGGGACGCCCTAGGTTGGGGACGCATATTCCTCCTTCGTCACCCCGGCCTCGAGCCGGGGTCCCGCTGCCTTGCTGACGGAAGAAGAAGCGGGATCCCGGCGCAAGGCCGCGATGACGGCAGAAAATCAGATACTTGTCTGGGTTCTCAGCCTAGAGCCCGATGATCGAGATCTGCCGGCCATAGTCCGGCTCTCGCCGGTGCGTCGCGCGGCGATAGGAATAGAAATGCCCCGCCTGGGCATAGGTGTCCTGCCCCAGCATCTCGACGGTGCGGACGCCCGCCGCGGCCAGCCGGTGCGCGACATAGGCCTCGAGATCGAATTGCCAGTGATCCGCGCGGCGGCCTTCGGTGAAGAAGCGCTCGTTCGCCGGATCGGCCTCGGCGAACCGGGCGAGGAAGCCGGTATCGACTTCGTAGGAGGCGCGGGCGATGCACGGGCCGACCGCCGCGACGATCCGGTCGCGGCGGGCGCCCAGCATTTCCATCGCGGCGACGGTCGAATCGGTGACGCCGCCGATCGCGCCCTTCCATCCCGCATGGGCGGCGCCGACCACGCCGGCCTCGGCGTCGGCGAACAGCACCGGCGCGCAATCGGCCGTCAGGACGCCGAGCGCCAGGCCCGGCCGGTCGGTGACGAGCGCGTCGGCATGCGGGCGCAGCCGATCCTCCCAGGGCGCGGCCACGGTGACGCAGTCGGCGGAATGGACCTGATGCACCGAGACGAGCCGCGCGCCGGGCAGCACCGCTTCCACGGCGCGGCGGCGATTCTCGGCGATCAGCGCAGGATCGTCGCCCGAGCCCAGCCCGACATTGAGGCTGGCCATGTCCCCCGTCGAGACGCCGCCCTTGCGGCCGAGAAAGCCGTGCGCGACTCCGGCCAGCGCCCGCGCGCGGAAAATTTCGACTTCGCTCACAACAGGGCTCACAGCATGCGCCTCATCAACCGGTCCTCATCGGCATGCGCGCCGACCATGAAGGCATAGCGGCCACGATCCTCGAAGCCATTCCGCGCATAGAAGCGCCGGGCGCGGTGATTGTCGACATAGACCGAGAGCCACATCTCCCCGGCCCCCCGGGCCCGGCCCTGGTCGAGGGCCCAGTCGAGCAGCACCTGCGCCGCGCCGCTGCCCTTGGCGCGTTCGTCGAGATAGAGCTGGCGGAGCTCATAGGTGCGCGCGCTGGTCTCGGCGGGGAGGGTGAGGTTGCTGGTCTTGGCGAAGCCGGCCAGGCCCTGCGCGTCCTCGGCGAGCCGGAAGCGCAGGTCCGGCGTGGCGAACTCTCCGGCCCAGGCCTTGGGCGTGAAGGCGGCCAGGAAGTCGGCGAGGTCCTCGGGCCGATAGAGATGGCCGAAGGTCGCGACGAAGCTGGCGCGGAACAGCGCGTCGATCGCGGGCAGGTCGGCGGGGGTGGCGTCGCGGTAGATCATTCGAACCCCGCCGGCACCGGCCAGCCCGGCGCGGTGAAGGCGATCACCTTGAACAGCTCGCCCATCTGCTCGGGATCGGTCAGCCGGTCGCGATCGATGGCGAGCTGGCCGGCACGGTCGGGCGCGGCGAGCGAGAGATTGGCGGTGCGCTCGGCGATGCCGAGCCGCATCAGGAACGCGCCCTGCGGCACCGGGCCGTGGACGACCAGGCCCTCCGCCCGCGCGGCTTCGGCGAGCGTGCCGAAATCGACATGGGCGGTAAGGTCCGCCTCGCCCGGCGTGTCGAAGGGATTGGCATAGGCATGGCCCTTCACTGCCTGGAGCGTGTCGCCGATCGCGGGCCCCATATAGCCATAGTCGATGATCAGCGCGGCGCCGCCCTGTTCGGTGAGGCGCCGGGCGAGCTGGCGCAGCACCGCGACGCTGGCGGGCGAAGTCTCGAGGATCGAGCCGGGCGCCGCGTCCTTGAAGTCGCGCGGGATGATCATGTCGAAGCCGCGGTCGCCGTGAATGGGCAGGAACAGCATGTCCTGGCAGGCGACCAGCCGCTCGCGCCAGCCTTCCCGGGTGGCGATGAGCTGGCGGATCGGCAGCGCGTCGAAGAATTCGTTGGCGACGAAGATCAGCGGCGCATCGTCGGGCAGGCCGACCAGGTCGAGATGGAACTCGGCATGCGCCACGCGCTCCGCCTGGGCGGCGCGCAGCGTCGGGCTGGTCTCGACCAGGTCGACCGGCGGCGCGAGCCCCGCCCTGGCCATGGCGCGCAGCGCGTCGGCGGCGAGCGTGCCGCGGCCCGGGCCGAGCTCGACATAGCGGACGGGCGGGCCGCCGGCGCGCTGCCACAGGTCGGCCACCCACAGGCCGATCAGCTCGCCGAACATCTGGCTCACTTCGGGCGCGGTGGTGAAGTCGCCGCGCGCGCCGAGCGGGTCGCGCGTCGCATAATAATGCGCGTTGGCGGCGCCCATGAACTGCGACAGCGGGATCGGCCCGGCCAGGGTGATGGCGCGGGCCAGCCGCTCGGCGAGCAGGGGCTCGGCGGCATTGGCGCCGCGCTCCGCGGCCGGCGCGTCGAGGGGATTCTCGCTGCTCAGGCCACGCTCTCCGTGCCCGCGATCGGCTCGACCCGCTGGCGGCGCTTCTTCGCGGTGACGATCAGATAGATGCCGCCCGCGATCATCGGCAGGCACAGCACCTGGCCCATATGGATGACATGCTCGAAGATCGTGCCGGCGAACTGCGAATCCGGCTCGCGGAAATACTCGACCAGGAAGCGGAAGCAGCCATAGCCGAGCAGGAAGATGCCGACGAGCCTGCCCGGCTCGTAGCGCGCCTTGGTGCGCCAGAAGGCATAGGCGAGGATGGCGAAGAGAAGCACGCCTTCAAGCCCCGCCTCGTAGAGCTGGCTCGGATGGCGGGCCGCCGGGCCGGCACCCGGGAAGACGATCGCCCAGGGCAGGTCCGCCGGCTTGCCCCACAGCTCGCCGTTCACGAAATTGGCGAGGCGCCCGAAGAACAGGCCGAAGGGCGCGCAGCAGGCGACATAGTCGTGCACGCGCAGCCAGTTGAGCCCCTGGCGCCGGCACATCAGGATGATCGCCAGCGTGGTGCCGATCACGCCGCCATGGAACGACATGCCGCCGTCCCAGAGCCGGATGATGCGGATCGGATCGAGGAACATCTCGGGCGCGTAGAAGATCACATAGCCGAGCCGCCCGCCCAGGATGATGCCGAGCGTCGCGTAGAAGACGAGATCGTCGGCATGGCGCTTGCTCATCGGCGCGCCGGGCTGGCGGAGCAGGCGGAGGAGGTACCACCAGCCGACCAGGATGCCGGCGATATAGGCCAGCGAATACCATTTGATCTCGAAGAAGCCGAGATTGAGCGCGACCTTGTCGAGGCCGAGATCCTTGAACTGGATATGGTCGGCCGCGGCGGCGGCCAGGGTGGAAAGCAGCACGGGTGGTCCCTCCGGGTATCGGGCTCCGATAGAGCAGGCTCGCCGCAAACCCAATAGCCCCGCGCCGCCATCGCGGCTTTTGCCGGGGCGCGGCGGGAGGCCCGGGGTGACAGCCTTTCCCCCGCGCGATAGAGCGATGGCGATGAAGGTCGATTTCGGCAAGCTCCAGAAGCTGGATCGGCGCACGCTGCTGATCGGCGGCGGCGTGGGCGTGGGGCTGGTGGTCGCCTGGGCGGTGTGGCCGCGCACCTATCTCCCCAATCTCACCGCGGCGCCGGGCGAGAGCCTGTTCGGCGCCTGGATCAAGATCGGCACCGACGGGCACGTCTCGGTTGCCGTCCCGCAATGCGAGGAGGGGCAGGGCGTGTTCACCGCCATGCCGCAGATCATCGCCGACGAGCTGGGCGCGGACTGGAAGCTGGTGGGCGTCGAGCCGGCGCCGCTCAACCCGCTCTACGCCAATCCGCTGGCGGCCGAGGAACTGTTCGAGCTGGCGCTGGGCGGGCTGCCCGAGCAGCTGCGGCGCAGCCATGCCGCGCGCACCGGGCTGGTGCTCACCGGCTGCTCGACTTCGATCCGCAGCTTCGAGGACCAGCTGCGCCACGCCGGCGCCACCGCGCGGGTGTTGCTGTGCAAGGCGGCGGCGCGGCGCTGGGGCGCGGAATGGCAGAGCTGCGACACTGCCGGCGGCCAGGTGATCCACGGCAATTCGAAGCTCGGCTTCGGCGCGCTGGCGGCGGAGGCGGCGGACGAGCGGGTGCCCGGCGACGTGCCGCTGCGCACCGGCGAGGCGAACCGGCTCTACGGCCAGGACCTGCCCCGGCTCGACGCGCCGGCCAAGGTGGACGGCAGCCTGCTCTATGCGGCGGACGTGCGGCTGCCGAACATGGTGTTCGCCTCGATCCGGATGGGGCCGATCGGCGATACCGAGCTGGTGAAGCTCGACCGGGCGGCGGCCGACAGGATCCCCGGCATGCTCTCGATCGTGACCACGAAGGACTGGGTGGCGACGATCGCCAATAATGGCTGGGCGGCGGAGCGGGCGATCGACGCGATGCGCCCGCGCTTCAGGACGCCCGAGGAAGTGATCAACAATGATTCGATCGCCTCGGCGCTGAGCGACGCGCTGAATGCCGATGGCGCGCGGATCCATGAGGCGGGCGACCTGGCGGCGGATTTCCGCGGGGCGAAAGTGGTCTCGGCCGAATATCGGGTCGACGTGGCGCTCCATGCCGCGCTCGAGCCGATGACCTGCACGGCCAGTTATCACGAAGGGCACCTCTCGCTCTGGCTGCCGACTCAGGCGCCGGGGCTGGCGCGGGCGGCGGCGGCGCGGGCGATCGGCATTTCCGAGAACTCGGTGACCGTGCACGCGACGATGGCGGGCGGCTCGTTCGGGGCGAAGCTGGAACATGCGGTGGCGGAGCAGGCGGCCCTGCTCACCGAGCGGATCGGCCGGCCGGTGCAGCTCACCTGGCCGCGCGGCGAGGACATGCGGCACGATCGCTATCGCCCGCCCGCGATCGGCCGGATGACCGGCAAGCTGAACCCGCGGGGCCAGGTCTCGGGCCTGCTCGCCAAGATCGCCGCGCCAGAGACCGGCCGCGAGCTGGCGACGCGGCTGCTGGGCAGCGATCCGGTGGTGCAGGCTTCGCTCGCGCTGCCCGGCAAGGGCGATCCCTCGGCGGTGGCGGGGGCGCGGCCCTTCTATGCCATCCCCAATTACGCGGTCGATCACCATGTCGCCGCGATCGGCGTGCCCACCGGCTATTGGCGCTCGGGCGCGCACAGCTACAATTGCTTCTTCGTCGAGAGCTTCATGGACGAGCTGGCACATGCCGCCGAGCAGGATGCGGTGTCGTTCCGCATGGCGATGCTCGGCGGCGAGACGCGGCTGGCGCGCTGCGTGCAGATGGCGGCCCAGCTGGGCGGCTGGCAGGGCGGCCAGCCGGGCGGCGGCCAGGGCATCGCCTGCCACGCCTTTCGCGGCTCCTATATCGCGGTGATGGCCGAGGCGCGGCTCGAGGGGCGCAAGGTGAAGGTCGAGCGGCTGGTCGCGGCGGTCGATTGCGGGCGGGTGGTGAACCCGGACCTGGTGACTCAGCAGATCGAGGGCGGACTGCTGTTCGGCATGGCGGCGGCGCTGGCCGGATCCACCGGCTTCACCGAGAATGTCGCAGACGTGCGCGATCTCTCCGAGCTCGGCCTGCCGACCCTGGCCGATGCGCCGGACATCACCGTGGAGCTGATCCGCAACGCCGCCGATCCGGGCGGCGTGAGCGAGCTCGCCGTGCCCCCGGTCGCCCCCGCCATCGCCAACGCGCTGCAATCGGCGAGCGGCGTGCGCTTCCGCGTGCTGCCTTTGCTTTCGGACGTCGAATGACCGTTCCAGACGGGCATCCGCCCCTTTTCCCGCCCGACAGGATCGGCGTGCTGCTGGTCAATCTCGGCACGCCGAGCGCGCCCGATCCGGCATCGGTGCGGCGCTATCTCGCCGAGTTCCTCTCCGATCGCCGTGTCGTCGAGATCCCGCCTTTGGTCTGGCAGCCGATCCTGCACGGGATCATCCTGCGCACCCGGCCGAAGAAGTCTGCGCATGCCTATCGGCAGGTGTGGCGGCCGGACGGATCGCCGCTCGCCGCGATCACCAGGGCGCAGAGCGACGCATTGCAGGGGGCATGGGGCGAGGACGTGCTCGTCGAATGGGCGATGCGCTATGGCGAGCCGGCGATTGCCGGCCGGCTCCAGTCGCTCAAGGCCCAGGGCGCCCGGCGCATCCTGATCGCGCCGCTCTATCCGCAATATTGCGCGGCGACGACCGCCACTGCCAATGATGCCGCCTTCGCCGCCCTGGCGAAGCTGCGCTGGCAGCCGGCGGTCCGCACCCTGCCGCCCTATCACGATCACCCCGCCTATATCGCCGCGCTCAAGGCGTCGGTGGAGGCGAGCCTGGCCCGGCTCGATTTCGTGCCCGATGCGATCCTGGCGAGCTTCCACGGCATGCCGCAGCGGACACTCGACCTCGGCGATCCCTATCATTGCCATTGCCGCAAGACCGCGCGCCTGCTGGGCGAGGCATTGGCGGAAACCCTGGGGGGGCGGGAGCTCATCGTCACCTTCCAGTCGCGTTTCGGCCGGGCGAAATGGCTGGAGCCCGCCACCGACGCCATGCTCGCCGCGCTGCCCGGCAAGGGCGTGAAGAAGGTCGCGATCGTCGCGCCGGGCTTCTCGGCCGACTGCCTCGAGACGCTGGAGGAACTGGCGATCCGCGGGCGCGAGACGTTCCTCGCCGCGGGCGGGGACCGGTTCGCCTATCTGCCCTGTCTCAACGACAGCGCCGGCGGCATCGCGATGCTGCGCACAATTTTGCGTGAGGAGCTTGCGGGCTGGATCGAGCCTGCCTAGCGTTTCGGTCCACCACGAAGGAGAGGAAGAGCATGGCACGCGTAGCGATCGTGACGGGCGGCACCCGCGGCATCGGCGAGGCGATCAGCCTCGCGCTCCAGGATGCGGGAATGATCGTCGCCGCCAACTATGCGGGCAACGAGGAGAAGGCCCGGGCCTTCACCGACCGCACCGGCATCGCGGCGTACAAATGGGACGTGGGCGATTATGACGCCTGCCACGAAGGCGTGACGAAGGTCGCGGCCGAGCTCGGCCCGGTCGATGTGGTGATCAACAATGCCGGCATCACCCGCGACGGCACGATCCTGAAGATGAGCCGCGACATGTGGGAGGATGTGATCCGCATCAACCTGGGCGGCTGCTTCAACATGGCGCATGCGGTGTTCCCGGGCATGCGCGACCGCAAATGGGGCCGCATCGTCAATATCGGCTCGATCAACGGCCAGGCCGGCCAATATGGCCAGGTCAACTATGCCGCCGCCAAGTCCGGCATCCACGGCTTCACCAAGGCGCTGTCGCAGGAAGGCGCGCGCTTCGGCGTGACGGTGAATGCGATCGCGCCCGGCTATATCGATACCGACATGGTCGCCGCGGTGCCGCCCGAGGTGCTCGAGAAGATCGTGGCGAAGATTCCGGTGGGCCGGCTCGGCCAGGCGCACGAGATCGCGCGCGGCGTGGCGTTCCTCTGCTCGGACGAGGCGGGCTTCGTCACCGGATCGACGCTGTCGATCAATGGCGGCCAGCACATGTACTGATACGATGAGGGCCGCCCCTTTCAGGGCGGCCCCCAACCCCTCGATACGCTACGCGAGGGAAACTCTTGTTCGAACAACCAACGTCCTCATAGGCGGGTTCCCTTTAGTTTCTTCTGAACGGGCTGGTCACCTGGCGTTCATCTTTCGGGCGCTGGTCCTTCCGCCGCCAGTCGCTATGAGCGGAGGCGATGCTGCTCCGCCCCGTGATCGCCCTGTTCTCCCTCGGTTCCATCCTGCTGCTCTCCGCATCGGGGCGCGACGGGCGCGACCTGCTGGGCAAGGTGTCCCGCATGACCGTGGAGCGCGTGCCGCTCGACGCGCGCGATCCCGGGCGGACCCGGGTGGGCGCGCTCACCTATCTGGGCGGCATCCGGCTGAAGAGCCCGGATCGCGCCTTTGGCGGCTTCTCCTCGATGCTGGTCGAGGGGGACCGCTTCACCCTGCTCAGCGACGGCGGCGCCTTTATCCGCTTCCGCATGGGTGCCGACTGGGCGCCGCGCGAGCTGGTGTTCGGCGACCTGCCCGCCGGCCCGGGCACCGGCTGGCTGAAGGGGGATCGCGATTCGGAATCGATGACGCGCGATCCGGCCACCGGGCGGATCTGGGTGGGCTTCGAGGGCCATAACGCGATCTGGCGCTATGATGCCGGCCTGACCCGCGCCGAGCGGAGCGCGGAGCCGGCGGCGATGCGCGACTGGTCCGTCAATGGCGGGCCCGAATCGATGGTGCGCCTTGCCGATGGCCGCTTCGTGGTGATCGGCGAGACCTCGCGGCCCAAGGGCAGCCGGATCGGCCGCGAGGCGCTGCTCTTCCCGGGCGATCCCACCGCGCCGGGGATCGAGCCGATTCGCTTCGTCTATATGCCGCCCGGCGAGCTCTATGATCCGAGCGACGCCGTGCAGCTGCCCGACGGGCGGCTGATCGTGCTCAACCGGCGCTTCGCGGTGCCGAGCCTGTTCACGGTGAAGCTCACCCTGGTGGATCCGCGGGAATTCCGCCCCGGCGCAGTGGTGCGCGGCAAGGAGATCGCGGCGCTGGCCGCGCCGCTGATCCACGACAATTACGAGGCGCTGGCGATCACGCGCGAGGGCGACGACACGATCCTGTGGATGGCGTCGGACGACAACCAGCAATTCTGGGAATGGTCGCTGCTGCTCAAGTTCCGGATCGAGTTCGGGAAGCGCTGAGTCATTCGAGCAAAGCCGGGCATTGACTGGCGAAGGCCGGATTGATCCGATGCGCCATGGCCGGCGGACTTAAGAAGCGGAGAAAGCGTACGATCGAGGGGGCGGCCCTGATCGATGGTGTGCAGCTGATTTGGGAACTGGTCAGCGAGCCGCAGTGGAGCAACAGCGGCGATGGCTAAAAGGGCATGTGCATTTCGGTGCGCGTCGATGGCGAGTCGCGCCGTGAATTGATCGTTGAATACCCCTATCCAAAAGGTCGCGATGGCCGCCCGTTGCCTGTCCCGCAGCGCCCGACGATCACCCCGAAGCTTGTCGAGGCATCGATAGCACAGGCGCTGGTCGCCGGGTGGGATCCTGCCTCGAGAGGCAAGGCCTTTGTCTTCTATCCCTCCGACGACAGCTAGCCGATCCTGCGCGGCGTGGCGGGGTCTTTACCTGCCAGGCAACAGCACACATGCGAAAAACCCGCTCTCCGCAGGGAGAACGGGCTCGCATTGAGCCGTCGAAGAAACGGGCTGTTAGGCCGCAGTCTTCTCGGCCGACGCCTTGCGCACTTCGCGCTTCAGGCGGCGGGCGCGCAGCGACAGATCGTCGTCGCTGGTCTTGAGCAGCCAGTTGTCCAGGCCGCCATTATGCTCGACCGAGCGCAGGCCGTGGGTCGAGACGCGCAGGCGCACGCTGCGGCCCAGCGCGTCGCTGATCAGCGTGACGTTCTGCAGGTTCGGCAGGAACGTACGCTTGGTCTTGTTGTTGGCGTGGGAAACGTTGTTACCCACCTGCCGGCCCTTGCCGGTCAGCTCGCAAATGCGCGACATCGCTTGATATCCTGGTTTGAGCCCCAGCGAACTGCGGCCGGAAAGGTGGCGCCGATAGCCGTAATGGGACGGTGCGTCAACCGATTCGCCCCAAGAAACGCCTTGTGCCGACGCAACCACCATGGTTGATGCGGCGTTGATTACGCAACCGATTCAATTGGGGAGATGAAGCGATGCGTGGAATTCTCGTGCTCATAGGCCTGATCGCGCTGGCCGTGGTGGTGCTCATGTCGGTCGGCATGCTGCGTATCGAGCAGCAGCAGGGCGCGACGATGCCGACGATCACGTTCGACGCCAAGGGCGGCCAGCTGCCCAAGTTCAAGGCGGAGACGGGATCGGTCGGAATCGGATCGACCAACACGACCGTCGCGGTGCCGACGGTCGAGATGAAGAACACCACCGTCACCCTGCCCACCATCGAAGTGAAGCAGGCGGGCGCCACGCCCACGCCCACGCCCGCCGCGAAATAAGCGGCGGCCCGTGCCGGGCTGGTGGCGGCCGGGATATCCTCGCCGCCGCCACTCCTGAACTGTCATCCCCGCGAAGGCGGGGGCCCTTCTCGTGCAGATGGAACGAGCAGATACCGATGTGATGCGCGTGACGCGTCCCGGAGAGGGGCCCCCGCTTTCACAGGGGTGACGCGTTGGCGGGGCTACGGTAATCACGCGCGATGTTCCCGCTTCCCGAACCGATGCGCATCGCGCTCGACGCCGCCCGCGCGGCGGCCGAGGCGGGCGAGGTGCCGGTCGGCGCGGCGCTGGTGCATGATGGCAAGGTGATCGCCGCCGCGGCCAATGCCCCGCGCACGCTCCACGATCCCACCGCCCATGCCGAGATGCGGGTGATTCGCGCGGCGGCCGAGCAACTGGGGCGCGAGCGGCTGGAGGATTGCGACCTGTGGGTCACGCTCGAGCCCTGCGCGATGTGCGCGGGTGCGATCGCGCATGCCCGGATCGCGCGCGTCTATTACGGCGCGGGCGATCCCAAGGGCGGCGCGGTGGAGCATGGCCCGCGCTTCTTCGCCCAGCCGACCTGCCATCACCGCCCCGAAATCTATCCCGGCATCGGCGAGGCCGAGGCAGGCGAGATCCTGCGCGATTTCTTCCGCGAGCGGCGCGGCTAGGTTGGGGACTCATTTAAGCCACGCGGTGATAAGGGCTACGAGAGCGATGGCAGCGAGGTAGTTTGTGGCATGCCGGTCGTATCTGGTAGCGATGCGTC
>JAESGN010000931.1_pt1 | contig 11727 bp, 12 predicted proteins | sample 9269731 | NCBI WGS metagenome assembly JAESGN01 (sample SAMN15720683, study PRJNA650826) | algae metagenome | isolation source: Mojavia pulchra JT2-VF2 and co-occurring heterotrophs from desert soil | place: USA: Cadiz Valley, Joshua Tree National Park, CA | collected 1998-06-08
GCGGTATTCGTGCCCATGGCATTCTTCGGCGGATCGACCGGCATCATCTACCGCCAGTTCTCGGTCACCATCATCTCGGCCATGGTGCTGTCGCTGATCGTCGCGCTGGTGCTGACACCGGCGCTCTGCGCGACCATCCTGCGGCCGTTGGCAAAGCACGGGAGGAAGACCGGCATATTCGGCTGGTTCAACCGCGTCATGGACCGTGGGACCAATGCTTATGAAGCCGGCACGACATTGATCATCCGTCGCTCCGGACGCGGTATGGCGGCGTTCGTGGTTATCGTGGTGGCCACGGTTTTGCTGTTCATGCGGCTGCCGGGATCGTTTCTGCCGAAGGAGGACCAGGGCTCGCTGTTCGTAGTCGTCCAGTTGCCCGTTGGGGCGACGGCGGACAGAACGCAGAAGGTACTGGACAAGGTCGCCAAGCATCTTCTCGAACAGGAGAATGAAGCTGTTGAGGGTGTCTTCGACGTGACGGGCTACTCGTTGGCGGGCACCGGCCAAAATACCGGCATCGCCTTCATCAGTCTGAAGGACTTCAGCTTGCGGAAGTTCCCCGAATTGTCGGCCGATGCCGTCGCCGAGGGCGACCGCCGCCTTCGCCGGCATCAAGGACGGTCAGGTGTTCGCGCTGGCGCCGCCGGCGATCGATGGCCTCGGCGAGAGCGGCGGCTTATCCTTCTATCTGCGCGATCTCCGTGGCGCGGGGCGCGAGAAGCTCGTTGCCGCGCGGGATGAGCTGCTGACGAAGGCGGGTGAGAGCAAGATACTCAGCGGCACCCGGTCGAACGGCCAGGATGACACGCCGCAATTCGCGATCGACATCGATCAGGAGAAGGCGAGCGCTCTCGGCATTCCGCTTGCGGACATCAATTCCACGCTGTCGATTGCCTGGGGCAGCAGCTACGTGAACGACTTCGTCGACCGTGGACGCGTGAAGCGAGTCTACCTGCAGGGCGGCGCCGACTTCCGGATGCAGCCGGAAGATGTGGATCGGTGGCAGGTGCGCAACACAGCGGGGAACATGGTGCCGTTTTCCGCCTTCGCGACCGGACGATGGACCTTCGGTTCGCCCAGACTGGAACGCTACAACGGCACGTCCGCTCTCGAAGTGCAGGGCGACGCTGCAAAGGGAGCGAGTTCCGGAGCCGCGATGGCTGAGATCGGCAGGATCGTCAAGGCTTTGCCGGGTGGCTTCGGACACGAATGGGCAGGGCTTGCGAGGCAGGAACTGTTGTCGGGCAATCAGGCCGCGATGCTCTACGCGCTGTCCGTCCTGATCGTCTTCCTCTGTCTGGCCGCGCTCTATGAAAGCTGGACAATCCCGCTCGCCGTCATGCTGTCCGTGCCGATCGGCATCCTGGGCGCCGTCGCCGGCGCGTCGCTGTTCGGGCAGGCCAACGACGTCTACTTCAAGGTCGGTCTCCTCACCACGGTCGGTCTCGCGGCGAAGAACGCCATTCTCGTCGTCGAATTCGCGGTGGCGCGCCATGCCGAAGGTTTGGCTCTGGTGGAGGCGACCATCATGGCGGCGCGCCAGCGCCTGCGACCGATCCTAATGACGTCGCTCGCCTTCATCCTCGGTGTCGTTCCGCTGGCGATCGCCAGCGGTGCCGGCTCCGGCGCCCAGAACGCCATCGGTATCGGCGTCATGGGCGGGATGCTGTCGGCGACAGTGATCGGCATCTTCCTTGTCCCGCTGCTCTTCATCGTTGTCCGGCGCGTGTTCGACAGGAGCCAGGCTGCACCCGCTGCCGCGACAGCGGAGGTCAACTGATGACAAGACGAGAACCAATGAAGATTTTGGTCGGTTATGGACGCAAAGCTTGGCTTCTTGCGTCGGCCGCCGTAGCCACGACGCTGACGGGTTGCGCTGTCGAGATCCCGCTGAAGGATCAACGAAGCCCGTCCAGCTTGCCGCAGCAGCAAGCCGCACCGCCGCGCGCGACGAACGGGCCTGCCTTCAAGGCACCCATGATGGCGCTGCTGGTGGCATGCACTTTCCTTGGCGGATGCGCCGTCGGTCCAGAGCAGGACACGCCGTTCGGACCGATGCGGACCGCTTGGAGCCGCGCGGACGGCATCGTGCCCGCGGGACCTTTGGCCATGTCGCGCTGGTGGTCGCGCCTGAACGATCCGATGCTCGATCGCCTGGTCGACGAAGCCGTCGAGGGCAATCTCACCGTCGAGACGGCGAAGGCGCGGGTGCGCGAAGCGCGCGCGAGCTACCGCCAGGCGGTCGGCGCGCTGCTGCCGACCCTGCGCAATACCGACAGCGCCGTGCGGTCGAAAGGAGCGCCCGGAGCACCGATCGCCGGCGCCGTTGTCCCCGGCGAGTACAGCCTGTTCCAAGCGGGCTTCGACACCAGTTGGGAATTGGACCTGTTTGGCGCCAACCGCCGGGCGGTCGAGGCGGCGGACTGTGGCGTGCAGGCATCTGAGGACGATCTCGACGGTGCGCTCCTGACACTGATCGGTGATGTCGCGGTCAACTACGTCCAGGCCCGCGGTTTCCAGGCGCGGATTGACTTGGCGCGCCGCAGCGTCGTCTCCCAGGAAGCGACGGCCGAACTGACGCGCAACAAGCTTGCCTCCGGCACGGCAACGGCGCTCGACGTCGCCAACGCTACCGGGCAAGCCGCCGCGACCCGCTCCACGATACCGACCCTCGAGACGGCTTTGTCGGAGTCGATCCACCGCATATCCGTTCTGACAGGCCGCGATCCGACTGCGCTCAACACTCGGCTCGCCCCCTGGAAGGCAATTCCAGCGCCGAAGCTGCCGATGCCCGCGGTTATGCCTGCGGAAATCCTGCTGACGCGTCCGGACGTGCGCGCCGCGGAGCGCCGGTACGCGCAATCGACGGCCCGTATCGGGCAGGCCGAAGCCGCACGCTATCCGAGCGTCAGCCTGACGGGCAACATCGCGACGGCCGGCACACGTCTTGGAGATCTCGGGCGCAGCTCGACTATCAGTTGGTCGGTCGGACCTTCACTAACGGTACCGCTGTTCAACGGCGGCAGGCTGCGGGCGGCGGTCGAGATCGCGGAGGCGCAGCGTGACCAGGCTTTCCTTGGCTATCACGCCTCGGTACTGACGGCGCTGCGCGAGGTCGAGGACGCGTTGGTGGCCCTCGGACGCGAGCGCACTAGGTCGCGAACGCTTGCGGTGTCGGCGAGCTCCTACCGTCAGGCGGCGAGCCTGTCGCGATCGCTCTATCAGACGGGATCGGCAAGCTTCCTCGACGTCCTCACCGCGGAGCGCTCGCTCTACACGGCCGAAGACGCGCTGCTGCAGAGTAGGGTACTCATCGCCTCCGACTTCATTGCGCTCAACAAGGCGCTCGGCAGCGGATGGGACGGGCCGGTGGATGCATCACGGCCGGTCGTGACCGACGCCGACACGGGGCCGCGCCTCGAGCGCTAGGAACGGGCGACATGAAGGAGGAGCGGCGGACGCGGGCGATGAAGATCCACGGCAGGAACACCAACCTCTCGTTAGAGCCCGACTTCTGGCAAGCCCTCGGCGACATCGCGCGCGACCTCGGCGTCAGCCGGGTCGCGATCGTTGCCGGGATCGCGGAGCGCCGCTCTCGTCCCAATCTTTCGTCGGCGGTCCGAGTTTACGTTCTCGAATATTACATCGCCCGCTTCCGGGACAATGCGAACCGGGGCGACACCGTCCGGGCCGACGAGTAGCAGCACGCGTGACCTTGATCGGAAGCGGGCAGCCTGGCTGCGTGCGTCATGACGCGATGTCGTCTGTGTGAGATTTCGGAAGGGTGACGATGGCACCAAAGACAAGGCCTGCAACGAGCATCACAAGAGATTGCTTAAGTGTATGAAGGTTCCGGCCCTCATGCCGATAGTAAGCGTTGGATCGCGGACAGAATCCGAATGCCGCGCTGTGGATCGCGATCGTCACTGCCGGTCTAGCATGGATGTGGCCATCGGCCGGCGCCGCCAGCGCGGTGGTTAGCAACATGTGCAGGAGCGCGCTGTTGATCTGGGCCGGAGACGAGATGCTCAGGGGCGTCAATCCTTGGCGTCGCTGCCTCGGAGCAAGCGTTGGCGCCTATCAGCTCGCGTCGATCTTTCAATGACACTGCTCGGCTGCCCCGCCGAGCGCGAACTGTTTCGTCCGGAAACGGCCACGACCAGTTCGACCACACGGCCCGGTAGGCGGTCCCTCCCAAGCGCGATGAATCCGATCATTCCGATATCCACTCCAACCACTTGATGTGTCTGGCGACGGAGCGCGCAAAGGTCGCTTTCCCGTCGACCGGGATGATGCGATCCCCGGGTCAATCGCTCATGATAAGCGATTTGTTAATTGTGGCGGGGCAGCCTCGGTTCACGTGGAATGCTGATATCGGGGATCCCTTCCACGTGGAGGGGCCGCGCGCCGAGGACACGCGCGGTCCCTCGACCCTCGGTTAGTGTCGCCCCGGCGAGTCCACAGGAATACGCAATTCCTTGGCCCTGTGTTGCTGCATTCGAAGCCGGAACTCGCGCTCTTTGGCCTCGAATTTTGCAAGTTCGGCCTTCGCCGCCTCGATAAAGCGATCTTTGGGAGTGAGTGCGATGGTGGTGCGCTGTTCCATCCGAAAGCTCCTATCGCGTGCTCAGGTTGCCGAAAGCGTCGCGCTCATGGTTGCCCAGAACCTCCTGCGGCAGCGTAGACCTGCCCGGAAGCATAGCTGGCATCGGCTGCAGCGAGCTGAACATATATGGATGCCAGCCCCACCGGCTGTCCGGGGCGACCAAGGGGCGTCATGCCTCCGAACTTCTCCAGCTTCTCCATTGTGGCGCCACCGGAGACCTGCAGCGGCGTCCAGATCGGACCGGGTGCCACGGCGTTGACACGGATGCCTTTCGGCGCGAGCTGCTTGGCCAGCGACTTGACGTAGTTCGTGGTCGCCGCCTTCGTCTGAGCGTAGTCGTAGAGTTCCGCGGACGGGTCGATGGCTTGCTCAGACGAAGTGCCGATGATCGCCGAACCCGGCTTGAGATGCGGAAGCGCGGCCTTGATGATCCAGAACGGTGCATACACGTTCGTCTTCACGGTCGCATCGAAGTCTTCGGAAGTGACGTCCATGATCGAAGCCCGTGTCTGCTGACGGGCGGCATTGTTCACGACGATGTCGAGACCGCCCAGCTCTGCGATCGCCCGCTCGACCAGACTCCGGCAGAATGCCTCATCCTTGAGATCGCCCGCAATGCCGATTCCTCTGCGTCCCTCCGCTGCGATGAGCTTCAGCACCTCGTCGGCGTCGGGTTGCTCGGCAGGCAGGAAGTTGATCACGACGTCCGCGCCTTCCCGGGCGTAGGCGATTGCCGCTGCGCGCCCCATGCCGGAGTCACCTCCCGTAATGAGCGCTTTCCGGCCGGCCAGTCGACCGGATCCGCGATAGCTCGTCTCGCCGTGGTCAGGGCGGGGGTCCATTTCTTGGGCGAGACCCGGCCATGGCTGGGACTGCCGCTTGAAGGGCGGCTTCGGATAATTGGATCGCGGGTCGATCAGAACGTCGGCCATCGGTGGAGCTCCTTGCGAAAATGCGGTCGATGTGACGGATCCGAGGCCGAGCGCGGCGGCGCCGCCCACTGCGAAGGTCCGTCGCGAAAGATGATGGAGGCGATCGTTTCGATGTGCCAAGCCGTGATCCTTGTCGCGCTGCCGAGACACACGCCTGTGAAAAAGCACCGCGCGTCGGAGATGCAGTCCAGAGGACAAGCGCACGCACCGAGAACGGGTCAGATTGCCACGCGTACCGATGCGTTGCTGTCGCGACGAGAAACCGGCAAAACCGCCGCGTCCATCATCCCCGTTACGGCCGGTTGGCACCCGGCGCGTGCTGCCTTGGCAATAGTGGCAATCCGGAAAGGTTTCAGGCGAAAGCCCTGATGGCGGAGACGACTTCGCTTGGCGCGCTGAGATGCGGGCAATGGCCCGTCGCTTTGAGAACAGCCAGAGTGCTTCCCGGAATGGCCCCATGCACGTAGGCCCCGGCCTCTACGGGAGCGATCGCATCTTCCGAGCATTGCAGGATCAACGACGGGCGGGTGACCAGAGGCAGGTCGGCGCGGCTGTCCGACGTGAAAGTCACGCGCGCGAATTCCCGGGCGATGGCCGGATCCATGCGGCAGAAGCTGTCCGTCAGTTCCTGCGCCAAGTGAGGGTGCTCAGGATTTCCCATGATGGCCGGCGCCATCGTTGCCGACCATTCGACGTAATGATTCTCGAGAAATTGCAGCAGCTCACCGATGCGCTTCTCCGAGAACCCTCCGACATAACCGACGTCGTCGATGTAGCGGGCGGACGGCCCGATCAGGACGAGGCGACCGAACAGTTTCGGAGCCGCGACGGAGGCCAGGACGGCGATCATGGCGCTGACCGAGTGTGCCACCAGAACGGCGTCTCGAAGTCCCAAGACCTCTCCGATCTCTGTCAGGTCCGATGCATAGCCGGACAGAGAGGCGTATCTCTCGCTGCTGTAGGCCTTGGGATCGGACCTGCCGCAACCGACGTGGTCGAACAGGACGACCTTGAAATCCTCTTCGAACTGCGGCGCCACGAAGCGCCACATCTGTTGATCGCATCCGAAGCCATGGGCGAAGATCATGGCCGTGCTGCCCCGGCCGGACAGATGCACGTTATTCCGACGGATCACCGCGGCCCGGCGATGACGCTCGGAAGCCAGATACTTCTGTCCCTGCTCCGCGATCCAGGCCGACGCCGCTTCTTCCGACACGTATAAACCGGATAGTTCGGTCCAGATGTCGGGCGCGCGCTGGTGTTCGACGACCCAGCCGCGCGCGGTTTCCGATCGTCTGGTTCTCAAGACGTCGCGCAATTCGACCTCCAAACATGCTCGGGCGCCGACAACGGCGAGAAGCTGAGGGTGGGAGGGAATAGGATCATACGGAAGAAGCGGAGACCAGAGGGGGCTACCCGGGAGGACGCCAATCAAGACGGTCACGACGCAAAGGTTCCCTTTGCGATCGAAGGCCCTACCGGCTTGGACGGCGAGCGATGACCTTGCCCGCTGCGCGATCAACAATCGGGCCTTTGGTCGCACTCCCTCCTGAAACCAGCCCGGCCAAGTCTTGTTTCTTGAGGTTGAAGATGATCGTTTAAGCACCCGAGCTCTCATGTCGGACATGCCCATCTACGGCCCGAAGTATCTGGAGTATGTCCGGACGACCCTGCGAGGGAAGATGGATGCACAGCACAAGCCCACAATGCAGTCGTGGCGTTACAGGAAGCGGGCTGCCGATCTGGCCCGAGCCGCGGACGATGCAACGGACATCCGGGATCAGACGGAGCTGATCAAACAGGCTCTGCGATGGATTTCGCTCGCTGAAAACGACGAGTTCATCTCGATCCACCGTCCGTTGGCGAACGACAACGAACCCGACGCGCAGTGAGTGATGTGGGGACGGCGCGCCGGGCTGCCGGCGCCAGTTGGGCGAAGCGCCGGCGCTCTATTTGACCATTCGGTATCTTCCGAAGCCATCGCCGATGCGCTGCGCCGCCATAGGCATTTCGTCGCGATCGAGGCGCTCGATTAGCGGCGTGATGGTCCCGTCTGCGTCAGCGACCAGGATCGATATAGGCCGAGGGAATAGCTTCGATATCGAGCACGGCCGCGGCGAGCGTTTCCGGATCGCCATCAGAGGCCTTCCCGAAAACCTTGAACACCGGGTGGGGCAATTTGCCCTCGGACTCGCCCTTTGCCAGGCATGTGATTTGTTAGGTTACGACATAGATAGTTTCGGGTATGCTGTCAAAACGGTCAGCGACCGCCATCCGCCACTCGGGTTCTGGAATTCGATGGTCTGCCCGACGGAGAGGCCGATCAACGCCGCACCGATCGGTGTCAGGATTGATATCTTGTTTGCCTCGACGTCGGCCTCTTCCGGGTAGGTCAACTCCACGGTTCTTTCCTGACGACCGATATCGTCACGGAAAGTCACGTCGGAATTCATCGTAACGAGGCCCACCAACACCCGCGTCGCGGTCAAAATCTCCGCCCGTTCGATTTCTCGTTTCAAAAATGCCGCCGTATGCTGTTCGACGTCCGAAGCGGCTTCTGCGATGCGTCGAAGGCGACCGATCTCGGACGTCTTCAGGCAGATGGGCGGCAAGGCCGGTTGCTGATAGCTCATCGTCTCGCCTCCATCATGCCGCTTCAGGACCATCGGGAGGTGCATCGTTCCACGACGTATGCCACTCCTTCGACTTATCTGGGGCAAACGGCTTCACATCAGGGGTCTGCACGCGGATGACGCTCAGCGTGCAGGATTTTCCGGCGCCGTCTACATACGGCATCCTGTCACCAGCTCGAAGTCCGAGCAGGGCCGCGCCCACCGGCGAAAGAATCGAGACGTGTCGTCGATAGCTCCAGAATTTCTCGGGCATAACGAGTATCGCGCTACGCATAGGATCGCCGTCATCAGGACGGAAATCCACCCATTCGTCTAAACGGACGCAATCAGGCATCGTGGACGGCGGATGGATTGAAGCCCGGTCGATTTCCGAACGCAAAAAGTTACCTACGGGGTGAAATCCGTATACGGCATGATCGGTGACGCGCTTAAGCCGCAGGATATCGATAGATGGTATGGCGATCGGAGGAAGCGATAAAGCGATCATGACATGCTCCATAGGACAGCAGCCAGGATCGGGCTCGTCGATCAAGTATGCCGTCGGGAAATATCGGAGGATTAACGTGCAGTCGTCCCGTCACCGCGCATTGAGCAGCGGAGCGGGCTAACTCCGGTTTTGGAGTCGTCCTGCGTGAAGCAGTGAACGATTTCTGCATACGTTCGACATGATGCCTTCAAACTAGCGCCGAAGTATCTGAAGTCAACGAGTAGCGTCATGATGACGCATTTTCGGGAGCCATCAAAAAGCATTTGCGAATGCTTGGCCGTGCGAATTGAGTCTTGAAGAGGGCGCAAACCCCGCTACCTTCAGCGCTTCAGTTCGTTCTTCGTCAACGCGCCCGTCTTGGGATCCATGTGGATCTCATAGGTCTTGTCGTCCTTGACGGCATCGCCTTCCCAATGGCCGTCATCGGCTTCGAGCTTGCGGACATCCGTGTATCCCATCGACTTCAATTTCTGGATCGCTTGGTCCTTGGTGATCCAGTCGGCAGCAGGCTGATCCGCGATTGCGAATGTCGATGCGATCGCGCACAAGCCGATTACTGTCGCAACGCCGAGATGACACTTCATTCTACGCTCCCGTGAAGGCTTTCGAAAGAAACCTGAGCGGAGGGCGGTTGTTCCGCTGCTTCGCGAGGATCCACTCAGGTACCAACCGGCGTTTGGCCGGACACGGAAGGAGCCGAGCCATGACGATCCGCCGTCTCGGGAGGCGACAGGCGCGCGCTCCCGACATCAGTCGGAAGCGGCGCCGGTCTCGTCCTTGTCCGAGCCTTGGAGAGAGGTAGTCGTTTCTTCGTCTTGCTGTCGGGAGAAAATCGTCAGCGTCGCCGCGACCAGGCACAGGAATGCGATTCCGGCGGCCGGAGCGGCGAGTGCGAAGAGACCATATGTCCGGTGAGCTCGCCCACCGCTCCGGAAACGAAACTCGTCCAGACGCAGAGGTTGAGGATCCAAGACCATTTGGACCGACCGCCCGAAAGAGCGCCGCCGAGCGACTCTCCCAGGCCGACGAGCGTTCCGGTGACGAATGTGCCTCCCGGGCGCATGCCGGTTCCGGACTTCAATATCGTGTTCTGCATGCCCATCGCTGCGATCGCAGGTATCACCGCGACATCGGGCGTCACGCCCTTCCGCGCGAGTACGAGCGCGACCGATAGCAACGCGGCTTCCGCCGCGAGCAGGAAGACGCATCGGAGATATGGGCGACGGATCTTCGTCATGCCGCCGATCATGGCGGCCGCCACGAACGCGGAGACGAGAATGGCGGCCCGATAGCATGCTTCGAGGTCGCCATGCTCGAGGTCCACGCCTATCGAGATGCTGGCGCCGCTCGCGAAGGAGATGAAGAAGCCGCCCAACTCCTTGAAGCTGACCGCGTTCACGAACCCGGCGAAGCAGGTCATGAGCAATCCCGAGCACGCGACAAAGCTCCGGTTCATTGTCGTTACCTTCCGAATGCGATGTTGAGGGATCGGGGAGAATAGCCCTGCTGTCGCCTACTCTGACGTCCCGGCATGTCTACCCGTCGCGTCGGTCCGCTATCCGTCTCCGCGGCGACAAGGCCTGCGACGTGGACGCTCGCGCGACGACGCCGAAGTTTGGACCCCTCGACGGATGGGTGCTACCTTCCGAGGCATGCGGCCGCCTGCTTTATTGCGTCATGGGCCGCGACGAAGGAGAGGTGAACCGAAGTGGAAAGAAGGCACGGAGCAATCGGAGCGGTCTTGATCGCCTGGACTCTCGCCGTCATCGGCGTCGCGACGATCGGAGCGGTTGCCGTCTTTCTCCTCGGATAGCGAGGCGGAGATCCGGGTCTCCGGAAGATGCCTCGTCACCGATGTCGCCGCAGCGACATCGGTGACTCCGGAGCCTTACTTCGGAAGCACCTCGGTCACGGTCAGATCGCGCACCTCACCGGTCCGCGTCTGCCAACTGATCGACTCCCCTGCGGACATGCCGATCAACGCGACTCCGATCGGCGTCAGCACGGATATCTTCTTGAGCGTGATGTCGGCTTCGTCCGGATAGACGAGCGACACGGTCTGCACCTGGCCGGTCGTGTTGTCGCGGAACGCGACGCCGTCGCCCATGCGCACCACGCCGGACGTCGAGCGTTCGTCGCGGATGATCCGCGCCCTGTCGAGTTCATCCGCCAGCCAATCGGCGACGTCCGGCATTCGGGTCGTGGCGGCCTCTGCCAACGATCTCAACCGGGCATGATCGCTCGCAGTGATCGAGATCTTCGGTTTCAGGCGTCGGGAAGGAGAGGCCTTGCTCCGACCGTTATCATCGACTTGGTTCATTTCCGTTCACCCTTCAATTCCGTTGACTCCCGCGGAAGTCCGGTACCACCGGGCTTCGCACGGATCGCGCGCGGATCTGGATTTCCATATGTGACGTTCAGAGAATTGATGTCGTGTCGCCGCGCGGCCTCGCAGGAGGCGCCTTTGACGGCGGCTAGTCCGCAGCCGCGGGGAGACCGGAGAGCCGGTCGAAGCTAGGCACGATAGACATCATTCCATGATGCTAGGCATAGTTTTCGCGATGTCAATCTCGTCGTTGAGGTCGAGAGGGACGCCGACCGAGATGTGGAGCGGATTACATGCGCGACGGAGTGTCGCGAGGGTGGAGTTGACTTCCTTCCACGCCGCGCTACGTTCGCACCATGTCGCATCTTCGCAAATATCGCTCGCTGCTTCGAGCAGGACGTCTCCAAAACCGGAGTTAGCCCGTCGCCGTCCTCGCGGACGGTCACGGGTGTGTTGCGAACGACTTCCCAGAAATAAACGGCCTTCCCAAGCCTACCGACCGCTCCGGTCGGCTTGCGCGTCGGCTTTCCGTCTTGCCGCGTCCCACGGTTCATCGCGGGGCGTCGTCTCCGCGTGCGTCGCGAAAGCTGCGATTGGAGACGACGTACGCCTGTCGATGGGACATGGCATGACGACGAACATGCGAGGAATGATGATCAGCCATCTGGATCCCAGGCTTCCCCCGATCGCGGTCAAGGCGTCGGAAATCGACTTGTTGTGGAACGTCGCCGAGCACGGCTCAT
>JAESGN010000932.1_pt1 | contig 11682 bp, 8 predicted proteins | sample 9269731 | NCBI WGS metagenome assembly JAESGN01 (sample SAMN15720683, study PRJNA650826) | algae metagenome | isolation source: Mojavia pulchra JT2-VF2 and co-occurring heterotrophs from desert soil | place: USA: Cadiz Valley, Joshua Tree National Park, CA | collected 1998-06-08
ATCATGATGACAAAGGAGGCGCTCAACCGGTCGTATGAGGTTCCGCTCACGGAGGGCGTTCGGTTCGAGCGCCGGCTGGCCCACACGACTTTCGCGCTCGAAGACCACAAGGAAGGCGCGGCTGCATTCGCCGAGAAGCGCAAGCCTGTGTTCCGGCACCGCTGATACGGGACCAACGCGCCGATGTTGCAACTGCCTTTCGAGAAATGGAGCCTGGACACGGCGCTTGCGGCGCGGGCGCGGCTGTCTGCCGATGCGCCATTCATCCGGATGATCAACGGCGTGCCGCTGACATTCGCGCGGGTGCGCGCAGATGCGTTGGCGCTGGCCTACGCCTTGGAGCAGGAGGGCGTTCAGGCCGGCGACAGGGTCGTGGTCATGGGCGCCAACTGCCTGTGGACGCTCTATGCCTGGTTCGCTCTCAACATCCTCGGCGCGGTGGATGTGACGATCAACACCGCCTATCGCGGACATACGCTCGAACACGCCATCAATACGGCCGACGCACGCCTCATCCTCATCGAGGACCGTCTGCTCGACGTGCTGGGCGAAAGCGAAGCCGCCGTGCCGGGACTGCAGCGGGCGCTGTTCTATGCGGCGGACGGCTCGCGCAGCGCGACGCCGGCCACGCTGTTCAACCGGGTATCGCTGGCGCCGTTGCGAAGCGATATCGAGGTGCCGCAAGGGTGGCGCCCAGCCGGCGCCAAGCCGTCGGATCTGGCATCAATCATCTTCACCTCGGGCACATCCGGGCCGGCCAAGGGTGTCATGCTGCCGCATGCGCAGACATATCTCCTGGGTCTCGAATCCGCCCAGCAGATGAAGGTCACGGAAAGCGACGTCTACTACATTTTCCACCCGCTGTTTCACATGTCGCCGCGCTATGTCGGGATCTATGCGGCGCTGATTGCCGGCGCGCAGGTCTGTCTCGATCGCGCCTTCAGCGCCGCCGACTGGCTCGATCGCGTCAGGGCCTGCGGGGCGACGGTCTCGATCGGACATGGTCCGATGCTGGAAATGATTTTTGCGCAGCCGGAGCGCCCTGACGATGCCGACAATCCGCTGCAGCGTTTCGGCACGTCGCCGTTCCCACGGCACATCGCGGCGGCCTTCGAAGCGCGCTTCGGCGTTCGCGGCCTCGAGGTCTGGGGCATGACCGAAGCCAATATTCCGATCTGGTCGTCGCTCGACGAGCCGTTGCGACCGGGGTGCTGCGGCCGCCCGATCGCCGACCACTATGAATTGAGGATCGCGGATCCGGAGACCGATTGCGAGGTGGCTCCCGGCGCCACCGGCGAATTGCTTGTGCGATCGAAGCTACCCTGGACGTTGATGCAGGGCTATTTCGGGATGCCGGACGCGACCGTGAAAGCATGGCGTAATCTCTGGTTTCACACCGGCGACCTCGTCTATCGCGACGACGAGGGCTACTTCCATTTTGTCGATCGGTTGGGCGATCGCATCCGCCGCCGCGCGGAAAATGTGTCGTCCTACGAGATCGAGCATGCGGCGGTGGGCTTTCCCGGTTTGAGCGACAGTGCCGCCGTGGGCGTCCCGTCCGAATTCGCATCCGACGACGACATCAAGCTCGTCGTTGTCGCGAAACACGGCGCTGTGATCGTTCACGCGGAGTTGCTGGCGCATCTGGCGCAGCGCCTGCCGCATTACATGGTGCCGCGCTACATTGAGATCGTCGCGGCACTGCCTCGGACGCCGACCAAGAAGGTTCGCAAGGCGGCGTTGCGCGAAAGCGGCGTCGGCGCGGCGACATGGGACCGCAAGGCTGCCGGCATCGTGCTGAAGGAGCTCGTGAAGCCGCCGGCCGGCTCGGGCACGGCGCGCCAATGACCACAGGTGTACCCGCTGCCCGTTGCCTTGCACGCGCCGCGTCTTGCCGACTTCGCAGATCCATATCAATCGGTTGAAAACATCATGACCAGCATCGTGCTCCAGGACGTGTCGCTCGAGGACAAATACACCAAGCCGTCCGGGCGGATCTATCTGTCGGGTATTCAGGCCTTGGTGCGGCTGCCTTTGCTGCAGCGGGCGCGTGACCGCGCCGCCGGCCTCAATACGGGTGGCTTCATCTCGGGCTACCGGGGCTCGCCGCTCGGCATGTATGACAGCGCCCTGTGGGGCGCCAAGGCGCATCTCGCCGCCGAGAACATCCAGTTCCAGCCGGGTCTGAACGAAGATCTGGCGGCGACCTCGGTCTGGGGCAGCCAGCAGGTGGGACTGTTTCCGGGGGCGACCGTTCAGGGCGTGTTCGGCATCTGGTACGGCAAGGGCCCCGGCGTGGATCGCTCGGCCGACGCATTGAAACATGCCAATGCGGCGGGGACGTCGCGCCATGGCGGCGTGCTTGCGCTCGCGGGCGACGATCACGGCTGCCAGTCCTCGACACTGGCACATCAGAGCGAACATATCTTCCAGGCCGCGATGATGCCGATCCTCAATCCGGCGACGGTGCAGGAATATCTCGATTTCGGCATCTACGGGATCGCGCTGTCGCGCTATTCGGGATGCTGGATCGGCTTCAAGGCGATCTCGGAAACGGCGGAGAGTTCGGCCTCCATCGTGGTCGATCCACAGCGCATGCAATTCGTCGATCCCACCGACTTCACGATGCCCCCGGGTGGGCTGCACATCCGCTGGCCCGATCCGTCGCTCGAAGCCGAGCGTCGATTGCACGGCCCGAAAATGCAGGCTGTCGCGGCGTTTGCGCGCGCCAATCCGATCGACCGGGTCGTGCTCGATTCACCGGCCCCGCGTCTCGGCATCCTGACCACGGGCAAGGCCTATCTCGACGTTCGGCAAGCGTTGGCCGATCTCGGCCTGTCGGAACAGGCCTGCGCATCGTTGGGAATCCGCATCTATAAAGTCGGACTGGTCTGGCCGCTGGAGGTGGAAGGCGCAAGGCGATTTGCCGATGGCCTCGCAGATGTGCTGGTGGTCGAAGAGAAGCACGGATTCATCGAGGGACAGTTCGTGCACGCTTTGTACAATATGGACGCGGCACGGCGGCCGTCCGTGGTCGGCAAGCGTGACGAGAACGGCGCGCCGCTGCTGCCCAGCGAAGGCGAGCTGTCTCTGACGCTGGTGGCGCGTGCCATTCTCTCGCGGCTGGAGCGAATGGGTGACAGCAATCCGCAGCTCGCACAGCGGCTGGCGCGGCTCGAGTCGTTCGAGCGGGTGGCGGCAACTCCCCGGATCAAGTCGCAACGTGCGCCGTTCTTCTGTTCGGGCTGCCCGCACAACACCTCGACGCAATTGCCCGATGGCAGCCGCGCGATGGCAGGGATCGGCTGCCACGGCATGGCGACCTGGATGCCTAACCGCAACACGCAGACGATTACGCATATGGGCGGCGAAGGCGCCAACTGGATCGGCCAGGCCGCGTTTACCACGGAGAAGCACGTCTTCCAGAATCTCGGCGACGGCACTTATACCCATAGCGGCTTGCTGGCGATCCGCGCGGCTGCCGCGGCCGGCGTCAACATCACCTACAAGATCCTCTACAACGATGCGGTGGCGATGACCGGCGGACAATCGGCCGAAAGCGGCTTCACGGTCCCGCAGATTGCCTCGCAGATGGCTGCGGAGGGCGCCAAGCGGGTGGTGGTCGTCTCGGACGAGCCCGACAAATATCCCGACATGAGCCTGTTTCCGGCGGGAGTGAAGGCTTATGACCGCAAGGATCTCGACCTGGTGCAGCGCGAGCTGCGCGAGACGTCCGGGTTGACGGTTCTGATCTATGACCAGACCTGTGCGGCAGAGAAGCGGCGGCGGCGCAAGCGAGGGCTGTTTCCCGATCCGCAGAAGCGCGCGTTCATTAACGACGCCGTCTGCGAGGGCTGCGGCGATTGTTCGGTAAAGTCCAATTGTGTCTCGGTGAAACCGCTGGACACCGAGCTCGGCCGCAAGCGCACCATCGACCAGTCGAGCTGCAACAAGGATTTCTCCTGCGTTGAAGGCTTTTGCCCGAGCTTCGTCACGGTGCATGGCGGCGGTTTGCGCAAGGCTGCGAAGCCGGGCACGGCCGCACAGGATCCGTTCGGCGAGATTCCGCTGCCGGCAGTGAAACCGCTCTACGAGCCCTTCAACATGTTGATGACCGGGATCGGCGGAACCGGCGTCATCACGGTGGGCGCGCTGCTCGGCATGGCTGCGCATCTGGAGGGCAAGGGGTGTTCGGTGCTCGACTTCACCGGACTGGCGCAGAAGAACGGCGGCGTCATGACTCACGTCCGGATCGCGCCGGCTCCCGAAGACATCGCGGCCGTGCGCATTGCCGCCGGCGGCGCCGATCTCCTGCTTGGCTTCGACATCGTGGGCGCCGCCTCGCCGGTCGCTTTGGCGCGCATCGAGCAGGGCGTGACACGGGCGGTGATCAACACCTCGCTGACACCAACCGCTGCATTCGTGACCGATGGCAATGTCGATTTCGAAGCTGCGCTGATGAACAAGATCCTTCGCGAAGCTGTCGGCGACAAGGGGATCGACTTCGTGCAGGCGACCAGGATCGCCACCGCGATCATGGGCGACTCGATCGCCACAAATCTGCTGCTGCTCGGCTACGTTTTCCAGAAGGGGCTGTTGCCGCTGAGCCTGGAGTCGCTCGAACGTGCCATCGAGCTCAATGGATCGGCGGTGGACGCCAACAAGCGGGCCTTCGCCTGGGGGCGGCTCGGCGCGCATGACCCGGCGGCGCTGGAGAAAATCGTCGCGGAGCGGGCGACGCCCGACGCGCGCGAGATGTCGCTGTCCGAGCGCATCGCATTCAACGCCAATTTCCTGCGGCGCTATCAGAATGCGGCCTATGCGCAGACCTATCTGGACGCCATTGCCCGTATGCAGGCGGCCGAGAGATCCCGCACGTCCGGGCTTCACGGCGTGACAGATGCTGCGGCGAGGGGCCTGTTCAAACTGATGGCCTACAAGGACGAATACGAGGTGGCCCGGCTCTATACCGATGGTCAATTCCTGACCAAGCTGAATCACCAGTTCGAAGGCAAGTTCAAACTGCAGTTTCATCTCGCGCCGCCGATCTTATCAAGCAAGGATCCGGTGACCGGCCACCTTCGCAAGCGCGCGTTCGGTCGCTGGGTTCTCGGCCTGTTCAAGGTGCTCGCTTCGATGCGCTAGCTCCGCGGCACGCCATTCGATATCTTCGGATATTCGGCGGAGCGGAAGATGGAGCGCGCTTTGGTCACCGAGTATCTTGCGGAGATCGATGGTCTGGTCGCTCAACTGACGCCGCAAAACCACTCCCTAGCCGAAGAGCTGTTGCGTCTTCCCGACAGCATTCGCGGCTATGGTCATGTCAAGGAGGCGGCGGTCAAAGAGGCCCGCGATCGCCAGGTCCAGTTGCGGGATGCACTCAAGGTTGGAATGATTCAGGCCGCGGAATAGCGCGCAGCCGGTCCGGTCGGTCACAACGGTGCCGACCGGATTTGTCGATAGGCGTTACTTTAGCGATCGAAAGTTCGGCTTTCGCTTGTTCAGAAACGCCTCCACGCCTTCGGCGAAACTTGCGGCTCCCAAACATGACGCCCTGGGCAAATTCGATCCCTACGGCCTCGGGGCCAGCACCCTCGATCTAGCCAAGGCGATCTGTTTGCGCGAGGGCATCAATTCTTGCCTGCAATGGATGAAAGGTTGCAATCACATTCAGGGGTGGCCTGCATCAGGTCTTCCGACGACAGTATTGGACCGTTGATCCAAGGCTTCTTCGAAAAGCACTGATCTTCACTGAAACCCGACCAACTATCGCATGACGTGGACCGTTTGAGATGTTGTGGTCAGAAATCTTCGGGGCCGTTTATGTGACTCTGTCCGCTTCTGGCGCAAAGCGGACGAGAAGCTTGATGGATCTTCCCAACCAGCCTCTACCCCGGCGAAGCAGGTCAGGGGGAGCGGATCGTGCTGCTCGCAGGCGCAGCCGCCTTCTCCCGCATTGGTACACGGCTGAATTCGCTGTTGATGGCCACTGCCTTGCGCAGCAGACGCATGAATTTGTCGTCCTCTTCCGATCCAAGACCACGGAGCAACACGCGCCGGCCTGAACGACCTGAGTGCGTTTCTCGCGGATGCGCCGGTGTAGCCGCTGCGGTGCGCCCGCCCCAGCGAAGACATCAACACGGTGATCGATTTGCGCGCCGTACTGCAGCCGCATCACCACAAGATTGATCCGGCGTCGCTGCCAGAGCTGCTCCGTCCCGCAAAAGGCACGTTCGGCCTAGCCGATTTTGAAAAGGAGCTTCTGCGCCGACCAATCCGGCGACCGGTAGGTCTTCATCCTGCGCGGCATCGATCGTGAGCGGGGCTGTGTCGTCATCGCGGCCCCATCAGTATGTCGCCGATGTGCTTCCGATGGACGCACTCGATGACATTGCGGTGCGGTTCGGTGGCTTCATGCGCGCGCCGTAGCGAAAAAATCCGGTCGAACTGATGGTTCAGAACGCGCCCACGATCCCGAGGGCGGTTGATCAGGCTGATGGTTGCGATGGCAAACAGGTCGGGATGGCGGTCCATCCCGACTACGTACCGTATCAGGCGCCTTGCGGCCTATCCGCCGATAGTTGCGAGCGGAGTTGGCCTGGCTTGAGCATTTGGAAGCAGGTGGCGGCGTCCGTGTGCGGTGCGGAAGCCTTCCGCTTACCGCCGATCCCGCCTATAGCTCTCGATACGGGAGCATAACACGATGGATCTGAAGCAAATCTCCTACTTCATGTGGGTGTACGAGGAGGGAAGCTTCAGCAAAGCGGCCGCGAAGGCGAATGTCGTGCAGAGCGCGCTCAGCATGCAGATCCGCCGCATCGAAGACGAGTTCGGCGTCCTGCTGTTCAACCGGTTATCGCGTGGTGTCGAGCCCACTGAAGCCGGACGGAAATTCTACGAGCGCTGCATTCCCATCGCGCGAAATCTTGCTCTTGCACACGAAGAGCTTTCGGGCGCCGGCGAAACGTCGTCGGTATCCGGAACGGTCCGCGTCGGGCTACCCGGTTCGTTTAACCGCGGGATCCTGAGCTCCGTTCTGCTGCCCTTCATGGAGCACCATCCGGACGTTCAGCTGACGATCTCGGAAGCCTATACGGGCACACTGGTCGACTGGGTGCGGGAGGGCAATGTCGATTTCGCGCTCGGCGTCAGACCGTCGGAGGAGGGCGGCCTCATCCAGAAGCTGATCTATCGCGACCAAGTGGTCCTGATGTCCGGTGCGCCGCTCAACGGCACGCCGTTTCGTCCCTGCGATCTCGGCAAGATGGACAATCTGAAGCTGATCCTGCCCGGGCCGAACCAGAGCTTCGGCTCACTGGTGCAGTCCTATATCGCCAAAGGCCTAGTGAAGCCGACACGGACCATCGAGATCAACGGCACCGCGGGCGCGTTTGAATTGGCAAGCTCATCGGACTGGGGCGTTCTCACACCGTTCATTTCGCTGTGCCGCGAGCCCGGTCCGTCCGGCGTCTATATCTATCCGGTAGCCAGTCCGCCGATCCCGTTTGATCTCTATCTCGTCTATGACAAGCGTCGCCCGCCGAATGCTGCGGCGCGTCATCTAATTGCTGCTATCGAGGCCGAATTGCGCATCGTCGACAGCCTCTGGCGCGCTGTCGGAGCGCCGCAGGCCTAGCGGCTCGGCGCAGCGCAACCATCAGGTTTCAAGATAGCTCCTATCACCAGGTGCATGCTTTTCGCAGCCCGGCCTGCGATGCAGGTTAGGGCCAACGGTGGCCGCTTGCGTTGCGATGGCGGTCAAAAATCAATTTAAAAATGGGGGAAGCAAGGATGCAAAGTCCATCATTGACGTATTCGAGCAAGGAGAAGAGCAGCGTTCTTCTCTCGACGCTGTTCGGATACGGACTCGATTTCTACAATATTCTGATCATCTCCTTCATCATGGGCGCGATCCAGAAGTCGCTCAATATCAGCCTCACGCAGGCCGGCATCATCACGACGGTGACGCTGGCGGGCTCGGTGATCGGCGGTGTCCTGTTCGGCTGGCTCGGCGACCGTGTCGGCCGCAAGAACTCGCTGCTGTGGACACTCGGTCTGTTCTCGGTGGGCGCGATCCTCTCGGCCTTTGCCTGGGATTTCAATTCGCTGCTGGTGACGCGTGCCATCACCGGCATCGGTCTCGGCGGCGAGTGGGGCGCCGGCATCGTGCTGTTCAACGAAGTGTGGGATAAGAACCGTCGTGGTTTCGGCAGCTCGGTGATCCAAGCGGCATCGACCGGCGGTATCGCTGCAGCCTCTGTGGTCGCGGTATGGGCGCTGTCCTCGTTCAGCCCGGATTGGGGATGGCGGGTCGCGTTGCTGACCGGCGGCGCGCCGATCCTGCTGATGATCTATGTGCGCTTCTGGATGCCGGAATCCAAGCTGTGGCTCGAATATGAGCGCATGCGCGCCGCCGGCGAGTTGCCGCCGGAGAAGGCGCAGGCGGCCAATCCGCTGATCGAGATCTTCAAAGGCGCGTCGCTGCGCTACACGATGCTCGGCTTCCTGGTGGTCTCCGGCTACATGTTCGCCTTCTATTCGATCACCGTCTTCATGCCCGGCTTCATGCGCTCGCTGGGCGCGCAGGCGGAGGACATCCGCACTGTCACGATCGTGTTTTCCTGCGGCCTTGCTGCGGCGTTCCTGATCTTCGGCTGGTTCACCGACAGTCTTGGCCGCAAAGTAGGCGTCGTGTTTCCGACCCTGATCAGCATCGCGGGCTTCATCGGGATCTACTACGCCGCAGGCACCGCATTCCCCGGCTCGCTTGTCGCATGGCCACTGTTCGCCTGGTACGTGCTGTGGGGCTTCGGCCAGACCGCGGCGGGCATGTTCGGCTGCTGGTTCTCCGAACTCTATCCTGTCGAACTGCGTTCCTCGGCCGTATCGACCATCTACATGGTCGGCCGCGGAATCGGCAGCATCGCGCCCTTCGTGGTTCCGGTGGTCGCCACCCATACGTCGAGCGGCATCGCGGGCGGCATGATGGCCGGCCTCGCTGCGGCCGTGGTCTGTGCAATCGCCGCGCTGCTCCTGCCTGAGACGGCCGGCCGCTCCTTCGCGGTGATCGAGACCAAGGCCCGCTCCGCAACCTGATCGCTCACATCGGCCTGCCGGGACAATACGCATCCCGGCAGGCCACACGTCTTCGCAAATGAGGATTGGTTCATGGATCGCAGCACGATGTTCGATCTCAAGGGGCAAGTCGCCTTTGTCACGGGGGCCGCAAAGGGCCTTGGCCTGGCGATGGCCGAGATCGTCGCGCAGTCGGGCGCAAAGGTCATGATGACCGATATCGACCCCGAGGCACTGGTAGTTTCGACGCGCCGCCTGCAGGCGCAGGGCTGTGATGTCATCGGTCAGGTTCTCGACGTCGCGGATGTCGATCTGCTCGCACGCACCATCGATCAGGTGGCAGCGACCCATGGTCGCCTCGACATCGTGTTCGCCAATGCCGGCCTGTCCGCGGGATCCGGACCGCAGACTGACGCGGGACGCCTCGCCAATGTGGATATGGAGCGCTGGAATCGTCTCCTGACGATTAACCTGACCAGCGTGTTCATGACCATCCGCACGGCCTCGGCGCACATGATCAGGCAGCGCTACGGCCGATTGATCGTGACGGCGTCGATCGCGGGCATGCGGGGCGAACGCATGTGCGGCTACGCCTATGCCGCCACCAAGGCCGCCGTGAGCAATCTCGTGCGCCAGAGCTCGATCGAGCTGTCCGCGCACAACATCGCCGTCAACGCCATCGCGCCGGGGCCTTTCCTGACTGATATTGGCAACGGGCGCCTGCATGATCCCGATGTCGCCGCCGGTTTCGTCAGCGACGTGCCGATGGGGCGTCTCGGGCTGCCCGATGAAATCAAGGGACTGGCGCTTCTGCTCGCGTCTCCCGCATCCAGCTACATCACCGGCGCCGTCATTCCCGTCGATGGCGGCGCAACGGCTTCGTGAGAAGGAACGACGACATGAGCAATCTGCAGGGCAAGGTAGCCGCGGTGACAGGCGCGGCACAGGGGCTCGGCGCCGCCTTTGCGGTCGCGCTGGCTAACGCCGGTGCGTCGGTGCTGGTCGGTGATCTCGCTTCGACGGAACAGACCTGTGAGGCGATCCGCGCAGCCGGTGGCCGGGCCAAAGGGCTGCGGCTGGACGTGACATCCGCCGTTTCGGTGGATGCGTTTGTCGCCGAGGCGGTGTCGTCCTTCGGCCGGCTCGACATCATGGTGAACAACGCGGCCATCTCCGGCGCCATCAAGCTCGCGCCGATCACAGAGGTCAGTTCGGACGAGTGGGATCGCGTCATGACGGTCAACGCCCGCGGCACGTTCGAATGCATCAAGGCCGCGGCGCGTGCGATGAAGCCGAACGGTTACGGCAAGATCATCAATCTGGCCTCGGGCACGGCGATCAAGGGGGCGCCCGGGCTTCCGCACTATGTCGCGTCCAAGGGGGCGATCATTTCCCTCACGCGCGCCGCGGCGCGCGAGCTGGGTGAATTCGGCATCCGGGTCAATGCGCTCGCGCCGGGTCTTACCATGAGCGAGGGAATGAAAACGAATCCGAGCTGGTCCGGCGCAGTGGTCGCCAACAACATCGCCTCCCGCGCGATCAAGCGCGAGGCTGTGCCGGACGACCTCATCGGAACGCTGCTGTTTCTCGTGTCGCCCGAGAGCGATTTTATCACCGGCCAGACGCTGTCGGTCGATGGTGGATCGGTGATGAACTAAGCCTGATCAATTGAAGAGATGGATATGAATTCTGCAGATTTCGAGATCAAACACGTCGTAGCCGGCGGATTCAATACGCGCTATCTGGAAGCGGGGACGCGCGCCAATCCCACGCTGATGCTGATCCATGACGGGGCATTCGGCACGACGGCGGAACTGTGCTGGAGCGGAATGCTCGCCGCGCTCAGCCGCGACTATCACATCCTTGCACCCGAATTGCTCGGATGGGGCGGTACGGACAAGGTGGTCTATTTCGATCGTTCGCCTTACGCCGCGCGCATTCCGCATATCGCTGCCTTCGCGCGCGAACTCAAGGTCGAGCGCGCCGACTACCTCGGCGCATCGTTCGGCGGATCGCTGATCATGCGCGCGACGGTAGCGCCCGGAAATCCCTGGAACATCCGGCGCGCGATGTCGCTGTCCGGATCCGGCGGTCCCTATCGGCTGCAGTCCGGCATCGAAGCGCTCGCGGACTACACGCCGAGCATGGAAGCCGCCACCGAGCTGACGGAATTGATCGCCGGCTCTACCGCAGGTCTCGAAGAGCATATTCGACAGCGGCACGAGAACAGCCTGATCGTAGGCCATTGGGAAACACTGATGGCGCCGCGGCTGAAAAACCCGTCGATGCAGCGCATTCCGCCGGCCGACAATTATCTCGAGCAGTTGGCCAAGACCGAAGTTCCGTCGTTGCTGGTTGAAGGGCTCCGCGATCCGCTGCTCGAAAAGGGATGGGCGGCCAAGCTCGCCGAACTCTCGCCCTTGATCGCATCCACCACACTCGATGCAGGCCACGAGGCCAATATCGAATGCCCGGACAAGGTCGTCGATCTCGTTCGCACGCATTTCACCGCTTAGGACAGTGACGATGAATCTCGCCAGCCCCCAACCCATCGCCGCATCGAAGCTGGATGGCGTCAGCAAGTTCGATCACGTCGAACCCATCACT
>JAESGN010000942.1_pt1 | contig 11399 bp, 11 predicted proteins | sample 9269731 | NCBI WGS metagenome assembly JAESGN01 (sample SAMN15720683, study PRJNA650826) | algae metagenome | isolation source: Mojavia pulchra JT2-VF2 and co-occurring heterotrophs from desert soil | place: USA: Cadiz Valley, Joshua Tree National Park, CA | collected 1998-06-08
GAACGCGACCGCGGGCGCCGCCTGAAGGATGCTCTCGAGCTTCTGAACGAGATAATCGGGGTCGAGGAACGACATGCCGCCGAGGAACATGTCGATGCCGCCACAGCCGGCACGCACCTTTGGAAGCGTCACCGACATGAGGTAGTCGTTATGGACATCGACCCGGCCCGACATGCCGCCGGCCGTCACATAGCCGCGGGTCTGGTCCTCGAAGCTGCCGGGGTTGGTATAGGTGACATTGTCGAACCAGCTCTCGGCCCAACTCTGCGCCTGGACGGGCGACGCACCGATCAGTGCGGCGGCGGCGGCGATGCCGAGCGCGAGGGACGAACGGGTGGCGATGCGCATGGCGGGATCCTTCGACAGGGGAGGGCGAGATGCGCCGAGCCCGCCATGCTCAGCGCTTTCGGGGTGCCGGCGCCGCCACGCCGACGATTCCGGTGAATTTGGACATCGCGCGCACCGCCACGGCAGGCCGCACGCCGGTCAGCATCTTCACCGCGAGGTAGAGGTTGCGGGTCAGGTTGGCGGCATGATCGGTCCCGACCGCGATCGGGATCATCCGGTCGGGATCAGCCTTCGGTCTCATCCAGGCGACCGGATGCCCGACCCAGGGGAGGCCGAGCCTGCCCGAGCGTAGCATCGCCTCCTGTCCCGCGATCGTGCGCACCTCGATGCCATGCCGCAAACGCAATTGCTGGAGCTTCCCCCAAAGGTCCCCGCAGGGCAGGCAGCCTGGCGATGTTGTCGTTTCGATCACATAGAGCGGCGCTTGGGCGCGCAGCGTGGTTGGAAGGTCTGGCGGGAAGTCGCGCGTGACCGGGACGCGGCTCAGCCAGTGCTGCATCGCCGCGGGGGTTGCAACCGGGTGGATCGCGGCGGCCATCGCCTGGCGCCGTGACACAGGCTGAGCCTCTACCCGCAGCGTCGTCGTCAGTATGGCTACCGCAGTGACCAGCGCGGCGACCGCTGACGCAAAGCGCGGTGATTTTGATGTAAAACCATCGCGATCGCAGTCGCCAACTATGGAATCGTCGGCTTGCGCCAGTTCGTCCAGTCCGATGATCGGTGTCTCGTCCGTCGTCAGCGGGGCGGGGGCACCGACCCGCATGGGCAAGGCGAGCATGCCGGCAAACTGGCGCAGCCGGATTGGGCTCTGGGGGGCGCTGGTCATCGCTGCGGCCCGGGATCCGAGATGATGAGATCGCCGCCAAGCGCGCGCGGATCGGTCGCCGAAACCGGGCCGTTGGCCAGCGCGTCGAAGAACCCGTCTTCCTCACCAGGTCCGGTCATGAACTGTTCGGGGCGGATGTCGCCGCTCAGCAACCGGGTCCCCTGATATGCCATCTGAGCAAGGTTGGGGTAGGTCTCGACACCGCTCGCGATGATCATGCGTTGCGCGCTGTTACGCCGGATGAGCATCGTGGTGGGCGTGATCTCGACACCATAGCGCCGAGCGACGTCACGCCGCCGGTCGATGTCCATCAATGTGACCTGCCAGCCCACTTCCTCCTGGAAGCGCTGGACGATGGGCCATTGCACGCGGCAGTAACCGCAGGTCGCGCGCGAGAACATGACCAGCGCGAACTCGCTCGCCTTGCTCCGCAGATAGCCGCGGCGCAGGCCGTCCTTCTGGGCGTTGAGCTCGGCGCGAGCGTCACCAACCATCGGATTCGCCGATTTCGAATTGAGCTCCGGATGCTGCAGCATGGCTAGCTGGGTGACGCCGGCAAAGGCCCGGGCCTTGCGGCGCGCAAAATCCTGCAGCCGCCAGAAGTCCGCCACCGCCTCGACGGTCAGCACCGTTGCGGCATAATCGCGCTGCTGCTCGATCAGCTGGCGGATGCGCGGTGGCGTCCAGGTGGCAAGCTGTGCCATGGGCGGGATATCGGGCTTGACGAGCGCTTCAGCCTGTTCGGCTGACTTTTCCAGCTTTGGCTCTTCGTACCACCAATAGCCCTGTTTGCTCGGTTCAACGTCCGATCGCTGCGCAGATGCAGCGAGGGGCGCCATCGTCAGTGTCATGCCGACGATGATGCTTGTCCACCTTAAGCGCGCCAGACTCGAACGGGGAGCCGGCGCTGCGGCGCGTTCGTGGGCGGAGGGAGGAGAAGTGAACACCGCACCGATTTCCGGCACCTTCACCAGCGAGGCAATGGCGAGGGCAGTGACGTGCCCCATCCGCGCCTCAGTGCCGCAATGCCCGTGCGTGTGGTTGCAGAACGTGCACCTCTATGCAGGCTTTTCGCACTTGCACAATTCGATGCTGCGTCGCACAAGAGGCGCGCCTTTCAGGCATCCTCTCCTAAACCTTTCAAACGGGCCGGCGCGAGCTGGCCCATTTTTTTGCCGGCAGAACGGACTTTACCGCGCCTAGCGCGAACTGAATGTCACCGAGACCGGACAATGATCGGAGGGATGGCGATCTTCCGATATGCCGCCATAGCGATATTCCTCGAAGGATTTCGGCAGCATCCGGGCCGCGGCTTTCGTACCCAAAGCGATGTGGTCGATGAACTCGCGATAGCGCGCCTTACAGCGGGCAGCGTGATCGCCGGCCGCAAGCGTCAGATCGGCGCCGGCGGGCGTGCCGTCGTCGATCTCGGCAAAGAAGGCATCGTCGCGAGCGGCGAGGCGGCGATTCCAGTCGCCGAGTACAGCGAAGGTCTCACCGCCGGCAGCACGCGCGTCGATCCAGCGCTCGAGCGCTGGAAGTTGGTTGAACAGCACTGGACAGTCGCGATCGCTCGGCGTCCGCCCGGAATTGCAGCCAGATTTCAGATGGACCGCGAGCAGACGGAGCGGCTTGGTCATTTCAATGGTGACATCGACGCCCCAGCGCAGGTCTGGATTACCGAGCGCAAGGTCGGCGAGATCAGCGTGGCGAGTCCAGCGCAGGCCCTTGCGGATCGCAAAGCCTACAGCCTGATGACGCATCGACTGTCCTGCATTGCCATAGCAGCTGCCGCCCCGGCCCGTCGCAGGGCGCGACGAGAAGACCACATCGTACCGTGCAGGATCGAACACGCGCTCGGCAGCAGCCTGGCTTTCAACTTCCTGAAACGCGATCACGTCTGCAGCAAGGTCGTCGGCATGCCGGCGAAGCTCCGCATAATCCGCGTCGGTCCGCGGTCGGCAGCCCTCGCCGTTACGGGCGGCCAGATGCTCCATGTTCCATGTTGCCACTTTGAGCGTCGATGGCGGCGGCGGTGCGTCGGGCTCCGGCGCGATGCAGCCGGCCGCCATGAACGGAAGCAACAGTATGAAAGAAATTCGGTTCATGGCGCGAATATCGCCGTCCGTCAGGCAGCGCACAACCAATCTCGACCAGCTTCGCTTCATTATCTGCGGACGCCGGCCCGCTACGAGCGTCAGAAGATCGCTTCCATCCTGCGCAGCCGATCGACCGCGACCAGCCCGATATAGCGGCTGTCGAAGCCATTGGGATGGGAGGACCCCACATAGACGAAGCCGGGCGGGATAAGTCCTGCAATTCGTGCGTAGTCCAGCTTGATGCCGCGTCGGCCCCGTGTGAGGCTGACGCCGAGCAGGATCGTCCCGCAATAGAAGCGCGCCTGCGGTGCGCCGCCGATGGGTGCGGGCTGCTCGACGATGCGCACGATTTCGCCGGGCATGCACAACGCATATTTGGTGGCGCTCACAGGCTCAGGCGCCGCGGCCGGGTGAGACAGGCTGAACTGCACGAGATCGCCCTTGCGGATAGGGCCGGGGGCAGTCGTCACCAGCCATGCATCGATCGATGGACTCATGACCAGCGTGATCCTTGGAAGGATTGTTGCCGCCAAGAAGCAAGCGGGCACAATGAAAAGCAGGGCAGCCAGCAATCGTCCTGGTCGGGCGTCTTGACCATCCCCCGACGCGCCGAGCGCGCCCGCGGCTTCGCGCGGTAATCGGAGCAGCGCGCGCAGGGCCACTAGGGCGAGCTCAAGCGCCGCCCAGCAAAGCCTGAACATCGCGCACCTCGCCAGCACCGCCAATGCGGCGATACTCTTCGACCAGACCCGACAACGCGGCGTCGCCATAGATAATGTGGCTGGCACGCGGACTGTCCGCCTCACGCTCGCAATAAGGCTGTGCCGGGTCGCCCGGAATCATCGCCAGGGCCGGCACACGGGCGATGCCATGCTGTCGGAAGACCAGCGGGTCGACGATGATCTGGACATTGCGCATCGCGCAGGCCGGCCCCTCACAGCCTGGATCAAGGCGCAGGATCTGTGCGCTGAGCTTCGCCATCGGACCCATTTTCTTGAGGCCGCCGGGCAGGCCGCGAAATGCCATCACACCGCGCGCGCGCTCGAGTTGCGCGGCATAAGCGCGCAAGACCGGGATCGGCATCGAGGAGGACACGAACAGCACCGGCACCCAGGCCGACGGCGGTGGCGCCGCAGTTTTCGCGATTTCCTCCCCCTCGCCGGGCGCGAGACCGAGCGCCTCGCGCAGCCGCTTCGCCATGCGCTCGCGCTGCGCCGCTAGCCCAGCATCGCCCGCGGCGTGCGCGGCTTTGGCGCGTGCCTCGATATCGGGCGAGTTGTGGCGCTTGCGCAAGCCCTCGAATGCTCGATGACGCGTCCTTGCATCGGCGGGCGCAGGCAGCACCGGCGGTCTTTGGACGGTGGTGTCAGGTTTTGCCCGGCCGATCGCGTCTTGTACGCGTTCCATGGCGTCCTCGCCCTGGCCCGTGATGCGATCCCTGGCAGTATCCTGGGCCAGCGCGGTGCTCGCGGCCAAGGCAAGTGACGAAATGAGCGCGCTACTCGCCGATCGCCCGAAGATACGCATCGATCTTGTCCCTCATCTGGATCTGAATCTGGTCCTGGGCGCGGGCTTCGATGTCGGCATAATATTCGCCGAGATCCATCTTGCTGAAGTCGAGCGCCTGGAATTCCTCGGGGGTAAAGCCGCGACAAAGCGGCTGCTTGGGCGTGCCCCAGCCGACGCCATTGAACGACTTGAGCTGCGGGCGGCCCTGCTCCTGGATGATGCGGCCAAGCTTGGTGTTGAAGCAGCAATGGCCTTTGGCCTTCTGCAGACAGATGCCGAGAAAGCTCGAGGTGCAGTAGCTTCCGACCTCGTGGCACATGCCCGAACTGCGCAGCATCGCCGTTTCCATGTCCTGCTGGTCGCAGCCGTTGAACAGGAACTCGATCATAAAGTTTATCGCGAGGCTGATCGCCAGCGACGTCGGATCGAAGCCGGCGATGAGCGCGCTCGCGCCGGCATTGGCTGCTTGCCCCGCAGTTGCGCCCGCCTTGAACGCGGCAAATGCTGCGCTCATGCCGTTGAAGACGCCCTTGGCGACGGCGATCTTGGTGCTGAGCGAGGTGAGCTGCGAGCCCATCCCATCCTTGATGATCTTGCCCTTGTCGCGGCAGCAGCTGGCGAATGTGACGCTCAGCCCGGGCGGTCGGCAGCGCATGCCGCGCCCGCTGAAGATTTCGATGCGGCCGAGGCAGTTGCCATCGGCGTCCATGCCGCCATCGGCGGGCGTGCCGGGGTCGTCGATCGGCGGCACCTCCTCGATCGGGGTGGTTGCCGGATCGGCGCAGCGGTTTGGCGAGCAGCTCGGCGTTGAGCTGCCGACCGGAACGGCGCAGCCATGTTCGGGACCGAGCGGACAGCTATACAGGCCCGCCGCATCGGCAACACAGGCAACTTGCTGCAACGGGCATTGATAACCTGCTGCAGTCGCGACACAGGCGGCGATCTCGCCGGCATCGGCTGCATCACCATTGCCGTTGAGGTCCGCTGCACAAATCTGCGTGCCGCCACTCCCTGAATTGGGCGCGGGGTGGGGGTCAGGTTCGGGGTCGGGAGCGGGATCTGGTTGCGGATCGATCGGCGGCTGTGGGTCCGGCTCGGGCAGCACGACTGGTACATCAGGCCCGATCGGCTCGATCTCACGCGGGCGCGGGGGGTCGTTCTGGTCGGTCGCCAGCACTGGCGTCGCTACAAAGCCGTTAGGGAACGCGACAGGCGCGGCGGCGGCAATCTGCGTGATGACGAAGAACGCAACGACCGACATCAGCAGCAACGCCGTTCGGGTCGGCGTGAACCAGGTGCGCATGCTCATTGCGTGGCCGCCGTGCAGGTAAGATCGGCCCCGGCGAGGCGCACGGTCTGCATCATCACCGCGGCCTCGGGAAAATCGTCCAGGCAGCCGCAGCCGGAAACCAGTTCCTCGCCCGGCCCAAGCGGGCATTGGTTATTGTCTCCGCATGAATGGTAGAAGGTGTCGAACGACGACGGGTCATTCTGCTGGCTTCCGACGACGCCCTGCGGCGCGGCGGCGGTGTTGACCTTCGGCGCGCGGGTCTTGCAGATCGGCTCGCAGGCAGGGACCGAACCGCGGCCGGGCAGGGCGAAGGGGCGGGTGGTCTCCGCCGTGCCGCCGTTGGAAGTCCGTACTCGGTCAGCGAGCATGGTCTCGGTCGAGCGGTCGAGAATATAGGCGCCGCGGCTGAGGTCAGGCGCCGGAAGCGCCGTGCTGTCGATCTCGCAGGCATAGACCCGGTCGCGCAGGAAGAAGTCGCGCTGCACGTCGAGCGCGCAAGCCGATGAACCGAACTGGCGCCGCTGCGGGAGCGGGACGAGGCCAGTCTTCACGCCATTGCGGAAGGTCTGGACGCCATCGACCCGTTCTGTGTCGAGCCGGCATTTGCTGTCGCCGGCGTTTCCCGCGCAATGGTCGACAAGTTGCTCGGTGACCTTGCAGCTGTCATCGAGCGTCACCTGAACACGCGCCATGCCTTCGCCGCCATCGGCGACCGCCACGCGCAGCCAGATCTCGTGATCGCCCCTGGTGAGCCAGGGCTTGAGATCGACATTGGGTGCGGCCTGAAACGCGCCATTGCGTTCGCATTTGGCCGGCGGCAGGCCTTCGCCGCTCCACGGCGAAGGGCCTGAGGCAATGAGCTGGCCATCGATCCGGACCTGCGCCCAGTCATCGCCGAAATAATCGACAAGCCGGGCGGAGGTGATCCGATCTGGCTCGTTCACGCGAAGCGTCATGCGGAAATCAAACAGGCTGCAATTGCCGCCCTTGAGCGAATTGTTCGACGGCGAGCCCAGCAGGAACTCGACAGTGTTGTCGGAGCGGTTGGTGGCGTAACCCCCCGCCACGCGCTCGACGATCTCATCGGCGCCGACGCTCGTAACGGCGATCCGCCGCTCGATCGCGCACTGCCGCAGCTGCCGCGCCTTGCCGATTCCGGCCGGCGATCCCGAAAGCGACTGGAAGACGGAGTTGCTCGCGGTCGCAGCCTGTGCGTCAGCGGCGATTACGGTCGGGTTGGCGCGATAGGCGGTCTGCGGCAGGCTCGGGCTCGCTGTGCAAGCCGTCGATTGCGCCCCGACATAGCGGATGACCGGTCCCTCGATCGTCGCCTGCGCGACGCCGATGCGCGGATCAGCGGTGGTGAGCGCCCCGACCATGCCGCCGCCCAGATCGCGCAGCACGCCCGGCATGTTGCTCCAGGCGAGGTTCGAACCGCAGCTGGCGTTGATGCAATAGCAGCCGGCGAGTTCTGGCATGGCGACCTCGATCAGCTTGAGTGTCTTGGCGGTGTCGACGTCCCAGCGAAAATTGCGGCACCCGGTCCAGGTGCCGGGCTGGCAAGAGATCACGCCATTGGCGCATAGCCCGGACACCGCGACCGGAAGGTTGGAGCGGCTGTCGATCGTGCCGTCGAGATCGGTGTCACGGGCAACTTGTACGCTGCCGAGATCGCCGGTGGCCGAGGGCTGTACCAGGACTTCGAGGAGCGTGGCACTCTTCTGGCAGGCAAGACTGGTCTCGAAGCTGCGCTTGCCGTCGATGGTGCTTATCGGCTGACCGGCAAGCCCCGGCCTCACATAATTGCGCTGGATGGCTTCGCTGTCGCCTGACTTGGCGCGCGAGGCGGCCGCCGCCGCTCGCGCCCGCGACTCGAGGCTTTGCGCGTCTGTCTGAGCATGCGCCTGCGTGTTGCCGAAGAGTAGAAAGACCAGCGCGGCCGCCGACACGGCGCAGGCCTGGGAGGCGAGCCTGGACCGGCAGAGGAGAGCGGCGGCCGCGCCGGCCAGGGGTGGAGCGGCGCCGCCGGGGGGAAACGGCGCCGCTCCTGTCCCGCATGCGCGCCAGCGGCCGTCCAGGCCTTGGCGGGCAGACCGTACGTTACCGGCTGCGCACACAGGACGTCGGGGAAGCGATCTGCTCATTGCACCGGGATCCCGGCGCAGCAGATCACCTTTTCGAAAAGCATGAACTGGGCATTGTCCTGGCCGGGCGCGTGCTTGCCGCTCGTCCAGAGCGCGCCGGGCCGGCCGATATTGACGCATTTGCCGGCCTTGACCGGCTCCATCAGCTGGAGCTTGTAGCGCGACTTGGTCCAGATCGGGCTCGGCGTGAACGAGCAGCCATCGGGCGAACTGATCGTGAGTGCCCCGAGCCGCCCCATCATGAAGGTGCCGCGCGCCGCAAGGCCCGCCCAGGCTTCGACGCTGTCGCCGAAATGAATGTCGCCCGCGATTGGATAGGTCGAGCCCCAGCTGCCCATGCACCAGAAGAGTGGGTCAATGACTTTGCCGGCTGCCGCGGCGGCACTGTCGGCCATGCACGCGAGCCCCGCTGCGGGATTGCCGAACAGGATCGCCTCGGGCTGGATGATCGCGCCGAGCGTCGCGGATTGCCAGGTCGGCAGCACCTCGGTGATCAGCGCGACGTCGAAGCCGTCATTCTCGAGACATGGCAGGTCGGTGAACATGTCGAGCATCGCCCAGACCGGCGAGATGTAATAATGCATTTGCGCGAACATCTTGCGCGTGTTCGTTCCATCCGAGATCGAGGATTGGCTGCCCTGCAGCTTGCCGCCCGTCGCCATCAAATCGGCGCCGAGCGCCATCATGCAACCAGGCTCGGTTACCACATCGATCATTCGATTGGGCGACCAGTAGGAGACTTTCACGCCGAACCAGACCTCAAGGCCGTTGCGGCAGGCGCAGAGCGGCTTCGACGCCGATTGCGCGTCCAGCGCCTTGTCGAGCTTGTCATGCGTGCCGATGCGCACGCCGCCGATGGTGATCGGGAAGATGCAGTTCCACCGCACCTTGGTGATCGGGTTGAACATCGTGCCGGTGGGGCACTTCGAGGCTTGAGCTTCGCTGGGCAGTGCGAACGGCGCGGCGATACCGAGTGCCAGCGCAGTCAGCAGCAGGCGCGCGCGGGCGATCACTTTTCGCCTCCTGCCGCGCTTGCGGTTGGCTTGATCGCGCGTGTGCGCGGGCCGACCTCGGTCAGGATGAGCCTTTGACCCGACTGAGCGACGATCACTGGCGCGACGGTGAGGCCGAGCCGCTGCTTCACACGCTCTTCGAGAATGTAGATGGCGCGACCGGTCCGCTCGCCCAGCTCGATCGCGTCGCCGGCGGTGACGATCAGAAAGTCCGACGGACGTGCCGTCCGAATGGCCCAGCCAAGATCGCGCGGGTGAACGACGATCAGGCGCTGGGGCAGCTTGACATAGGTCAGCGGATTGAAGCTGTAGCCCTTGGGGTAGATCAGCTTCCCGTCCGGCAGCTTGATGTCGAACTCGAGCGTGTGGAACGGCACCACGCTGCGAGTCCGGTCTGCAAGCGCGACGCCGAGGGAGGCGGCACGCATGGCCGACCATCTGGAGCGTGGCCCGAACTGCCGGCTCATATCCTTGGGCAGGGTAGCCACCTTGGCCTCGATCTCGGCGAGCGCGTCAGGTTCGGCGACTGGCCAGACACGCCCGATCGTGGAGGTGTTCGATCTCGTGTATTGGCCGGGGGTCGCGGCTGCGCCGGCAATCCCGACCAGAGCGGCGCCGGCGAGCAGCGCGGCGACGGTCAGGCCTTGCACGATTGCGAGGCGGAGCTCGGGGTCAGCGATCATCCCTGCCTCCGAAGTCATCCGCAGTCGGCAGACCGCACAGCGCGATCATGAAGGCCGCGCCGGACACAAACGTCACTGGCCAGATGACCCAGCGCAGGTCGAGCGCACGGTCGAGGTTGAGCATCACGAGATACAGCTCGACGAACAGCAGGATATAGCTGCCGACCACCAGCCGCAGCGCGGCGGGCGAGGGGTCGGGGGACACGAGACCGTTCATTTGCGTCTCCAGCGCTTGATGCGGGCGAGCAGCGCCGTCACACCCGAGGTCAGACCGAGCGCGATCATCCCAGCCGCGAAGCAGGCGGCACCTGCCATGAGCGATGCGCGAGCCATGATCAGGGTCGGGAGACCGGCGGCGGTGGCGAGGATCGCGACGAGCAGCGCGAGCAAGACCGCCTCGATCATGATGATCCGCAGCCGCCAGTGAAACGCATCCGATTCGAGGCGCTCGCTGGCGCGGCGCTCGATGAGCTGATCGAGATCGGCATGGCTGTCGAAACGCAGCGGCAGCTGGTCGGGATGGACGATGGACTTCTGGCGCATGGCGTTCATGCCTCCAGCGCCAGGCGGCCGGCATGGCCGCTGCCAAGAATTGTCGAAGGATCGACGCCGGCGAGACGGCAGACGGACTGAAGCGGCGAGAGGCCTTTTCGGATCAGCGCATCGAACGCCGCGACCTCTTCCGGCGCCGAGGTGTTGATCCAGTAGGAGAACGGGTCGACGACGAGCCGCGCGATGCCGAGCCCGAGCGGGGAATCGACGAACACCTCGCTGTAATTGGGCTTCGAGTTGCGGACCGACTTCAGGAGGTCGAGAACGAAGCCCGAATAATCGAGGATCTTGTTGTCGACAGCCTTGTCGTAGGTCGAGCCCTGCAGCAGGAACCGGGTGGCTGCGTTTTCGAGGATGACCTGGCCGGTGCCGCCGAACAGCTGAAGATCGTTCATCGACTGCAGTACGATGCCGAACGAGCCGCGATATTTGCGGGCGCGGCGATAACCCTGGCCGAACGCTTCGGCGAGCCGTGACAGGTCCTGACCCTCGGTCCGCGTCATGAATTGTGCCGCCTCGTCGCACAGCACGAAGCGCGGACGGTCGCGGGCCGAGAGATAGAGCTCCTGCGTGACCGCGTTCACCACCACCATCACGATGACGTTGAACAGGTCGGGCATCGATTTCAGCCGCTCGAGTTCGAGCACGACGAACTCGTCGTTGCGGATGTCGAAGGTGGAAGGGCCGTTGAAATAATGGCCATAGGCGCCGTCCGACCCGAAATCGCGCAGGTTGAAGGCGAGTTCGCGCGCCATCGGCACGAGATGCTCGACCCGATCGAGATCACTGTGCGTCTGGGCGGGGTAGGTACCGAGCCATTCGCGGACCGCATCGACGCCGCTTTCAGCGCGCCCGCTGTCGATCGCCCATTGCACGGCGGACTTGAGCAGATTCCATTCCGATGTGCTGACGCCCTTGCGGGTCGAGGCGTTCG
>JAESGN010000952.1_pt1 | contig 11144 bp, 8 predicted proteins | sample 9269731 | NCBI WGS metagenome assembly JAESGN01 (sample SAMN15720683, study PRJNA650826) | algae metagenome | isolation source: Mojavia pulchra JT2-VF2 and co-occurring heterotrophs from desert soil | place: USA: Cadiz Valley, Joshua Tree National Park, CA | collected 1998-06-08
GCCAGTTCTTGTAAGCAGGCTTTGATACGTTCTTGTTTCTCTTGGCTCATAGTCAGCGATCGCACAGCGTTATTTCCTTCTACATTTTCTCAGAAATGGTAAATCTTCCAAAACTGGATGCTCCCACTTCAACAGGGCGAAGTAGCACCCCTCGAAACCGAATCTCAACGCCAGGGGCGAGATTTTGACGGCGACTGTATTGGTGTAGCACTCGCAAGTAAGTATCCTAACTTTACAGCAGAAGCTGAGTATAGGAACCAGAGAGAAAATGCTTATGCTCCTACTGTCAAAGAAAAGAAACAATCATTTTATATAAATGGAGAACAACCACCATTTGAAGAAATTGCTATCCACATGAGCGATAGTATCAGTGTGGGCGTGATTAACAATCAAGTGACCGCATTGGAAGCATTAGAATCGGAAATTGAAATTTTAAAAATTTATGGAAACCCTGAGCAGAAATCCGAATATGTAGACAAAGTATCACATCATTATCAAAAATTATTAGAAGCTGAGAATTACTTGATTAGCCCATCACTAATTAGAGAAGAATACAAGCCATATATACAAGAATTTGTAGCTTTAGCTAACGCTACTAGAACCCCCGAAATTATTGAGCAAGCGATGGATACCAATCGCCAATTGTATCGAAAAATGATTGAGGAGGGATGTTATCAGAACCAAATAGCGGTAGATTTATTCAAAAGTTCTAAAAAACCTGACATGGGTTTAATCAATGAGAATAGCCGCTATTTGTACCGAGATGTTAACTATATAAAAGATAAAAAATCTACTACAGCTTATTTAAATAGTGGCATTACAACAAGCGGTTACTCACCAGTAGAACTAATTATTAATCAAATCAACAAATATTTTCACTCTTCACAACTAGAATCACGCCCCATAGTTCAGTTCCACGATTTATTCAACGGTGTTGAATTCACCCCGCAGCAGAGATTTAGCGCAATCGCTGCCAAGTATGAGTTCGACCGTTTGTTCAATGCCGCAGTCGCAATGGAAAGGCGGAGGGAGAGTGAACGAGGCCCTAGTGCCATCATCCAAACGCAGCAAGGGTCAAAATTGGAAATCACAAACCTGACTCGCTACGATCATCCCTTAATCTGGAAAGCACAGACCATTAATCTGAAACTAGAAACGGACAAGCGTTCCTCAAAACTAGTAGCACTCGCCCAAATAAATAATGAAATTGGGGATGATGGCCAGCCTCAATACCGTAAGTTGGGTACAGTGAGTCCTCAATCGGTGTCAGAATATGGACTCAAGCCAGGGACTCAGGCAAGCAAAGCCTCACTTGTTGAATTCAAACCCGAACTAAGCCGAGGGCAGACTAAGTTAATGTTCCAGCAAGCTTATCAGTTTGCCCAAGCATTTCGAGCGGGTATACCAGAACATGAGCGATTATCAGCAGCGGCAGCGGCGTGGAGTGTAGGGGCGGCGAGACAGGATGAATTGGAAGATAGGGAATCTCAAAATCAATCCCTTATTCAAAAAAAGACCCCAAACCTTGTGTTCGCGGCGTTCAGTGATGAAATCATCTCCCGGCTAAATCATCTGCAATTTACCGAACTAAGAGTCGGGACTCTGGGTAATGAGGCAAACAGTTTTAAGGATAAAACTTGGAATCAGGATGAGAAATACCCAATTGAAATTAGAGCATCGCACCACCCAAAGGGCCATGAACGCCACGCTTTGAGATTGGTATTTGTGCAAGATGGGGATGGTGAATACAAAGAATTTGCACCACTGGAGCCAAGAACCGGGCAATTACCCATCGGTACAAAGGCGCAAGCTAATGTGTTACCAGGGGAAACTTACACAGCCTCTGCCACAATTTCTATTCCTGGTAATGATAATGATCCAAGAGAGTTTACTATCAGAGAAATCAAGAAATTTGCTCATGCTGACAAGGTTTTCCACTCTCAAGAGGTGATGTTGGAAATTGGGACAGTACCAGTACCAAATGAAACAGTAAAAATGAAGTTAAATGAGCAAGTGTTGGGAGAATTAGATGCTGATTCTGTTAAACAGCTTGAAGCATTTAATTATATCAAAGATGGCAATCCCCTCAACTTAAAACTAACAACTATTTCCGACAGCCAAAATTATGCGTTTTTAATTGCTGAGTCGCTCAATGGAAATTTACTTAAGATTGATAAGATTAACTCTTATGATTATCAAGGTAAAATTTTTAGCGACAATGAATATAGAAAAGTCACTTTAGAAGTGCCACCATTAAAAACAAGAGATGCAGTGTTTTTCGATGGGGAACCGCTAGGGGTATTACATTTTAAAAAGGATAAAGAAACTCTCAAACAATTGGGAATTCTGAATTTTGGGAGACTAACCCCAGTAGCAGCCACATTGCAAAGTAATATCTCAACAACAATGATGGTCAAGATTGACCCCAATACAGTTGAGTATCCCCAAAATTGGACGAAGGAAACTCAGGCTTTCGGTCAACAGATAGTCAATCAAGAGCAACAAGAAGCGATAGAAAAAACCGCGCCAATTCTTCAAAAAATCAAAGAGCGACCCACCATATTGTTCGCTACTCCAGAAGATAGAATGTTGGGGCTAACTCAACTGGTTGTAGATAATCACAAAGTTGAAGCAGTCACCAAGTGGCTTACCGACAAAAACATTGCGATTGCCCAAGTGCCAAGGGAAGATGTGCCGCTAGAAACTAAGAAGGGGCTAGCGGTTTTTAACTTGGCTAACTCATCCATCCCTGAACCAGTATTTGGTTTGATGACTCTTAAGTTTGGTCAGGTGATTGAATCTCCAACTGAGTACCAGGAGAAAGTGCGATTGCCTTTGGCACTGCGCTCCGCGCAATCGCTACCTGAGCGTCCAAAGTATCTCAAACCGCCACAGCCAGTCGTTAGTACGCCATCATGTCCGGCTGTGGCTAATACAGTGGCATTATCCCGAACTCCACAGTCTACGCCATCACAACCACAAATCAGTACAAATGAACTAAAAGCCGCACCTACCCAAGAGAATCAACCGATAACTATTGAAAACTTACGCGCCTGGTGGCGTACAGCAGATAAATTGGGAAAACCAGAAGCCTACAAGCAACGGCTCGCCCAAATCGCTAAGTCTTTCAAGGCAACAGGGCAATTATCACCCCAAGCAATCGAAGCAATGGAGAAAGATACAGTTAACAGACTCGCCCAAATTTCTCAGAAAATCATTTCAGTTTGGGGGCAACCAGAGCCGGATGGTACTACTCGTGTCCAGGGGAAGATTTACGATGTCTCCTTCCATCCTGAGCGCAAAGATTTGGCAGTTGCACACAAAAACGGCGATGTAATTTTAAGTGTGCAATCTGGAGGAGTGGAGATTAATAGAGTCACTCCAGAAATCTTGCAGGATTTCGAGAGTGCGAATTCTAAACTAGATGAGGTTTTAGAAACCAAAAAACAAACAGCAGGATTGCAAAGGTAAAAAATAAGGCTACTTGTTTGTTTCAAGTAAGTTTTTTGGTTTAAATTAACTTTTAAAAGGCTGTTGAAGAAATAGCGGTAAATTCCTGGTAAAAAAAATTCTAGCTCAAAAGGTTCGCGCACTATTTGATGCAATATCGTTGTTTTTATATTGAGCATTTAAGCAGAAATTTTTGCGGAAAAATTCACCTGTGACATAACTTGTGCGCGTATTGAATTAGCTGCCGTCTCTGCAATTTCTGCTCTATCAAAATCAGTAAGAATTACTGTAAGTAGCGATTTGAGAGCTTCGCGGTTAGATATAAACTCTTCACCGTATAAATCATCTTGTAGCAGTGTGGCTTCTAAGTAAGGTAATAGCTCAGGCGCAGGAGATAGCAATCGCTCTTTAATGCGTTTCCTCGCAGTCTCTATTGCAGAAGTTGTACCTACACCTAAATCCCATGTTTCAATTATTTGCCTGATTTCACGGTTAAGTGATACACGCAACGTTGATAAGCGACCAAATAAAGGAAGGTTAAGCATTAAAGATGGTAGTGCATTACCCCAATCCAAACCAGCACCAATAGTGCAATTTGCTTCATCTTCGATACGAACAGCTTCATCAAGCCATCCTTCACCAAAAAGTAGATCTATAGCTTCTTGAGTTGTTACTGGCTCGTTCACCTCAGAATTATGATTTTGCTGTTGATGATTCATAAATTTTCACCTGATCTTCGTCTTAATACACCATACTCAAAATAAACTAGATTATCGTATTCTTCTTCAGCCCCGCAGTTAAACATATTTTGGTAAGGATTCAGGTGGCAGAGTATTGACAAAGGGAACAGTTGAGGGGGAGTATCACAGATATGAACCAGAACCTGCCTCAAGAATTAGACCGAGAAAGCTTGAACCAGTTATCGAAAGAACAACTGGTAGAGATGATTATTGAGCAGAACAAGGTGATACGTGAGTTACAGAAAATAATCTACGAACTACACCTTGAAGTAGAACGGTTAAAAGTCAGCAGAGATTTGGACAGCAAGACTTCATCGAAACCACCATCTGGGGACATTCTCAAAAAGAGTGAAAACAAAAAAGCACCCTTGGAAGAAGAACCGAACCAGCCCAAAAGAAAACCAGGTGGGCAGCCAGGACATACTGGAAAAACCCGTAAGGGTTTTGGCAGAGTAGATCGTTATGAAATTTTACGACCGACTGATTGTGTCTTTTGTGGTCAAAAAGCATTTGCAACAGTGGCAGTGAAGGTAGAAAAACAGTCTGTAGCGCAATTAGTGGAACGTCCCATTGAAATAGTGGAGTATCAACGCCATACCTGTATGTGTGAATGCTGTGGAAATATACAAACAGCCTCATGGTCGCCAGATATCGTTCCAGGGCAAGATTTAGGAGTTAGATTACAGGCGTTTTTAGGATGGGTAAACAATTATGCACACATGCCTTATGAAAAACAGCAAGAAATGTTGTGGGAATTAGGGCAAGTTGAAATTGGCTTAGGAACAATAGTAGCAACCAATGAACGAATAACTCAAGCAATTGAACCGAGCATTATTGAGTTAAGTAGTTGGGTAAAACAGACACAACCGAATGTTCATGTGGATGAAACGCCTTGGTCAGTTAAAGGTATCAAAGAATGGTTGTGGGTAGTTGCCAATTTTGAATTCTGCCTGTTTACTGCGGCTGATACTCGTTCCAGAGCCGAACTAGAAGCAATTTTAGGGGCTAAATATACAGGGGTACTCAGCAGCGACGATTTTAGCGTTTACAATGGCTATCAAGCTGTAGCCCAGCAGAAATGTTTAGCGCATCTACGACGTCACTTCAAAAAATTAATTCAGCTTCCAGGTCTTCACAACCAAGCTATTGGTGAAGCCTTTGTTAATTTAATTGATGAAGCCTTTAGCAATTATGCTCAATGGTTTGAAACTCTTGACTCCAGCAGTTACAACGATTGGGTTACTCAATTCAAATTTAAATTGCAACAAACCCTTACTCAGTGGATTGACAAGGCGGGAGCTACAGCAGGAAACCTTTTACGTTCTTTGCGCGATAAAGCTTCCCAATGGTGGTATTTTCTTGACAACCCTGAAGTTCCTCCTGATAACAATCAAGCCGAACGCTCACTCCGTTTGGCTGTGACAAAACGTAAAGTTAGTGGTGGTTCCCGTTCGATGGAGCGGTTTCAACACACTGCTAATTTGTTGACGGTGGTGCAGACTTGTCGTCGTCAAGCTAGGTCTGTAATTGATTTTTTTGCACAATCTCTACTGGCTGCCTCTATTAATTCTCAATCTCGCCCTTCTTTACTTCCGCAATATTAGACCTGAATCCTTACTTGAAATTTTTAATTACACCGTTAATAAACCAGCACTAAATTAACTTTAACCAGAAATTTCCATAGATATAAAAAGATGGTTTTTCAAGATTGTGATTCAATTGATGCTGTCGATCAAACGCTTAGAAGTCTCAGAATTAAGTCTAATCAAATCAAATTAGCAAAGTCCAATAGTATGCCTTATGTAGCTGAAGCATTAGAAAATCAGCTTTTGGAGTTAAAACAGCAGCTATCAAAATCAATTGACCCAGAATTTCAAGCATTGATGAGTTTGTTAAATGATTGAATTTGCTGATTGAATCATCTCCCTAAATAGAAAAAAGCTATTGTCCGCTAATACTGATCGCGCTTGAGTTTATTAAAGCGAAGTGGTCTTGTAGGAGTTTTTGGGTGAAGCGCTCAGTTCACAAACACAAACACAAACACAAATATGATTTGTGATGTCTGTTCTGGTGATTGAGCGCACCCTTATTTGATTTAGCCGCGATCAAACAAAGTTTCTAAATAAACTTGGGCAACTGCCGCGTTGCCATTTGTATTTTGCAGTAGGAAAAGTGAGATTGCTGCGGTCAACATTCGTTTTTCATCCCAATCAGGATGCTTTTTTAGGTAGTTGTTTAGGGAATCATGGAGTGTGTCAGGTAAGCCTGCCAGAATGTTAACTGTTGCGTTCATAAGCCCAGAGATGCTCCCGGAGTAAGTTAATAAGGATGAAGAAATTGTGGTGAAGAAGCTTTGGGCTGTCTTACACCATCTTTCGTCTGCCAATTGGGAATAATACCTGAGTATTTTTATACAACTGATGTCACTGATTGGACAGATTACGAAAGGCTATCGAATCATTGTGCGCTCAAACAGGGCAGATTTGTCAATATTGCGAACTGTTAAAGCTAACTATAGAAAGAATAAATATTTACGACATCATCAGGGTTAGAGCTACATTTTAGTTACGCTACTTCATAAAAACTCAGTACCTAAGACTGATTAGCACTGTCTAGTAAAATCCCCAATTAGCCAACAAAAGCAGCGTTAACTTGTAGAGCAACTGTGGAAAACAGAGAAAACACCTGTGGAAAGCCTGTGGAATATATGAGGAAAAATCTAGCTAATGATAAGAATTACAAAAAAGCCTAAACCCCAATCTTCGCCATTGTCATGTATAAAAACAACAATGCTTAAATGGTGAAATCAATTCTGTAAATTTACTAATTCGTTTAGCTACTAGTTATAGGTAACAAGCGCTCGAGCTAACCATCTTTAATCATTTTATCAAAAATAAATTTTAGTTTTAAACCTGGAGATCCAGCATAAATTTGAGCATTTCCTTTGAATATATTGGCGAAAATCAATATTTTTTAAAATATCTTATATTGGAACGATTTTAGATTATTTCCTCGCAAGAGTAATAAAAGAGGACTAAATTAATCTGCTTTCCCCTCAGATACTATTAGCTTTTATTCCTACTCAAGAGATACGCATTTCGGCTAAATATTTTCTACCCTAAAAAGGTAAATCCAGGCTCAGATCATGGCAACTTTTACTGTTGGCAGCTATTTACTACATCGTCTGGCGCAGATTGGCATCAAGCATATCTTCGGTGTCGCTGGAGACTACAATATGGAGTTCCTCGACGCTATTGTTAACCACGATGGCATTGAGTTAATTTCCACTTGCAACGAACTCAACGCATCCTATGCTGCCGATGGCTATGGTCGGATTAATGGTGTTGGGGCATTAGTAACTACATTTGGTGTTGGTGAACTCAGTGCTATTAATGGTGTTGCTGGTGCTTACGCTGAACACGTTCCTGTTGTAGCCATTACTGGCTCTGTTGCTACTAAAATTCAATCATCCGGCTCACTCGTTCATCATACGCTTGGTACTGGTGATTTCTCAATGTTTGCCCGAATGTATGAAAAAGTAACGGTGACTCAAGCATATTTAACTACAGAAAATGCAACAACCGAAATTGATAGAGTTTTAGGTATCTGTCTTCTCAAGAAGTTACCTGTTTACATTTCCATACCTATGGATGTTGCTAAACATGAAGTGGCTGTCCCGTCTGATTCCTTCATACCTCCTGTATTTGAGAGCGATCGCGCTGCTCTAGCCCAAACAATTGATGTTTGTGTAGCGATGCTAGAAAAAGCCACTCAACCCGTGATTCTTGCTGATATTGGGGTGGCTCGTTATCATTTGCATGAACAATTGCGAGAACTGCTCACAGCTACTGGATACCCTTATGCCACAATGAACATGGGAAAAGGGCTGCTGGAAGAAACGCACCCCCAATTCATCGGCATATATAATGGTGCTGCCAGTGAGGAGTATGTCAAAAAACGTATTGAACAGTCAGATTGTGTTTTGAGTATCGGTGTTTTGATGACTGATTTTAACACAGGCAAGTTTTCTGCCAAACTTGATCCTGAGCGAACTATTGAAGTGCATGGGCAGTATGTCAAAGTTAAAAGTGCTTTATACAACAATGTAGCTATGGCAGATGTGCTTTCTGGTTTGTGCCAACGTTTGCAACACCGCGATGCTCAAACGCTTAACTTCTTCTCAGCAACAGCAAATTTAAATGCTGGTTTTACAACTCCTTTCGCTGCCGACTCTTCAGCACCAATTACACAACGGCGTTTTTGGCATCGATTTGCTCATTTTCTCCAAGAAGATGACATTATCGTTGCCGAGACTGGAACTTGTTTGTTCGGTGCTGCCATCGTTCCTTTACCAAAAGGAGCTACCTTTATTGGGCAAGTACTTTGGGGTTCAATTGGTTATTCTGTTGGCGCATTACTTGGTTGTGCGATCGCCAATAGCCAACGTCGTTCTATCCTACTGGTTGGTGATGGGTCTTTCCAAATGACTGCACAAGAACTTTCAACCATCTTACGTTACCATCTCAAACCTATTATTTTTCTAATCAACAATGATGGATATACTATAGAGCGTGATATTCATGGTGAACGAATGCCCTATAACGACATTCAACCTTGGAATTATCATCAATTGGTTGAAGTTTTCGCAGGCAATGGCTGGGGAATGAAAGTTAGTACCGAATCCCAGTTAGAGACAGCATTGCAAAAAGCCGAACAAAACCATGACCAACTTGCTTTCATTGAGGTGGTGATGGATAAAATGGACAGCCCTGAGATTCTCTTGAAGATGTTGCAGCAATAAAACAACGTACTGCCTCATCAGCTTAGATCTAGCTCTCAACCTTTAAGCTTGCCCCAGATTGACCACAATGTAATTTTAGTTGTATTGATGAGTTTTTCAGGAGGTAATGCACTGAAGCGTCTTTGGTCACGGCGGCGAGCGCGGTTATGGTGCGATTTCCCAAAAACCGCAACTTCGTTCGGACTTAACTCAAAAGCTAAGTCCCGTTATTACGCTTTATGCTTTGTGGCATCAACTAATTTATATGATTGATCCGTTTCCCGCGTTGGTGGAAACGGATGTCCTTCGGTTGATGTTACCTCTAGCCCTGTACTTTCTCCATCAGGATTGATTAGTTCGTACTGTCCGCTAACGGGAGTGCGTGAGCCTGGACTATACAACGCTTTGGAGCGTTGATCATCTGCCTGAAGGGGTTGTACAGCGCCAGCACTGTAAGTTAGCCTGAACTGGCTTCTAATTTCAAAACCTGGAAGATAGCCACCGTGGTACGGTATTTCTGACAACTGGCTGAGTGTGCCTTTGATTTCGGAAATTGGTTCGAGCAATTGTGAGTTTTCTTGGCTCCAAAGGATAATTTGTGCATCAAGCAATTCTTGAAACTCAAGAGCGTGTAGCGTCACTTCATCCGAAGGCGTTTGACTATCTACAACAATCGAGAAGTTGAGAGTCAATAAAAGTGTTGTTTGTATTTCTACTAGATCATCATTCGAGATAACTTGAGTACAATACTCGTCCACATGAAAACCAAACTGGGCTTTCAAGTCAGAAAACCTATGCGTTTGCAGTTGCTGACTCAGATATGGTAACAATCCGGCATCCGGCTCTGATAGTATCTGGCGAACGATTGGCATTTGTGTCATACATGCTCTACAACTTTTCAATTAAAGCTTTCAAACTAACAATCTCACTCGTTTAAACATTTTCGGACATCCATCAAACTGACGAGAGTTACCTCAATCGTTCTATCGATTTACTTTACGCATTTTTCGTGCTGCTGATGGCAGTTTATGATTTCATACAGCAGCATAAATTGCTATTGCATGATATTTATCTTGCATTGCTCAACCAATTCAAACCAATGCGATAAATATTTGTTTCATCGCTAATGCTCTGGTTCTATAATCCTTTGAAAAAGATAGCCACTTCCTCTAGCTGTCAGGATATATTCTGGATTGTCGGGATCATCTTCCAGTTTCGAGCGCAAACGTGAGATATGAACATCGACCACACGAGTATCTACGTGTTGTTCCTTAGTATAACCCCATACTTGCTGCAAAATTTCATCACGGGTAAAAAATTTCCCAGAGTGACTCACCAGTAACTCTAGCAAGCTATACTCTACACCTGTTAATCGTATCCGCTCATCACCTTTGTAGATTTGTCGCCTGTTTGTGTAAATTTTGAGATTGTCTACTTCAATTACTCCTGAACTAGAAATACCCGCAGCAGTTGAAGAGCTTGCCCGTCGCCGCAATATACAGCGTATTCGCGCCTCTAGTTCCTTGGGAGAGAAAGGTTTCGATATATAATCATCAGCACCTAATTCCAGCCCCGTGATTCGGTCTGCTACATCTGCCAAGGCTGTAAGCATGATAATTGGCACATCCGATACTTTACGTAATTCTTGGCACACACCGTAGCCATCCAGTTTTGGCATCATCACATCCAAAACTATTAAGTCAGGCGAAGAAGAACGAAACACTACTAATGCTTCTTCACCATCACAAGAGGTGACCACATCGTAACCAATCATTGAAAGGCGCGTCTCCAAAATCCGGCGAATGCTTGCTTCGTCGTCTACCACCAGGATTTTTTGTTTATGGCTTTCCACGTTTTCCAACGCTCCATTTCGTGAGCGAGAACTTTTAATTGATGGGGTGAATAAATCTCCTTTGAAGTTCTTGCTGTAACATCTTGTATTCAAACATTTACTGACGACTCAAGTCGCTATTTCAAAGGTAAACTCTCTTGTTTATTTGTTTGTGATTTAGTTCACAAATCTCAGCACTCGCTAAAGAATTCTGTCCGGGTGAACGAAAAAAGGTGTGGGAGAGTAGTTAGCGAGCATCTTACGCTAACATAGCTGAGATGCGATTAGGATTAGACCAAACTTATGATGAACAACCTCAAATCAATACTGTCTCACATCAGTG
>JAESGN010000953.1_pt1 | contig 11134 bp, 16 predicted proteins | sample 9269731 | NCBI WGS metagenome assembly JAESGN01 (sample SAMN15720683, study PRJNA650826) | algae metagenome | isolation source: Mojavia pulchra JT2-VF2 and co-occurring heterotrophs from desert soil | place: USA: Cadiz Valley, Joshua Tree National Park, CA | collected 1998-06-08
GTGACATGGATATGCGGGGAGGTGGCGACTTCCTTTCGGACGAGCAGAGCGGACATATTCAGCTTCTCGGGACCGAGTTGTCTCGTCATCTGTTGGATCGAGAGATGAGGCGGGCTGGTCCACCGCCGGTGGTCGAACGGCATCCGAAGGTCAATCTCGACATTCCGGCTTTCTTGCCGAGCTCTTACGTCAAGGATGCGGGCATCCGTTTGGAGCTTTATGCCCGCATCTTCCGCGCCGATGATGACGGTCAGTTGGAAGAATTGGAAGACGAGGTCGATGAGCGCTTCGGGGATATTCCGATGGAGGCTGAGAATCTCTTCGGACTGGCGCGCTTCGAGCTCGCTTGCATCCGTCTCGGGATCTCGAGCGTCGATGCCGGCCCCAAATCTCTGGCGGCGATATTCGATGACCGACGACGTGCCGACCTCAACAAGTCTGTTGATGGCGACGCTGCACTCGAATGGAAGGATGGCCGTTTGGCCTATGGCCGACCGGCGCCGCCATCGGAGCGCGTGGCCGTTTTCGAAGCGTTCGTTGCAGCAGTCGAAAGGATGACGTCCACACCTGCCGTTGACGAAATTCCGCCTTCGAGCGCAGCGGGCAAGCCATCTACGGATGCATGATACGGGTCGGACGATGGCTTGGTGACATGGTGGCCGCGATGGCGATCCCTCGCCGTGTCCAGGTGCTCAGAAGCGTTTACCGCGGCGTCATGTGCGTCAAGTCACCTCCCTCCGAGGCGTCGACATGTCAGGAACTGACCTCGTCGTCCGTCATTAGCGTCATGGAAGAGGGCGTGACACTTGCATGAAAGTTTTGGAGATTCGTGATGGATTTGGAAGTCAAGGCTGCATTCAGAGATCGCCGCGCCGCGGAGATCGCACTCGAGCATCTCGTCCAAGAGATCGGCCTGGAGAGGACGGATATATTCATTGCTGCCAACGGCGCTCAGAACACCTCGGGTAGCAGGCAAGCAGGTGCCGATGTTCATGGCAGCCTCGCCGAATCTAGAGCCGCGGCTCCCGTGTTGGAAGGGGAGATCAACATGTCGGTCGGGTGCGACCGAGAGAAAGTCGATCGGGTCGCCCAAGCTCTGCGGGATGCCGGCGGCGAAATTCGATAGGCAGCATTGATCGGCGGAGAAGCCCGCCTGAACGACGGGCATCTCTGCTTCAATCCCGCGGGCTGCGGTTGGCCGGTGCGAGCGAGATTCCTTCCCGCGCCGCTTTTCCGTAGACCGACGTGACTGAGCGCTTCAATTTCAACGCGATGATGCCGGTCGGAGTATTCTGCTTTATCATCGTCTTCATCGATCTCAGCTCCGCATCAGTCCAATCCTTACGCGGGCTGGCGCTTGATTTTGGCGACGAGGACTTTCGCGCACCTGCTCTGGCAGACGTCTTTGATGCCTTCGCCTTTGCATTTGTCGCTTTCTTGGTGGATTTCGTTGCTTTGGCTTTCCTTGCCATCTCGGTCTCCTTCGATTTTGATATGCGATTACGGTTTCGTCTGAACGGCTACTTCACTTATCTGGTTAGTCGGGTCAGAAGCGATCGCCCCCATTTTCTCCACTATGCGACCTGGCTGGGCGTGGGCTCATCGGACAGAGCGTGCTGGTCCATTCAAAGATCTCGATAGCTCACTCGCAGCCGGAACAGCTATCGCCGAGACCATCGAGGACTTTTTCGATAGCGCAAACGCGTTCACGTTTGTTTTTTCCCGAGAACTTGCGATGCTCGGCAAGGTCCTTGGCGTAGTCGACGGCGTGATGGCTGTGACGCAACCGCATGTACCCGTGATCTGGACAGGCGTAGATGGCATGAGCTTCGAGCAAAAGATCCGTGGCCCACATCTCTAGCGTCTGACTTTTGTTCGCGTTTTTCTTCTTCTTGGACATCTCAATCTCTTTTGCGTCGTTTCATGGGCGCGGCATTCGGTGTCGACCGGAAGATCACGTCTCCGATGACATGACGCTCTTCGGTCTCGATACTGTCCGCGATGAATGCTCGTTCGTCCTGCCAGTCTCGGCCGAGAGCATCGGCCGCAGTTGCGATCGCGCGTGCGATCTCTTCGGATTCGGCCGGGACGAGGGCGATTTGCCTGCTGGTCTGGGAGAGGTCGTCGAACGCTGGGGATAGGCGAAATATGCGATTTGTCTCCGCCACCATGACGGGCGGGGAAGCGATCTCGGTGATGTCGTCATCTTCGGACATCGCGCGCTGATCCAAGGAGGTCTCGAATAGTGGGGAGTAAAGACATACGCCCAGGCTGGGCAGGGCTCCAACGGCGTGGGCCCGGACAAAGTCCGGGCCCATTGCACATCACCAATAACTGTAGGTTCGATAGACGCGGCCGCCCCACGGTCCGCCGCCCCAGCCATATCCCGAGCCGCCCCAAGCGTAGCCAGGATTACCGTAGTAGCCGCCATAATAGGCGGGACGATAGTAGCGCGGCCCATAGTAGCCATAGCGGGGGCCGTAATAGCGCGGGCCGTATCCGTAATAGCCAGGACCATACCCATAGGCCGGACCCGACGCGGCGGCCGCCAGGGCGCCGGCGGCCAGGCCGAAGCCAATCGCAGGACCGCCCCAGCCACCGCCCCATCCGCCATGGCGCCAGCCGCGAGCTTCTGCGGGGGCGGATAAGGCGGTAGCCCCGATGGCGGCAGCCGCGATGACCAGTGCACCTTTCTTCATTTTTTTTCTCCGTCTGTACGAGGTGCGCACTAAACAGTCGGATAAATGAAAAGTTGCGAGCTTTGGGCAAGTTAGACCGCTCTGGCCCGTCGCAGCTCACCAGCAGAGTCCGACGAGGCGGCGGCGATGTTTCAATCCGCCGCCTGCTATCCCAGTGCCCGTCGGCCTGCTTCGGTGACCTCGACCTCGCCGTCGCGGTCTTCGACCCATTGAAGCTCACGCAATCGCTGTATTCTGGTCTCGCTCACGCGAAGGAACCGGTGTCGCCGGGCGGCGATGTCTCTCAAGGCCCATCGCAAAGCGATCTCATCGAGAATTTCGTCCATGGCGCGCTCCAACGCGGTTTCAGTTCAGCGTCCAGATCCTGAAGTTCAACGCGGCTGCGAACAGGATCCATAGCAAATAGGGCACTAATAGCGCTCCCGGAAGCCCGTCGACCTCGAACGCCATGAAGACGGTGAAGGTCAACGCGACCGCCAAGAGCGAAATGATGACCAGCCCGCCGGTGATGTCGTGCCGACCGAAGAACACGGGCGACCAGATCGTGTTGAGGAAGAGCTGAGCTGCGAAGCCGATCAATGCGGCCGTCCTGGCCGGAGACGGCTCGGCCTGCCAGAGCAGCCACACAGCGACGGCCATAAGAAGATAGAGAATGGGCCAGACGATCGGAAAGGCGGCTCGCGGCGGCGTCCATGACGGCTTCGCGAGGCTGGCGTACCAGGTCGGGATTTCGGGCGTCGTCACTCTCGCACCGAGCGCTGCTGCGCCGAAGCACAGACCGAGCGCGACAGCCAGGACCAAGAGCGAATTCGTATTGAAGGACATCGAAGGACCGCAACCCTTGGGCATGACGACGATGCGCCGGCCTCGCTTGAATGAGGCCCGACGCGCCGGGGAATGCTGGAGGGAGGCGCGCCGGGCTTGCCTGCGGAGAATGGGATCCCGTCAGGCGGTCCATCAAATCACCGACCTCGACGAATGGCTAGTGGCAGTGTCTTTGTGTTCCACCGCGAAGGCTGATACTGGGCTGCCTTTCGTCAATCGATTTTCATGCCGCCATGCCGTTCCAGGTCCATGCAACCGATGCCGCCTGCTGTCTCCGCCTGCGACGGGACTCGCTGGAGGGCGCGCAGAAGAAGGCTCGCGAACTCGTCGAGGCCAATTACTGGGACGTTCAAATCGAATACCCGGATGGCCGTCTGGTGAAGGTCGATTTCGGGAAGCAGGCGTCAAGGTCTGACGATATGTAGTTGTAGGGAACCGTCGCGCGGCCGTCGGCACCTAGCACCGCGGGCGTCTGGTCAAAGAATTCCCGGCCGTGGATGGGCCGTTCTCAAGCGACCAAGCACCAATCTTTCCCTTTCGCTCGCCGCGAGCGTCACTGACGTCGGCAGGCGGCTGCGCCAAGCACGCACCAGGGCAGCGGTCCCCATATCAAACGTCTGGGCAGCTTCGCATGCGCTGGCGCACTCCTCTGCCGACAAGACCGTGATCTTGCCTGCGAGCACCGCGTGCAAGGCGCTCGAATGGTGCTTCGCGGCAGTGTGGCTGCCTCGGAGCATCAGGAGTCATCTTCGCGAGATCGGCTTCGCATGTAGGCCACGAAATTTTCGGTGAACTGGATGTCCGGGCGGCGGCGATGGACCTTTTGCCGATTGTGCTGGTTTATAGGAGCCGCCTGCATCGCGGGCGATCAAACCGGTTGCCGGAAAGTCCACGTCATGGCGCATGTCGCCAAGCCGAGCCTGGACCGTCGATCCTCAAGCTTCTCGTTGCGAGTCTGGGTCTTACAGGGTCAGTTCTGGCAGTCGTCTGGTTCTTTTTCTTTCGTACCTGATCGGCTCGGCGGACCGCCGATTAAGGGCGACGTTTGACCGAAGGTGCGGCTCCCCGCAGACACCATTCGCTCTGCATATTGTCGAGCAAGGGGAAGATAAGCGGCCTCGCCCTAGTCCTTCGCCGATCCCGGCTCCGCCATCTTGCGATGCTGCCCGGCAAGGACACCAGCCGGAATGACGTTGGCGGCGGCGGATTGGACTTTGTTTTTCAGCCCGCTGACGACGTCGCCAGCGCCGCTCATCATGGCCTTAAAGCCGTCTTCGGCAACCTTTGCAGGATCGTCCTTCTCGGTCGTGCCGACATCGGTATCCATCATGTCGGCACGACGGAAGAATTCGGTGTCGGTCGCGCCCGGCATCAGGCAGGTCACCGTGATCCCGGTGTCTTTCAGCTCCTCCCGTAGCGCAAACGAGAAGGAATTGAGGAATGCCTTGCTGCCATTGTAGACCGCCTGAAAGCTGCCCGGAATGAAACCCGCGATTGAACCGGTAATCAATATTTTCCCAGCGTTACGCCGCCGCATGTCATTGCCGATTTTATGGATAAGATAGGTGGTGCCGGTGATGTTGGTATCGATGACATGACGGGCCTTGGCAAAATCCTGGTCGAGAAACGCGCGCCCGAGGCCGCGGCCCGCATTGGCCAGAAGCGCATCGACCTGACGACCTTTGATCGCCTCATATAATTGATCAACGCCCTCCAGCGTTGCGAGGTCGGCAGTGAGCGCTTCAACGTAGGCGCCGCTGCTGCGGACTTGCGCCGCTGCATCCTCAATTGCCGGCTCATCGGCGACAACGAGCAGATCGAAGCCACCCAAGGCGCAGCATCTTGCCAATTCCAGACCGATGCCGGTTGAGGCGCCGGTGACGATGGCGAATGGTCGGTTGGCGGACATAGCAGGCTCCCGTGAGATGGCGTGCTGCCAACCTGCTGATGTCGGTCATGTTCCTGCGGGAGGAACGGTGCCGTCTTTGGTCGCTTGTGATGGCAGATCGATGGAGAATCCCCATGAAAGCGCTGACGTGGCACGGCAAGAACGACATTCGTTGCGAGAGCGTACCGGAGCCAAAAATCCAGCATGGTCAGGACGCCATAATCAAGGTGACGGCCTGTGCGATCTGTGGATCCGATCTCCACATTTTCGACGGTGTCATTCCTTCGATGGAGCATGGCGACATTCTCGGCCACGAAACCATGGGCGAGGTCGTCGAGGTGGGCGCGGACAACAAGAAACTGAAGGTCGGGGATCGGGTGGTGGTGCCCTTCACGATATCCTGCGGCGAGTGCTTCTTCTGCAAACGCGGTTTCTTCTCAGGCTGCGAGCGATCCAATCCCAATGCCGACAAGGCGTCCAAGCTTTGGGGCCATTCCCCGGCCGGGTTGTTCGGCTACTCCCATCTCCTCGGCGGCTACTCCGGCGGCCAGGCCGAATATCTCCGCGTCCCCTACGCCGACGTCGGCCCGATCAAGGTGCCGGACCATCTCACCGACGATCAGGTCCTGTTCCTCTCGGACATCTTCCCCACGGGCTACATGGCTGCAGATTTCTGCAATCTGAAAGGCGGCGAGACCGTCGCCATCTGGGGATGCGGACCTGTCGGCCAGTTCGCGATCCGTAGCGCCTTCATGCTCGGCGCGGAGCGCGTCATTGCAATCGACACAGTTCCCGAGCGGATGGAGATGGCGCGCGAGGCTGGCGCCGTGATCGTCGATTTCCGGAACGAGGACGTTTACGACCGGATCCAGGATCTGACGGGCGGGCGGGGCGCGGACGCCTGTATCGACGCCGTCGGAACCGAGCCGGAGACAATGTCCGGCTTCGACGCTATCATCGACCGCGTCAAGGTCGCGACCTTCATGGGGACCGACCGCCCCCACGTGTTGCGACAGGCCATCCATTGTTGCCGCAACTTCGGCACGGTTTCGATCGTGGGCGTCTACGGAGGATTCGTCGACAAGATCCCGATGGGATCCGCGATCAACCGCGGCCTGACCTTCCGTATGGCTCAGACGCCCGTGCAGCACTATCTGCCGATCCTGCTGGAGCGTATCGAGAAGGGCGAAATCGACCCATCCTTCGTCATCACGCACAGCGCCAAACTCGAGGACGGGCCGGAGCTTTACAAGACGTTCCGCGCCAAAAAGGACGGATGCATCAAGGTCGTGATGAAGCCCTGACCAAATGGTGACATTAGAGGGAATTTTGCCGTGGATCGGTTCGCTCGCCGCATTCATGACTTCCCTGTCGTATGTGCCCCAAGTCCGTAATGCGTTGCCGCGCGGATCGACGGAGGATCTGTCTCTCAAGACCTTGATTATCCTCACGGCGGGCCTCGGCACCTGGATCGTCTACGGGGCGCTGAAGGAGGACTGGGTGATCCTCGCAGGCAATGGCGTCGGTGCGGCGCTTTCCGCCTTTGTGCTCGGCTGTAAGCTGCGCGACATGCGATCGACGACTTGAAGGAGCGGCGCCAACCGTGCGGCCCTTCGCATAAGGTTCGTTGGTGCCGAGGGATAATTGGTCAAGAACGATACCGGACGCCCCGCAGGCGCCAATTCTCACGCAAACCCGAGATTGCACGGTTAGGGTATCCGGCATCGATCGCAATTCGGATGCGTCTTCGACGTCTCGCGGGCGTGCGTTGTTTACCTGACTTTGGTTGGTTGCCGTAACCGCTCCCAGACAGGTGTCACGATGTATTTCGCCGCGGGTATCAGGGCGGCGCCGAGCAAAAGTCCGAAGATTCCCGATCCCGCCGCGCTCACGATCCAAACGATTGTCGCATCGAGCGCCGGAAAAGCCTGAGCGGCGGGCTCAGCAACCGATGCAATCAGATGTTCGATGCCTGCCAGACCGTAGCCGGCCAACGCGTGAACGATTATGCCGCCGCCGACCCAGATCATGGCGGCCGTACCTACGACACTAAGCGCTCTTAGAAAATACGGCATGCCGCGTACTAATCCGCGGCCGATACAGGCCTTCGTGCGTCCAACACTCGAGGTGAGATCACCCTTCGCCATCGCCAAGCCGACATCGTCGGCCTTCACGATGAGCGCGACGCCGCCGTAGACCAGAACCGTGATACCGGTTGCGACGATCGCGAGAACCATTGCTCTCACGAAGAACGGTCCAGGAGGCACGGCCGCAAGGGTTATAGCCATGATTTCCGCAGAGAGGATGAAATCGGTCTTGATGGCGCCGGAGACCTTGTCTTGCTCCATCGTCGTCGGGTCAACGGCCAATGTGCGAGGGCCGTCGGTATCGGCGGCATGCCCAGGAAGCGCGGCCTCGGCAACCTTCTCAGCCCCCTCGTAACAGAGGTACGCGCCGCCGATCATGAGCAATGGCGTGACAGCCCAAGGTGCCAAAAAGTCCAGCAGTAGCGCTGCCGGCAGAAGGAACAGTAGCTTGTTCCTGAGCGACCCCACAGCAATCTTCCGGACGATCGGCAGTTCACGCGACGGGTCGAAGCCGACCACATAGCGCGGCGTCACCGCGGCGTCGTCGATGACGACACCGGCCGCCTTCGCGCCGGCGCGCGCGGCTTGTCCGGCGATGTCATCCACGGAAGCAGCGGCCACTTTCGCGATACCTGCGACATCATCCAGTAACGCGATCAGTCCGACGCTCATGATGTTTCCAAGCTGCAAAGCTCTCCATGCGACACAGAACGCCCTGCGGGGCGGCGGGGCCATCCTCTCTCAGGTATGAACTCTTACGGACGCTCTTTAAAATTCGACCCACGGCGCCGACGGAATATCGCACGAACCCCGAATTCACACCTGGTTCATCACTGCGGCGGTTGCCCGTTTGATGCGGAAACGCCTCCGTCGACCGCAACATTGGCGCCTGTCATGAAGCTGGCGTCTTCGCTGGCGAGGAACACAATCACCGCCGCAATCTCCTCGGGCTCGCAAACGCGGCCCAGCGGAATCCGCTCCGCAAATTCCGCCAACAGCTTTTCGTCGTCCATCATGTCGGCGGTCATGCCTGTGCGGGTGAGGGTAGGGCATACGGCATTGACGCGGACCCCCTTCTTGCCGAGATCCATCGCAAGCGCGCGTGTCAGGTTGACGACCGCGCCTTTGGCGGCGTTGTAGGGGCTCATGCCCCAGTCGCCGCCGGTGCCGGACACCGATGCCGTGTTCACGATGGAGCCCCTGGTCTTCGTCAGATGCGGGATGGCAGCCCGGCAGCCGAAGAATACGCCGTCGACATCGGTCGCCATCACCTTCCGCCACTGGTCGTCGGTTATCTCGTCGGGGGCGCCGCCAGCGTGGACGCCGGCATTGTTGACCATCACGTTCAGTCCGCCGAAACGCGCGACAACTTCGGACACCATCGCCGTGACCGCCGCAGAGTCCGACACATCGACGACGTGATGGGTGGTCCGGTCAGACGGCAGGTCTTTCGTTACGGCTTCCAGTGATGGCTTGTCGCGGTCGACCAGCGCAACTTGGGCGCCTTCGGCGGAAAAACGCCGCGCTGTCGCTGCGCCGATGCCCGACGCGGCGCCGGTTACGATCACTATCTTGTCCTTGAACCGGTCCGTCGACATCGGGCTCTCCGCGTTGATTGTCGAAGGACAACAGCGAGGCCACGGAATGGGTCCGGACGGTGACCGGTCAGTTTCCGAGCGATCCAATCCATTCGGAGACGACGACCGCGATGTCGGCCACGACCTCGCGATCGGTCCGACCGCTGCGGGCCGGAACGTGAAAGCCGTGATCGGCGCCATCGACGCGATGCGCGGTGGCCAGTGATCGCCGCCGCTTCACGACGCCGCGCAGCAGCGCAGGCTCCGCGAGCTTGTCCTGGGTGCCGTGGACGAACAGCATCGGGATCTGGACGTCTTTCAGGTGCTGGGCACGCGCGGTCGATGGTTTGCCCGCAGGATGCAGCGGGAAGCCGAGGAAAACGAGGCCGACGACGCCAGCCAGCGGTTTCTCCGCCTGCGCCTGAGATGTCATGCGGCCGCCGAAGGATTTGCCGCCGGCGACGAGCGGCAGACCACGGCATCGCCGGCGGGCCTCGGCAACCGCCGCCCGGATCGCCGCATGCGCGATAACAGGACTATCCGGCCGTCGACTTCCTCGCTGCATGAATGGAAACTGGAACCGCAGCGTGGCGACGCCATGTCGGTATAGATCGGCCGCCACATCCGCCATAAACGGGTGAGCCATGCCGGCGCCGGCGCCATGGGCAAGGACGAAGCATGCCCGCGCCTTTCGCGGCTTCATGAGCAGCGCCGACAGCGCCGGCATATAGCCGCTTTTGAGCGCCACCGGCGTTTCGGCTGGAGGCCGTACCGTCATTTCGCCGCCGCCAGTGGATCGCGCCGATCCTCTTCCCAACCGAACACTGAGCGCCCGCCGAGGGACGCGGAAGCCTCGAGTTCGCCATCGACAAACTCCTTAAGCGATGGACCGGACGCCATCCGCTCGAGCTGCCGTGCCTGGTCGTCGAGCCGCTTCAGGGTGTCCAGTTCCTCTTCGCGGCCGAGCCGCGCTTTCTGCACGGCCGACTTCAATACGCGGATGGTCTCGTCATAGACCTTGATGGGCACCGGGTAGGGATGGCGGTCCTTGCCGCCATGAGCGAGCGAAAAGCGGGCGGGATCGCGGAAGCGATAGGGGGCGCCGTGGACGATTTCCGCGACCATCGCGAGGGAGCGCACAGTGCGCGCGCCGACGCCCGGTGTCAGCAGCAAGTCCGGAAAGTCGATCGGGCCGCGCTCGGCCGCCGCGGCAAGGGTACCGTGTAGGCGCCGCGTGAAGACGTCGCTCGAGCGGACATCGTGATGCGCTGGCATGATCAGATGCGGCAGCAGCGGCTGCGCGGCCTGGCCGCCCGTCAACGCGGTGAATTCGTCGACGATGCCGTCCGCGCCGAGTGCCGTCAGCAGGTCCAGTTGCGCGCTCCGCGACGGTGCGGCGCGCTGGTCGGTCAGATTAACGACTTCGCCATGCGGCGGCCCGTCGATGGCGCTGTGCGGCGCATCGACGAAGCTCTTCACGGTTTCGGAGTGCCAGTGATATCGGCGCGCCTGCTTGCTGTCCCCGTTCATGCCCTGCTGGACGACGGTCCAGCGGCCATCGTTGGTGACGAAGAAGCCGTGCAGATAAAGGTCGAAGCCATCCTGGACGGCGGCGCTGTCGACTTTGGCGACCAGACGGCTGGCGCGCGTGAGGGCGACGGCATCGAAGCCTACGCGGTCGCCGAGCGCGCGGAGTTCATCCGGCGTCTTGCGGGAATGCTGGCCACGGCCGCCGCAGACATGGATGCCGAGTTCGTCCTGCAGCGGCCCCAGACCTCGCTTGAGGGCGCCGATGACGCTAGTGGTGATACCGGACGAATGCCAGTCCATCCCCATCACCGCGCCGAACGATTGAAACCAGAAGGGATGCGACAAGCGGCGAAGGAATTCGTCTCGGCCGTAATGGTGCACGATTGCCTGGGTCACGATCGCGCCGAGCGACGACATGCGGGTCGCCAGCCACGCCGGCACACGGCCGCCGTGAAGGGCAAGATCAGCGCTACCCGTTCGTTTCGCCATCAGCCGTCAATATCCGATTCTGCGCCCTCGCACGCCGCC
>JAESGN010000960.1_pt1 | contig 11079 bp, 11 predicted proteins | sample 9269731 | NCBI WGS metagenome assembly JAESGN01 (sample SAMN15720683, study PRJNA650826) | algae metagenome | isolation source: Mojavia pulchra JT2-VF2 and co-occurring heterotrophs from desert soil | place: USA: Cadiz Valley, Joshua Tree National Park, CA | collected 1998-06-08
TCATTCCGCCCGTCCATAGCTGCAAGCCACACCTTGGCAAACAGTGCTGAGGACGCCACCGCTGTTTTCATAATTTCCCTGACCGAAAGCCGACGTTCCCAACCGCCGCTTTGAGTCAGAAGCGGACGCCCCTCCACTGCCATTCATTGCGTTTGTCTGGATCTACACTGGGACCCTTAAAGTGCGGATGCAGCCCTACTCGAATGCTTCAATCATCGACGTCACAGCATCCCGCTGATGGTCGCTGAGCTTTGACCACGCCCTAATCAATCGAGCAGTTCCAGGATGATCGCCACGATCTTCCCCGACCAGCTCGGCGACGTCACACTTCAACGCTTTCGCTGCGAGCACTAGCTTCGACGCAGCGACGCGGTTTTTGCCAACCTCGTATTTCTGAACCTGCTGGAACGCCACGCCCATCGCTTCACCCAACCGGCGCTGTGTCATTCCGACCGCCTCACGGCGATCGGTTATGGCTTTGCCGATGGCGGCGTCTAGTCGTTTTTCGTAGTCGCTCATGAACACGGATAGTCGCCGAATACGGAACATCCGCAAGCGTCGTTTTCGACCGAACGCCCCTTGAGCCGCCCACGACCTGGCAAGATCGGGCAAGATCTCCACCCACCTATCTCAGTGCCATTTTCTACATCCGCACTGAGAGGGCCTTTAGCGTATGTTTGCTCCGACAACGGACCGGAGTTCATCGCCACGGCGTTACGCGATTGGATCGCTGCCGTCGGCTCTCAAACGGCCTACATCGAGCCTGGCAAACCCTTGGGGGAACGGCTACTGGCAGAGCTTCAACTCCAAGCTCCGGGAAGAACTGCTGAACGGCGAGATCTTCTTCAGCCTAGCCGAGGCCCAGGTCTTGATCGAGGCGTGGCGGCGTCAATTCAACGCCGTGCGGCCCGCCGTCCAGCCGGCTCCGTACGCCGTCTTCGGGCGATCGCGATCACGAGCCGCGAGCGTCTCATACGACGGCGTGAGCACCACGATGCTCAGATTGCACTGCGCCAGGACTTCGGCGGCGTCTCTCAGGTAACGACCGAGCACGACGTCCTGCAAGGCGACGTGGAAGCCTGCATCCGCATAGGCTGACGCAGCTCGCCAAGCTGAGTTGTACCGTAACTCAAGCTGCGACACCGCGCCCGCGGAGGGTGTAGGGCTCATCTCCTCGCGACCATTCACGATCATCCTGCGGAAAAGGTCGCCGCGAATATGCACCGATGGCGACAGTCGCTCTGCCAAAGCCTGAGCGACGCTGGATTTGCCGGCGGCCATGAGCCCCGTGATCAGCCAGATGCGTCCTTGCACATTCATCGGCTTAGATTAGCAGGTCAGGCTGCCAGGTCTGCCAAGAAAGCAGCCGCTCTCCTTCCGAGAGCCCCAAAGTGTCCGCTTTCCATCCCCGGCGACGCTCAGAGGGTCAGTTCTGTTGGCGTGATGTGCGCAAAACGCAGACATTAGGCGACGCTAGCAAATCCAACTTGTCTCGCCCGGCGGCTTCGGCCTGCGGCAGCCGCCGGCACGCCACAAACGCTGTCGGAGGCTTGAGGGCCTTGTTGGAAAAGGTCGGAGCAGCCATCAGGACGGTGATATTTCGCTGGCGGCTGCGTGCGGCTAAGGTCGCCCCGACCGGGAGGGCGACATGAGATTGGCTGCCATCGTCTGCATGCTCTGCTTGGGCGCTGCGCCTGCCGCGTCCCAGACGCCCGCATTTGACCCCCAGGCCCGGGTGACCGAGGCGCTGGAGCTTATCAAGCCCGTCGCCTACCACCGAGACCGCCTCGATTGGGCGGCGATCGAGGCGCGGGCGCGAGCCTTGGCCGAGGGCGCACGCGACGAGGTCGACCTGATGCCCGCCTATCAGGCGCTCGTCAGTTATCTCGAGGACAACCACTCAAAGGTCGAATACCCGGCGGGCATGATGGAGCGCTGGCGCGAGCGGTATGGAAGCCGCCGCATGCTGCCTGATCCGCCGCCGAGCCCGCCGCGCTCCACCTCGCGGTTCATCACGCGACGAGAGCCCGAAGTGCGAACGACGCCGCTTGCCTCGACGGCGGTCGGCGTGATCGTCGTGCCCTCGGCGCGCTACGAGCCCCCGCCGTCGACATTCGGAGCGCGGCTGTACGCCGGGGTTCGCGGTATCGAGGACCAGGTCTGCGGTTACGTCGTGGACCTGAGAGGCAACACCGGCGGCGCCCTGTTTCCGATGGTCGTCGGGCTGTCGGACCTGATCGGCGATGACCGACGCGTCGTCTACGTGCGGCCTGACGGCACAGAGATGGCGGCAAGGCTCAAAGATGGCGCCATGCATGCGCTCATGGAGGACGGGTCGGAGACCCTGCTGGACCGGATCGATGACTGGCGCCCGGCGCCCGGCGCCGATGCGCGCCCGGTCGCGGTTCTGATGGACGACGCGACTGGCAGCTCAGGCGAAGGCGCGGCGCTGTCCCTGATCGGTCGCAAAGGCGTGAGGACCTTCGGAGGTCGGACCGCCGCAGTCGCCAGCGCCAATCAGGAGATCGCTCTGTCAGACGGCACGATCCTGCTGATCACCACGGCGTTGATGGCCGATCAGCTCGGGCGGACTTATCAAGACGGCATTCCCCCTGACGAGCCCATCTCTCCATCCACCGACGAGAATGACGCCGCGCAGGCGGCCGCCGAGGCGTGGCTGGCGACCCAGGGGGGCTGCTCGTTGTAACCGGTCCCGGCCGGCTGGCCCTTCGCCGGTCGCTGCGCGTCTTGGACATCGAGGGCGCGATGACCCGCCGCCTAGGTCAGCCCAGCGCCATGAGCATGCGTAATCGGGCGGTCCTGCGAAGGGGCAAGCTCCCATAGAGTGCTCGGCTCAGTCCGAGATGAAGGGAGACGACGATGTTCTACGCTGCGTTGGATGTGTCGCTGCGCTCAGTGGCGGTCTGCATCATTGATGACGAGGGTAAGGTTCGCTTCGAGCGCTCCGTGCCGTCGGATGTACCGGATCTGGTCCGCTGCCTGAACGCGTTCGGCGAGCCGATCCATCAGGTCGGTTTGGAGGCCGGTACCCTCACCCAGCACCTGACCTATGGCCTCCGGGAGGCCGGGTTCGAGGTCGTCTGCATGGAGGCTCGACAGGTCGCAGCGGCGTTGTCGGCCATGCGCAACAAGACCGACAAGCACGACGCTCGCGGCATCGCCCAGATCCTCCGCTCCGGCTGGTACAGCCGAGTGCATGTGAAGAGCGTCGAGAGCCACCACCTGCGGGCGCTGCTGACCAGCCGAAAGGTGATGCAGCGCAAGTGCATCGATCTTGAGAACGAGATCCGTGGCCTGCTGAAGGTGTTCGGCGTCAAGCTGCCAATGCGCCTTTCGCGTGGAGCCTTCGATGTGGCCGTCCGCGACACCATCGAAAGCGATCCGGGGCTGAGCCTCGCCCTGATACCGATGCATGCGCGGCAGATGCTGTTCGCGACCTTCATGGAGTTGGACCGACGGGTGCGAAAAGCTGCTCATGAAGACGAGGTCTGCACCCGGTTCATGGGCATACCCGGCGTAGGGGAGATCACCGTCCTGAGCTTCAAGGCCGCTGTCGATGATCCTCCCCGGTTCAAGAGCTCGCGCACGGTCGGCGCCCACTTCGGACTGACGCCCCGACGCTTCCAGTCCGGCGAGAAGGATAATCCCGGCCGCATCTCCCACGCCGGCGGTTCCGACGTGCGGGCCGCCCTCTACGCCGCCGCCAACGCCATGCTCATGCGCTCGATCAAGTGGTCGAGCCTGAAGGCCTGGGGGATGCGGCTGATGAAGACCAAAGGCCGTCGGCGGGCGATCGTCGCCGTGGCCCGCAAGCTTGCTGTCGTCCTGCACCGCATGTGGGCTGACGGTTCTAAGTTCCGGCACGGATCGGAGGTTGCGGCATGACCTGACTACCGCACCACAATCCGATCCTGGCCGGATCGTCCCACGCGGACGACGGGATGGATGAAGCCGAAAATGTCTGCTGCGCTTCGAGCGCGACCAGTAGCGAGGCTCTCCAGGCCCTGATCCCATGCATGCGTGCAGCGGCTCCGCTCGCAAGGAGCCATCCAGACTGCGAAGAGAAGCGTGACCCGCGTGATCGATCAGGCCGATGATCAAAACCAGCTTGACCCCTATGCCCGATTAGAGAAGCAGACATTGGTCCGGGAGACGAAAGCGGATCTTTCTCGCGCCCATCGGGATCAATCAGCCTATAACGGCATCCGCGATGGCCATGCCTGGTCCGCCATCAGCCGGACCAAGTAGGCGAGCGACCAGGCGGTTGGGAAACCGCCGCTGCTTGACCACGGCATAGAAGCGTTCGGTCACCTCCGGGATTCTGTGGTGCTCGACGAGGATCCCTGTATTCAGTTCGTCCCGCACGACGATGGGCGGGACCAGGGTGATGCCGTCGCGTTCCCTCGCCAGCAGTCGCAGCATCGCCATGTCGTCGACTTCCGCCAGTATCGTCGGGCGAAGCTGCGCGGCCTCCAGCAGGCGGTCGAAGGCGACCCGAATCTCACTGTCCTGGCTGGGCAGAAGCAGGGCGTGCCGCGACAGGTCGTCGGGAAAGCGGAACCGACGCTTCGAGCCAAGCGGCCGACCCACGAGGCTGACCGGTTGTTCGGCGAGCAGGTGGTTTCGCAAGAGCGACCGCGTGTCGATCGGCGCTGCGGTGTTGGTTAGGACGACGTCGAGCGCATGCGCATCGAGTTGTTGAAGCAGATCTTTGGTGTTCCCCGACCGAACAATCAGTTCCACGTCCGTGCGGCCGACGAGAGGGCGCAGGAACTCAAGCTGGAAGTTGCGGGACAGAGTCGTAAGCGCGCCGACCCTCAACGTCTGCCTTCGATCGGAGGCGCGTTCGCCCAGAGTCGTCAGGAGTTCGTCGCCCGCCTGAAAGACCGTGTCGGCATAGTCCAGGGCGATCTGCCCCGCCTCTGTCAGGACCAGCCGCCGCCCGAGCCGCTCAAAAAGCGGATGACCGATCTGGTGTTCAAGCTTCTGTATTTGCACTGAAAGTGCTGATTGCGACAAATGCAGCCGTTCTGCGGCCCGGGTAAGGGTTCCCTCATGGGCCACAGCCCAAAAATACCGCAGGTGATTGAAGTTCAGGTTGCGCATACTGTTCGATATAAAAGAACGTTTTTGCACAAACTATGAATTTTTCGGGAAGCGCATCGTCTCCTAATCAGTCCGTCCATTGAGATCAATTTCCTCAGGACGTTCGATGCCGGCTCACCTGTCTCCGCTGCTCGTTCCGATCCCGCTGATCCTGGCGGCGGGTCTGGCGTTTCTGTCGCATGGGGTTCGGCCGCGCACTGCTGTTCGGGTGGCCGAAGCAGCAGCCGTGCTGAACCTGGTCGGGGCGGTGGCCATGGTCGGCGCCTTGGTGGCGAACGGGCCCGAGTCCTGGCCGATCGTCGAGGCGGCGGGCATCGTCCTGTCGTCCCGCCTCGATGCGATCAGCGTCACTATGTCCGCGCTGGTGGCCTTCATCGGCTGGATCGTGGTGCGCTACGCCTCGACCTATCTCGACGGCGAGGCGCGACAAGGGGCCTTCACGGGCTGGCTCTGCGTGACGCTGGCGTCAGTGATGCTGTTGGTGACCGCCGGCGACCTGACGCAGTTCGTCGTCGCCTGGATCGCAGCGGGGTCGTTTCTTCAGCGCCTGCTTTTGTTCTACCCCGACCGCGTCGCGGCGCGTCGGGCGGCCCGCAAGGCGCGGATCGTCTCGCGTCTGAGCGACATCTCCCTCATCGGCGCCGCAGTCCTTCTGGCGATCGCCTATGGAACGACCGACATTGGCGCCGTCCTCGCCGACGCCAAGGCAGGAGACGGCGGCACCCTGGCCGTCGCCGCGGCGGGTCTGGCCGCCTTGGCGGCTGTGCTGAAGTCCGCGCAGTTCCCGTTTCATGGATGGCTGACCGAGGTCATGGAGGCTCCGACCCCGGTGTCCGCCCTGCTGCACGCCGGGGTCATCAACGCCGGCGGCTTCCTGCTGATCCGGTTCGCCGACGTCATGCTGCTGGCGCCGGGGATCCTGGCGCTGCTGATGGTGATCGGCGGGTTCACGGCGCTGTTCGGCGGCCTTGTGATGTTGACCCAACCGGCGGTGAAGACCTCACTGGCCTGGTCGACCGTGGCCCAGATGGGTTTCATGATCCTGCAGTGCGGGCTTGCCCTGTTCCCGCTGGCCCTGCTGCACATCGTGGCCCACTCGCTCTACAAGGCCCACTCCTTCCTGGCCTCCGGCGGCGCGGTGGAACGGGTGACCGCCATTCGTCGCCCGGGGCACGTGGCCATTCCCGATGCCGGTGCAGTCGCGCGCGCGTTCGTGACAGCGCTCTTCATCTATGTGTTCATCGGGCTGGCTTTCGGCCTGACCCACAAATCCCCCCAGATCATCGCCCTGAGCGCGATCCTGATCTTCGGCGTCGCCTATATGCTGGCCCAAGGCTTCGCCGACGCCGCGCCCGCCGCCCTCACCCGCCGGACCGCGTTCTATGCCATCCTGACGTCCGGGGCCTATTTCGCCCTGCAGATGGTGGCGACCACGCTGACCGCCGGCGTGCTGCCCCCGCCGCCGGCCCCCGGCCCACTGGAGTGGGGTCTCACTACTCTTGCGGTCGTCAGCTTCGGCGCCGTGGCCGTCGTCCAGACCATGTTCCCCCTCTGGGCGCACCATCCGGCCGCCGCAGGTTTCAGGGTCCATCTCTCCAACGGCTTCTACGCCAATGCCGTCTTCGACCGCCTGAGCGGCGGATGGGCGGTCCCGCACCCCCGCTGATCCCACGACTTCGCAAGGACCCCGGCATGACCGAATCCGCCTCCGCAACCTCTTCAGACCCGATCCTCTGCGCCGTGGAAGACGCGGTAAGGGCCATCCCGCCGGCCTGGCCGCTGGCCGCCAATGTGGCGGTGAATCCTTACTTCGGTCAGGCCGGCGAAGGCCTCGCCGTCGCAGGCGCGCGGCTGGCTCGGGTGGGCGGCGGTCCGATCACCATGCCGAGATCCTGGTATCGAACGCGCATCGACGACGGCACGATTTCCGCAGCCGACCTTCGACACGCCTGGGCGAGCGCCCCGGCCGCGATCCGGCCGAAGGACGTGCCGGCTCTGAAGGCCGCAGCCGCGGTTGACGGTCCATACCGGGGGCCCCTTCCGACGATCGCGGACCTGGCCGCCGAGGCATCGGGCATCGACTGGCCGGGTTTGATTGCGGAACGACTGGGTGCCTGGGCGGCCTATTATTTCGACGAGGGCCAGGCCCTGTGGGCCGGGCCGCGGGGGCGCGGCGCCTGGGCGGCGTGGAAGGCGGTCGCCACCCATGATCTGACGCCTGAGATCGCGGGCCTCAGGGGCTTTGCGCAGCACGTGTTCGAGGCGCCAGAGGCTGCAGAAGACGCCATCACGCGCGCCGCCAGGCGGCTCGGGCTGCGGGGCGACGCGGCGGCGACCTACTTTCACAGGCTCCTGCTGGACTGGGGGGGCTGGTCCCAGATCGCGCGTCATCGGCTGTGGCAGGCCGAGCTCCGGGAAGCAACAGACGCGACGGTTATGGACCTGCTGGCGGTGCGGATGGCGTGGGAGGATGCGCTGCATCAGCGCTACGAGGAATGGATCAAGCAGGGCTGGGCCGAGGCGCGGCGAGCCTATGCGGAGCCCGCCACGCCCGACCGCGACATGGTGATCGACACCATCCTGCAGGAGGCGCTCGAACGATCGCGGCAAAGGTCTCTGTCGGCCGCTCTGGGAGGCGGACGATCGGGAGGAGCCGACGACAGCAGGCCCATCCTGCAGGCCGCGTTCTGCATCGACGTGCGCTCGGAGGTCTTCCGGCGGGCGCTGGAGAGCCTGGACCCGCGGATCAGCACCCTGGGCTTCGCGGGCTTCTTCGGCCTGACGGCCGCGCATCGCCGCTTCGGCTCCGACGTGGAGGAACGGCGGCTCCCGGTGCTGCTGAACCCGGGAATGACAACCACCGCTTCCTCGCCCTCCGATCCTGTGGAGACGCTGAACCGCGTCAGGGCGCGCGCCAGGCGCGCCTGGGGCCGCTTCAAATTGGCTGCGGTGTCGTCGTTCGCCTTCGTCGAGGCGGCCGGACCCCTGTACGTCGGCAAGCTGGTCTCTGACGGTCTGCGGCGGAAGCCCCGCGCCGCGGCGAGCGAGCCTCCGCCGCGATTCGATTCGTGCTTGTCGCTGGAGGACCGTGTGGCGACAGCGGAGACGGTGCTCCGCGCCATGTCGCTGACGTCGCTGTTCGCGCCGGTGGTTCTTCTGCTCGGGCACAGCGCCGAAACCGTCAACAATCCCCATGCCAGCGCCCTGCACTGCGGCGCATGCGGCGGCTATCCGGGCGACGTCAACGCCCGCCTGCTGGCGCAACTGTTGAACGACCGTGAGGTTCGGGTCGCGCTTAAGGGTCGCGCGATCGACATCCCATTCCACACCGTCTTCATCGCCGGCCTACACAACACCACGAGCGACGCGGTCGAGTTGTTCGATCTGGACGAGGTGTCCACTGTCTACGCTGAGGACCTCGACCAAGTGCGCACTTGGCTGATCGCCGCCGGGGGCCTGGCGAGAACGGAGCGCGCCTTGAAGCTCCCCCGGGCGAACGCTCACAATATCAAGCGGCGTACCGCCGACTGGGCGGAGACCCGGCCCGAATGGGGCCTGGCCGGATGCAGCGCCTTCATCGCGGCGCCGCGGCGACGCACTGTCGGCGTGGACCTGGGCGGCCGCGCCTTCCTTCACGACTACGACTGGCGACAGGATCGGGAGTTCCGCGTGCTCGAGCTGATTCTGACGGCTCCCGTCGTGGTCGCCAGCTGGATCAGCCTTCAGTACTACGGCTCCACCGTCGCGCCCCGGGTGTTCGGCGGAGGCAACAAGCTGCTGCACAATGTCACCGGGGGCGTGGGCGTGGTCGAGGGAAACGGCGGCCTGCTGCGCGTCGGCCTCCCATGGCAGTCGGTCCACAACGGAGAGCGCCATGTGCATGAGCCGCTGCGCCTGTCCGTCTGCGTCGAGGCACCGCGCGAGGCGATGGCCGATATCCTGCGCCGGCATCCCGGCGTCCGCGCGCTGTTCGACAATGGCTGGCTCCATCTCTTCGCCCTCGACGACCGCGGGCGGATGGCGTGGCGGTACGATGGCGACTTGGGCTGGAGGGGCGTCGCAGACGCGGCAACCGCCCCCGAGAAAATGGCCGCTTGATCAGCCTGACGCGCGCGACAAGGGCGGCACCCCGCCCAATGACATTCTTATGGAGAGACGATGATCGGCAATAGTGTGGAGCGCCAGAAAGATCTGTCCTCCGTGGACGCACAGATCGAGTTCGTGCTGGGCCACCCGGACATGAGCGACTGGATCAAGGATACCCTCCGCGGGGCTCTTGCCTGTTCGCCCATTGAGGTCCTCAATGATCTGGAAATCCTCAACCGCATACTGCCCGCGTGGTCGGACGGGTTGACCGCCCAGACGAGTTGTGATGCGGGGCCTCGCTCATGAAAAGGTCGACGGGGGTGCTGTCAATCGACCGCGCGAAGAACGCCTCGTGCCAATGTTCGCTGCCCACCCCTAGGCGACGATGACCGGGCCCGCTTTCGGGCCCGGTCGGAAGTCACAGATCGATCTGCTCTGACATCTCCAGAGCATCGTCCACCTCGATACCGAGGTACCTGACGGTGCTCTCCAGCTTCCTGTGGCCGAGCAGGAGCTGACAGGCGCGGAGATTGCCGGTCTTCTTGTAGACGAGCGATACTTTTGTGCGCCTGAGGCTGTGGGTCCCGTAGCCCTGCGGTTCCAGGTCGATCATGCGAACCCACTGATCCACGAGGCGCGCGTACTGCCGCGTTCCAATGTGCTGGCCCGGCCGGCTACGGCTTGGGAATAGCCAGTCATCTTCAGGTTCGCCGCGGATCCTCAGCCAAGCCCCGATCGCGTCGCGCGCTGGCTCTGTGATCTCAAACGGCACCGGCCTTCCGGTCTTCTGTTGGATAACAATCGAACGCTGGCGAAGCGCGCCGCCGGGAGCCACGTCACTGACCCGGAGCCGAACCAGGTCACAGGCTCGCAGCTTGGCATCCAAGGCGCAGTTGAACATCGCGAGGTCGCGAACTTTCTTTGCGACTTTCAACTGTTGTCGAATGGCCCAGATGTGCTTGGGCTTGAGCGGTGCCTTGGGGCCGATAAGGCGGCCGGCATTCCATGGTCGCTTCGGTTGCTTGAACAGGTCAGACTGGCGCATGGCCAACCTCCATTGAGATCGCCTCCCTGTCCGTGGCAAGTCTACGCTCTTTGCATCTGTTCAGCGCCAGGAGCGGTCATGCGGACCATGCCGGAAAGACGACATTCCGTGCGTGGATCAGAGGTCCTCTTTAGGGGGCGATGGCTGCTTCGCAAACCAACCCGTTGCGGACGTTGAGCTCGAGCCAAGATCGCATAGGCTAGCCTCATGGGACTTCTGACCTTCAGCATCAACCTCACTCTAGATGGCTGCGTCGACCATCAGGAAGGCATCGCCGACGACGAGACGCACGCCTTTTTTACCCGCTTGATGGACGAGAACGGCGCGATGCTCTGGGGTCGTGTGACCTACGAGATGATGGAGAGATACTGGCCTACCGTCGCTAGCGGCGAGGTGGATGCACCTGCGGCGATCCGCGAGTGGGCGGTCAAGCTGGAAGACAAACCAAAGTATGTGGCGTCAACGACGCGTACGACGTTCCCGTGGACAAACAGCCACCATCTTGGCAGCGACTTACATGCGGCGGTGCAAGCGCTGAAGGACGCTACGCCGGCTGGCGTGCTCCTCGGCAGCGACAAGCTGGCGACGGAACTAGATCGGTTGAATCTGATCGACGAATACAAGCTCGTCGTTCATCCAAGGATCGCAGGGCACGGTCCGACCCTTTATCACGCCGGCTTGTCCGCAACACGCATGACGTGACCCCCTGAAACTCCTCCAGGAATAGCTAGAGTCCGCCCCTTGAAAGGACGGACAGAATGAAGCGATCACGGTTCACGGAAGAGCAGATCATCGGGATCCTGCGTGAGCAGGAGGCGGGC
>JAESGN010000962.1_pt1 | contig 11062 bp, 7 predicted proteins | sample 9269731 | NCBI WGS metagenome assembly JAESGN01 (sample SAMN15720683, study PRJNA650826) | algae metagenome | isolation source: Mojavia pulchra JT2-VF2 and co-occurring heterotrophs from desert soil | place: USA: Cadiz Valley, Joshua Tree National Park, CA | collected 1998-06-08
CGACGACGGGCGGCTGACCGACGGCCAGGGCCGCACCGTCGACTTCTCGAACACGATCGTGATCCTCACGTCGAACCTGGGCAGCCAGTTCCTCACCAATCTGGGCGAGGGCCAGCCGGTCGAGAGTGTCGAGCCGCAGGTGATGGAAGTCGTCCGCGCGCATTTCCGCCCCGAGTTCCTCAACCGGCTGGACGAGATCATCCTGTTCCACCGGCTGGGCGCGGAGCACATGGCGCCGATCGTCGACATCCAGGTCGGCCGCGTCGCGAAGCTGCTCAAGGATCGCAAGATCCAGCTCGATCTGACGGATGCCGCCCGCGCCTGGCTCGGCCGGGTGGGCTATGATCCCGTCTATGGCGCGCGGCCGCTGAAGCGGGCGGTGCAGCGCTATCTGCAGGACCCGCTCGCCGACATGATCCTGCGCGGCGACGTGAAGGACGGATCGACCGTCCGGATCGACGAAGGCGACGGGGCGCTCGCGCTCGCGGTCGGCTGATTTCGACGGCGGCGCCCCGCGCGCGCCGCCTTCTCCTTATTCCCCGGAACAAAAAAAGGGGCGGTCTCTCGCGAGACCGCCCCGATTTCTAGGATCGTCTTCCGGTTTAGAAGTCGATCTTGGTGCCGAGACGGAAGTAACGGCCCACGACGTTCGCCTGCGACCAGGCCGGGTTGTACTGCATGATCGAGTACGCGGCCGACGGATCGAAGTTCGCCTTGATGTTCAGGAAGTTCAGCGCATTCGCATAGATCATGAAGTTGTCATTGATCCGATAGCTGGCGCTGAGATCGGCGTTCCACTGCGCGCCGACCTTGCAGAGCACGGGGTTGCCGTCCTGATAGGTGACGACCGAGTGGCCGATATTGGCACGGCAGTCCGCGGTGCTGGTGCCGCGATTGCCGCCATAGTCCACCGAACCGAGGCTGTAGCCCTTGGTGTAGTAGACGGTGCCGGTGAGCGAGAAGCCGCCGATCGACAGCGTGTTCTGCCAGGTGCCGCGCCACTTGGGCGAGCCCGAGCACGAGCTGTAGTCGCACGGGCTGAGCGAGCCGTCATAACGCTCGACCGAGCCGTCCTTGCGGGTGACCTGATACTTGATCAGGTACGACGCGTCGAACGAGCTGTAGAGCTTCACGCCGCCGAAGTCGTGACGGATGTCGAAGCCGATGTCGATGCCCTGGACCGCTTCCTCATCCGAGTTCGAGAACGGGAACTGGACGAAGGCGGGCAGCGCACGCGCGTTCGGGAACTGCGCGTCGACCACGCCCGGGACCACAGTCACGTTCGGAACGACGCCGGTCAGCGTGCCGTTGCGCAGATACGCATCGAGCACGGCCGCCTGATCCCCGGCCGACAGGCCCGAGATGACGTCCTTCACCTTGATGTTGAAGTAATCGAGGGTGAAGCTGACGTTGCGGATCGGCTCGAACACCGCGCCCAGGGTCCAGCTGGTCGACTTCTCCGGCGCCAGATTGACGTTGCCGAACGAAGTACGGCCGAGGCTGTACTGACCGGTGGCATAGGTGTTCGCGTTCGCGAGCGTGTTGTCCGGCGAGTGCGAACGGCAGAACGCCGCGTACGGACCCGGATTGGCATCGGTGCCGCAGGCGATCGACAGCGTGGTGTAGCCGGTCGTCGGCAGGCCGTAAGCCTCGTTGAACGACGGGATGCGGAAGCCCTTCGACCAGGTGCCGCGCAGCAGGATCTGCTTGATCGGCTTCAGCTTCGCGCCGAACTTCGGCGAGAAGTTGTTCTGGCCCGACGAATAGTCGTCGTAACGGCCCGAGGCGCTCAGCTCGAGCTGATCGATGATCGGGGCGCTGACTTCGTAGAAGGCCGACTTCACGTTGCGGCTGCCCACCGCGCCGACGGCGTTGATGCCGTAATAGCGGTCATAGGGGTGCGCCGGGTTCGCGGCGTTGCCCGACGGATCGTTGATCGCCTCGTGGCGATACGACACGCCGACGGCGGCCTGGAACGGACCACCCGGGAGCTGGAACAGCGCGTGACCCAGGGTCGCCGATGCCTGCCACAGATCCGAGGTCGAGGTCTTGAGGCTGGTCGGCGAGATATAGTCGCGAACGGCCTGCGTGTTCAGCCAGGGCTGCACGAAGTTGTAGGCACCGGTCGCGATCACGTCGGCCAGACGCTGCGGGATGAGATAGCCCTGGCTGACACGCTGCAGCTCGACCTGCGAAGCAGTGAACTCGACGTTGTAGTTCCAGTCGTTGTTCTCGCCGAAGCTGCCGGCGATGCCCGCTGCGCCACGCAGGGAGCGCGCATTGGTCTCGACGGTCTGCGGACGGTCGTACTTGCCGCGCAGCAGCGCGTTGTTCGGCGTCGTGGCGCTCGCGAACGGATTGTTCGGGTTGAGGATGCCGTTCGCCGCGGTGCAGCCGGTGTTGGTGTTGGTACCGTTGGTGCGGCTGATCGTGCCGACGCCGGCGGAGCAGACCCAGTTCGGCAGCACGATGGTCGAGAAGGCCACCGGGTCGAGCGGGTCGGACGACGGAACCGTCTGGTTGTTGAACGACTGCGGCGTGAGCTGCGAGTAGGTGTTCACATGCGTGTAGTTGCCGGCGATGTACGCCTCGGCATTGTCACCGACCTTGAAGGTCGCGCGGGTCGAGAAGCCGTAGCGCTCCGTCGAGGGACGGATGGTCGCATAGAGCTTGCGGAAGTCCGCGGTGCACTGGTTGGTGGCCCAGCTGGCGAGCGTGCCGGCCTGGTTGAAGCCGCGCGCGCTGTTCGGCAGCGTGATCGGCGTACCGCCAAAGGCACCGCAATCGGTGTTCAGCAGCTGGTATTCGGTCGCGCGGGTGTTGGTCAGGCCATTGGTGCGCGCCACGAGCGGGTTCAGCGGAATGGTGGTGCCGCCGAGCGAGCCGCTGCGGTTGACGAGGAACTGCGCCCAGCGGGTGCTGCTCGCCATGCACTGGGTGGTGAGGCCGCTTGCCGGAGCGCCGGGTTCGCAGATGCCGCTGAGATCGCCCGAGTTGAACGGATATTCGCGATCACGGGCCCAGATGACGTCGTTCTTGCGATAGAAGCCGTTGATGTAGACGTTGAAGCCCTGCTCCTGCAGGTCGCCATAGCCCATGGTCAGGTCGAGGCGCTGCTCGCCGCCGTCACCATGTTCCGAAACGCCGGCCGAGGCGTTCAGGTGAATGCCCTTGACCTGCTTCTTGGTGATCACGTTGATCACGCCCGCGACCGCGTCGGCGCCGTAGGTCGACGAAGCGCCGTCCTTCAGGACTTCGATCCGGTCGACGATCGCGTCGGGAATGGTGCTCATGTCGACGAAGTTGCGGTGGCCGTCGTCCGCGAGCGGATAGGGCGCCATGCGCAGGCCGTCGAAGATCGTCAGCGTCTTCTGCACGGTCAGGCCGCGGAGCGAGGCCGCGTTGGCGCCGGCCGCGAAGTTGTTGCCGTTGTTCCAGCCTTCCGAGATGGTGCCCGAACCGTTGGCCGACAGGCGCTGCAGCGCCTCGGCGACGGTGTTGACGCCGCGCTGCTCCAGCGTGTCCGCCGTCAGCACGGTCACCGGCGACGGAGTCTCGGTGTCGGTGCGCCGAAGGATCGAGCCGGTGACGACGATCTCGCCGCCGCTCTGGTCGTCCTGGGCATTCGTGCTCTTGGTGGTCGTGGTGGAGCTGCTCGAGTCCTGCGCCATCGCCGGCGTGGCGATGAGCGCACCCGCGAGCACGAGCGCGGACAGCGCAGTGCTCCCGCGCAGGGTGATCTGCGTGTTCTTCATGTTGATCCCTCTTGTATCCGGCCGTTTCGCGGATGCTTACAGCCGGGTTTGTCTCCCCGCTCCGCCATCCATTCGTGTGCAACTCACGTATCGGGATGGCAGAGCTTGGCGGGATCGTGGATCGCCGCCCCGCGACTGTAAACCGCGCATGGCCCTGCGCGCGCGCTTTCAACGGGACTGTAGCTAAAATGCCACAAGGTTGCTTGTAATATTGCGCAGCGCCTGTGATTCGTGTTTTTTTGTGTTGCAGCGCGACACATTCGCGCCTCAATCGGTAACAGGCATCGGCCCCGCAACGAGCAGCGGATCGATCCGCGCGTCGCGCCACTTGAGACTCCAGTGAAGATGCGGCCCATTGGCGCGCCCCGTCATTCCCACTGCGCCGATCGGCTGGCCGCGCCGCACATGCTCGCCCAGTTTCACGTCGATGCGCGAGAGGTGCATGAAGGCACTGTTCAGCCCCGCGCCATGATCGATCATCAGCAGATTGCCCTCCAGCGTGAAGGGCCTGGCGGCGGCGAGGATCACCACGCCGTCGGCGGGCGCCAGCACCACCGTGCCGGTTGGCCGGGCGACGTCGATCCCCGAATGATAGGATCCGGGCTCGCCACGATAGAAGCGCTGCGATCCGAACAGCGTGGAGATGCGCCCGACCACCGGCCAGAAGAACGGCATCTGGCGCCAGCCCGTCGAATCGGTCTGCAGCTTGCGCGCGGCATTGATCTGGGCGAGCTCGCCGGGGCGCACCCGATCGAACTCGGGGCGCGGCACCGGATATTTGGGCAGGGTATCGAGCCGCGAAATGTCCCAGGCGCGCGGCGCGATCGCCAGCACCTGGCGCTGCTGGGTGCCGTCGCCCAGCGTCGCCACCAGAGTGGCGGCGGGGCCGTGATCGCGATCGAAGGCGATCAGGAAGCGGCGGTCGGGCGTGACCGGCACCGATTCGCCGTCGAGCGTCAACAGGCTGGTGCCCTTGGGCGCGGTGCCGATCACGGCGCCGCCCTGGACCAGCTGCCCCTGAAAGGTGAAGGGACCCGCGACATCGGGCGCCGGCGGTATTGCCGCCACGGCCGCCGCGGAAACCACGGCGCCGGGCGCGGCGGGGAGCTGGGCGCTACCCAGCAGCGTGAAGCCGAGGATCGCGGCGGGCAGCCGGGCAGCGAGTCCCATCAGCCGCGCATCGCCTGCATCGCCAGCGCCGCGGAGGCATAGGGCTCCTGGGCGGCGACGCTCCAATAGCGCAGCCGATCGAGCGGCACCTTCTCGCCGCTGACCGCGCAGACGACATGGTCGCCGGGCGTCAGCACGCGAAAGCCGTTCGCCATGAAGTGAAGGCGTGCCGCGCGGGCGACGGGGTTCGACATCAGCATAAGCGCGGCATCCTCGTAACTGGCAATCTCGGGACCGGCATCTTCACGACGGCCCGGCTTACAACAGGCTGGGCTGTTCGGGCCTGGCCGCATCATAGGATTTGCCGCCCGGCCGCTCAACCCGCGCATCGACGGCACCGTCGATGAAATGGAGCGTCACGGCGCCCGCCGCGCGCGCGCCCTCGGCCGTGCCGATCACCTTGCGGGTGCCCCGCGCCTCCACCCAGGCATAGCCTTTCTCGAGCGGGCGATTGGGATGCACCAGCTCGAGATGCCGGCCGATGCCCGCCAGCCGCTGCTTCGCCGCGGCGAGCCGCTGGTCGAGCATCGCGGGTCGGAGCGCGCCCGCCGAACGATCGAGCTGGCCGCGCGCCAGCGTGACCCGGCGCTCCAGCGCCCGGTCGAGCCGGCCGCCCAGATCGTCCATCTTCTGCCGCTGCGGCCCGAGCAGGGCGTCGCGGCGCGGCAGCACGCGCACCAGGGCGGCCAGCCGCTCGCCGGCGCGCTCGTGATAGCGGCGCACGCAGCGTTCGGTGCGGTGCGCCAGCGTCGCCAGCGTGTGGCGCACATCGGCCAGCACCGGCACCGCGATCTCCGCCGCCGCGGTCGGCGTCGGCGCGCGCAGGTCGGCGGCATAGTCGCACAGGCTGGTGTCGGTCTCGTGCCCCACCGCCGAGATCACCGGGATGCGGCAGGCGGCGACGGCGCGCACCACCACTTCCTCGTTGAACGCCCACAGATCCTCGATCGAGCCGCCACCGCGCGCGACGATCAGCAGGTCGGGCCGCGGCACCGCGCCGCCTGCCGCCAGCGCATCGAAGCCCCGGATCGCGTTCGCCACTTCCTGGGCGGCGCCGTCGCCCTGCACCTTCACCGGCCAGACCAGCACATGGCTGGGGAAGCGATCCGCCAGCCGGTGGAGAATGTCGCGGATCACCGCGCCGGTGGGCGAGGTCACCACGCCGATCACCTTCGGCATATAGGGCAGCGGCTGCTTGCGCTCGCGGTCGAACAGCCCTTCGCCGGCCAGCCGGGCCTTCAGCTTCTCGAACAGCGCCATCAGCGCGCCCTCGCCGGCCAGCTCCATCCGGTCGATGACGATCTGGTACTTGCTGCGCCCCGGATAGGTGGTGAGCTTGCCGGTGACGATCACTTCGATCCCGTCCTGCGGCTGGAACGGGATCGCGCTGGCGGCGCCGCGCCAGATCACGCCGTCGATCACCGCATCCGCGTCCTTGAGCGCCAGATAGGCATGGCCCGACGCCGCCCGCTTCCACCCCGAAATCTCGCCGCGCAACCGGACATGGCCGAACTCGCCCTCGACCATCCGCTTCAATGCCAAAGATAATTCGCTCACCGAAAGCGCAGGCGCGTTGTCGCCCGGCACCGGCTCGGCTACGAGCCGCCCAGGCGTATCGGGAAAGGGGTCGGCCATGAATGTCCTGTTGTTGGGGTCCGGTGGCCGCGAACATGCGCTCGCCTGGAAGCTCGCGCAATCGCCGCTGCTCGAGCGGCTCTACGCCGCGCCGGGCAATCCGGGAATAGCCGAGCACGCCGAAATCGTGGACATCGCGGTGAACGACCACCGCGCCGTGATCGACTTCTGCCTGCGCCACTCGATCGGCTTCGTGGTGATCGGTCCCGAGGCGCCGCTGGTCGCCGGCCTGGCCGACAATCTGCGCACCATGGGGCTGGCCGTGTTCGGGCCGAACAAGGTGCCGGCCCAGCTCGAGGGCTCCAAGGGCTTCACCAAGGACCTGTGCGCGCGCGAACGGATCCCGACCGCCGGCTATGTCCGCTGCGAGAGCCGCGACGGCGCGCTGGCCAGCCTCGAGGATTTCGGCCTGCCGGTGGTGATCAAGGCCGACGGCCTGGCCGCGGGCAAGGGCGTGACGGTAGCCTTTACCCATGAGGAGGCCGAGGGCGCGGTGCGGGCGATCTTCGCCGAGCCGGGCGCCAGCGTCGTGATCGAGGAATTCCTGGAGGGCGAGGAAGCCAGCCTGTTCGTGCTCACCGACGGCGAGACGCTCGTCTCCTTCGGCTCGGCCCAGGATCACAAGCGCGTGGGCGACGGCGATACCGGCCCGAACACCGGCGGCATGGGCGCCTATAGCCCCGCCCCGGTGCTCACGCCCGCGCTGGAGACCCGGGCGATCGACGAGATCGTCCGCCCGACGATCGCCGCGCTGGCCCGGATGGGGGCGCCCTATTCGGGCGTGCTCTATGCCGGGCTGATGCTGACGCCCACCGGCCCCAAGCTGATCGAATATAATGCCCGCTTCGGCGATCCCGAATGCCAGGTGCTGATGATGCGCTTCACCGGCGACCTGCTCCAGCTGATGCTGGCAGTGGCGAAGGGCGAGCTGGCCGGCCAGCCCGCGCCCACCTTCGCGGCCAGGACCGCGCTCACCGTGGTGATGGCGGCCAGCGGCTATCCCGGCACGCCCGAGACCGGCGGCGCGATCGCGGGGATCGACCGGGCGGAGGCGACGGGCGCCAAGGTCTTCCAGGCCGGCACCCGGATGGACGGCGACACGCTCGTCGCCAGCGGCGGCCGCGTGCTCAACGTCACCGCGCTGGGCGAGACGGCGAAGGCGGCGCAGGCCGCGGCCTATGCCGCGGTGGACGCGATCGACTTCCCCACCGGCTTCAGCCGCCGCGACATCGGCTGGCGCGAAGTCGCACGCGAGGGCTAGGTTGGGGACCCGATAGTCTCCGGCATCATCCCCGCCTGCGCGGGGATGACGGAAGCAATCTCAATGGCTCGCCTGGATTCCTGACCCGGGCGCCGCTCTTCCGCGGCGGCGGAACGGCGGCGGACCTGCCGGCAAGGCTTGCCGTTTCGGGACACTCGGCGGGCGACATGCGCGATCAGCTTGTCGCGCTGCGCCGCACCACGGTATGCAGTTGCCGGGAATCGCAATTTCGCAAGCACGGGACAGGCGCAGATGAACAGCACGGAACCGCTCTTCCAGGGAGCACCGCTTTGGCTGACGCTCCCGTTCGCGGCGATCGCCATCGGCATCGTCTTCGCGCTCCTCGTCCTGTGGTGGGGCGCCCGCCTCGCCAGCCGCCGCCGCAATGCGCGCGCGGAGATCGAGGAATATAACGAGGAGTATCGCGAGGACGCCGCGCAGGCCCGGCCGATCACTCCGCCCGTCGCGCCGCCGCCGCCCCCGCCGCTCGCCGAGCCGCCGCTGGCGCCGCCGCCCGAGCCTGCCGCCGAGGTCGTGCCGGCGCCGCTCCCGCCCGTCGTCGAGGAAACGCCCGCCCCGGAACCGGCAGCCGAGCCGGCCGCCGGGATTGCCGCACCGCCGGCGGAAGAAGCGCCCGCACCTCCTGCCCCCGAGCCTCTTGCCCCTGCGCCTCTTGCCGACGAGCCCATCGCCGCAGCCGCGCCGCTCGACGCCACGCCCGCTTCGCTCGCCTCGGACATCGCCGAACCCGCGCACGCGCCGGCTCCCGCGCCGAGCGAGCCCGCCGCGCCGGAACCGGCGCCCGGAACACCGGCGGCGGACGATCTCACCCGGATGAAGGGCGTCGGCCCGCGCCTGGCCGAGCGGCTGGGCAGCGTCGGCATCACCAGCTTCGCCCAGCTCGCCGCGCTCACGCCCGAGCAGGCCGACGCGCTCGACGCCAGGCTGGGCGACTTCCAGGGCCGCATCCATCGCGATCGCTGGATCGAGCAGGCAAGCTTCCTGGCAAAGGAAGACATTGCCGGCTTCGAGGGGGTTTTCGGGAAGCTCTAGGTTGAGAGCCCAGACAAGTATCTGATTTTCTACCGTCGTCCCGGCCTTGCGCCGGGATCCCGCTGCTTCTTCCGTCAGCAAGGCAGCGGGCCCCCGGCGCAAGGCCGGGGTGACGAAGGAAGAATATGAGTCCACAACCCAGGGTGAGAACCCAAGCAAGTCCTTGAAACTACGCCCGTCATCCCGCGAAGGCAGGGATCCGGCGCCACGGGCGATGGTCGCGAGGCTCGCTCTGCCGTCTCCGGCAACGCGGCGCGCGATTGCATCGATTGTCCCACATTATCCTGGATCCCCGCCCGCGCCGGGATGACGGTTGAAGTAACATGAGCCCTTCCAGGGACTCCCTGCGCGCCACGACGGGCGCCGCGTTCACCCCGCCGCGCGCTGGACCAGCAGCTTGTCGATCTTGCGCCCGTCCATATCGACGATCTCGAAGCGCCAGCCCTGCTCGACGAAATAATCGCCTTCGTTGGGCAGCCGCTTGAACACTGCCAGCGCCAGCCCGGCGACGGTGGCATAGTCGCGGTCCTCGTCGAGATCGAGGCCGAGCCGCTCGGCGAGCAGGTCCGCCGCCATCTGGCCCGAGACGAGCAGCGAGCCATCCTCGCGCGTCACGATATTGGGATTGTCGCCCGGCTCCACGTCCGAGGCGAGCTCGCCCGCGATCGCGGCCAGCAGGTTGGCGGGGGTGACGATGCCTTCGAAATGGCCATATTCGTCATGCACCAGCCCCATCGGCACTTCCGCGCGCCGCAGCGCACCGAGCGCGTCCATCGCATCGACGGTGTCGGGCAGAATCGGCGCCTCGCGCATCAGCTTGCGCAGGTCGAGCGCCTCGCCTCGGAACAGCGCGGCGGCGATGTCGCGCGCCTGGACCACGCCGATCACCGTGTCCACCGATCCCTCGGCCACCGGCAGGCGGGTGTGCGGGGTGAGCAGCAGCGCCTCGCGGATGCCGTCGGCGTCCAGATTGACGTCCACCCAGTCGACCTCGGTGCGCGGCGTCATCACTTCGCGCACCGGCCGATCGGCGAGGCGGACCACGCTGGAGATGATCGAGCGCTCATGCTCCTCGATCACGCCCGACTTGCTCGCCTCGGCGACGAGCAGGTGCAGTTCCTCGGCAGTGACGCGATTCTCCGATTCGCGGCTGAGGCCGATCAGGCGGAAGATGAGCCGGGTGGTCGAATCGAGCAGCCACACCAGCGGCGCGGTCGCGCGGCTGGTCCACAGCAGCGGCACCGCGACCAGCACCGCGATCGGCTCGGGCGAGCGCAGCGCGAACTGCTTGGGCACCAGCTCGCCCGCGACCAGCGACGCGAAGGTGGTGAGGCCGATCACGATCGCGATGCCGAGCGTATGGGCAAGCTCGTCGCCCACCCCGAGCAGTTCGATCCGCTGCGCCGTCGGCTCGCCCAGGCTCGCGCCCGAATAGGCACCGGCGACGATGCCGATCAGGGTGATGCCGATCTGCACGGTGGAGAGGAACTTGCCCGGATCGGCGGCGAGCTGGATCGCGGTGCGCGCGCCCGTCCCGCTGCGCCCGGCGCGCGCCATCGCCTCCAGCCGCGCCGTGCGCGACGATACGATCGCGAGTTCGGACATCGAGAAAAGGCCGTTCAGAACGATCAGCGCGAAGATGATCGCTACGTCTATCCAGGGGAAAGGCGCCAACATGGTGTGGCGCCTTCATATCCGCAGATGGTGCCATGCGGCAACCGGCGTTGCATCCGCGCAATGAAATGCAAGGCTGGGGTCACGACTCAATCGGCAAACCTCATCCTTCCCGCGCAGGCGGGGATCCGGGGTAGCGCAGGACAATGATGCCGTTACGCGAGCGCCCCGGAGCGCACGGGACTCGACTGCTCGCAGCCCGCGCCTGGCCCTGGATCCCCGCCTGGACGGGGACGACGAAATAAATCGACGCCCTGATCGGGTTCTGACCCCAGGTTGAGGACTCATATTCTTCCTTCGTCATCCCGGCCTTGCGCCGGGATCCCGCTTCTTCTTCCGTCAGCAAGGCAGCGGGACCCCGGCTCAAGGCCGGGATGACGAAGGAAGAATATGAGTCCTCACCCTAGGTTGAGAACCTATATATCTGTTTGAGTTATTGTCGTAATATGTGTGGTAGATGAGTTTGGCGGAGGGGATGGATGTCACGTCATCTGTTTTGGCTGTCGGATGAGGC
>JAESGN010000966.1_pt1 | contig 10978 bp, 13 predicted proteins | sample 9269731 | NCBI WGS metagenome assembly JAESGN01 (sample SAMN15720683, study PRJNA650826) | algae metagenome | isolation source: Mojavia pulchra JT2-VF2 and co-occurring heterotrophs from desert soil | place: USA: Cadiz Valley, Joshua Tree National Park, CA | collected 1998-06-08
GCCGCCAAACTCAGCGCAGAGATCCAGGAGAAATAGAGATGTCGTTGCCCCGTCTGCCGCCCCGCGGCAACCCGACGCCGACCGCGTCGACCGAGATGAACTACGCCGATCGCCAGAAAGCGCGCGCCGCGCTGTCGGCGCTCGCGCCGTCCGCCGGACAGTCGCTGTCGACTTTCACCGATATCTGGATTCAAACAATGCGCGAGGCCGGTTTTGACTCTCGTGAGATCGCTGCCGCCAAAGCGGCGCTGGTGCGCCTCGTCGATCTCGGCGCCGAGTTGCCGGCTGTCGCCGCCATCGCAAAGCCGATCGCCGCGATCGCGCCGACTGCTCCGGCGCCCGTGGAGAAACGCCGGGACCCCCGCGCCCCGGTTGTCATCGAGACGCCGCTGCATCCGAGCGATGATGATCTCGATCCAGATTATCACGCGCACACCGCCGAGCCGGAGCCGGCCGCAGATCCGTACGACGACGAACGCGATAACCAGGTGATCGAGCCACCGCACCTGCGCGAGCCGGAGCCGGCCGTGCAGACCACGCCGCCGCCCGCCGTCGCTCTGGCGAGACCGGCGACTGGTCCGAGTCCGACTGTGCAGGATTACATTCGGGCGCTGAGGACTCAGAAACCGCAGGTCGATCCCAATCGGGCTGTACCTAGTCCGGGATCGACGCCCCCGATCCGGCCGAGGATCCCGCGTCCGGGACCGGGATTGGAATGAGCGCGGTCCCGGACGCTTAATCGAAACGTTTCAAAAGCGTCCGGTGAACGTGTTTTTTCCACCCATGTAACGGGGGGCGGAAGTCCAAAATCGCGGACTCGTCACGGCGTGACCAGTCGAAAGGTGTTTCAATGGTATCACACAGTGCGGAAGGAAATCGCGTAGTGCCATGGAAATCTGAGGAGACCGCGGCCGAAGCCTGGAAGCGCTGGGAAGCCGAGGATCGCGAGAGCCATCCCGTCGATGCGGACATCCTATGGGCCACCGACTGGCAGCCGCTCGAGACGTATAAGCCGTCTAGGGACTACGTCTACGTGATGACGATCCCGCACCGGAAGCCGGTGTTGTCGATCGCGAGCCGTGGATGGCATCCGCTCAGCTACTGGTACCAGCCCGGTGAGCGCGAGCCGTCGGGGATCGCTCCGATCCGCTGGAAGCCTTTTCCCAATGATGGCAAGTTGCTGCACGAACGCATCGCCGAGCTGGCGCTGCCGGGTGCCGAGCCGTGGGTGCGCCCGCCGGATAAGGTCTATGAGCCGGCCGGGATCGATGCGCGCGTGACGCCGGTGCCGCTGGCGCTGTTGCTCGAACTGCACGGCGGCGCCCGGCTCGAAGAGCGTTGCGGGCGGTGGACGGATTTCCACATCTACCGGCCGGGCCGGAATCCAGAGCGCATGAACGAGCGCGGCATCAATGCGCTGCGCAAGCTCGCTTTCATCGCGCGCGATGGCGTGCTGCCGCCGGAAGCGGTGCTGCGTGGCTACGTCAGCCACGATTTCAAGATCACGCCGGCCGGCGCTGCTTGGCTGGCCGCCCACGGTCACTGAGGGCGTCTCGCCCTCACGTTTTCGACGTCTCGGCCGCTGCGCGTCGCGACATCGCAACACCCCCGGAAACGACAAAAGCCCCGCGTTTGCGAGGCTTTTCGCATCCAATGTTGGCATTCTTGCGCCAAAATTTATGCCCTCGCATTCGGGCGTTTATTGCTTGAGCCCTCACGACTTGAGGCGATGTCTGAGTGATCGACGAAGCGCGGCGATTCAGCCGCCGTCACGCTGTAACGTTCGTTCAATGTTATCACGTGCCGGTGTCACCCGGTTTACCTTTGCGAGATGGAGGTTTGTGGTGTGACCCGATCGGGGTGGCTTTCCCGAGCGTTTAGACAACAGCATCGGCGCGACGTGAAGCGCTTCCGTTCGGTAACATCGGAAGATCGTGGAAAATCTACTTGGCGGATGCGCATTCGTTGCGACATCTACGCTGGTTAATAGAAAGTGAAACCTGAGGTGCGTCGTTAAGCATCACGATGCACCATCGTTGCGCAGTAATAGCCGTGTGGCCATTTTGACGAAAGGCACTCGTATATCAGAATTCAATCAGAGTGCGATTGAAAGGATAAATTGATGACCAAAAATTTTATCTGCTACTCCGAGCCAGCGTCGGGTAAGCATCTCTTCTCGCCGTTCGCGAGGAATCCTAGAGCCAAATGGAATAAGCTGGTCATCGGGTCCAACGTGAATGGAAGCCAGATCAACACGATCAAAGAGGCTGCCGAGATTTTCGCAGCTCGCTACGCGAAGAGAGAATACGGCTCCTCCTGGGAATTAACGGGCGGATCGGTTCGGGGAAAAGTCGAGCAAGGAGACATTTTCGAATTCGGAGTAAAGAATAGGTCGCTTTGCGGTACATTTAGAATCGCAATCGTTTCCGAGTAGGCAGAATGGATCAATTTGCGTCGTGTTGGTCTTGCCTGCGCGACGCCGACTCCCTTGTTTCCAGCCCCGCCGAGACGGTCTGTAAGACTGATGCGGAGAGCCACAAGTGTAAGCGACCAAGCTCACCGGCATCCTTCTTCGTCAACCGTGCTGCAGTCCGCATGATGGAGAAGAACGCCTACGGTCGGATCGTCAATATCGCATCGATTGCTGGCAAAGAGGGCAATCCAAACGCTTCGGCCTACAGTGCGTCGAAGGCGGCGGTGATCGGGCTGACGAAGTCGCTCGGCAAAGAGACCGCGACCACGGGCATTCGCGTGAATTGCGTGACGCCTGCGGCGATTAAGACGCCGTTGTTCGATCAGATGACGCAGCAACATATCGATTTCATGTTGTCGAAAATTCCTCAGGGTCGGTTCGGCACCTTGAAGGAAGCTGCATCAATGATCTGTTGGCTTGCCAGCGAGGAATGCTCGTTCAGCACCGGAGCGGTGTTTGATTTATCCGGGGGACGTGCGACCTACTAGGCCTACCCAGCTCAGCATGTCCGCTGATCCATACGCGCTGTCGGCAGCCAGACGCTGGGGATGGATACCGAAGCATTTCTCGGTACGTTCAATCATCGTGCGGGCCGCACCGACCTCAGCCTGTCGAATGGCCCGTGTCGCCTCGACATCGACGATGACCGCAGCCTTCAGATCGATCAGGTAATTGTCGGCGTAAGCAAAGAAGGCGTGGCCTTTGTGAGCCCCGGTCCATTGCGCGGCCGGATCGGACCTGGAGACGAACTTCGGCACCGTTTCGCTTGCCGCGCCCCAAGCCGCTTCGTCCAGCGTCTCAAGGTATTCGCGGACAGACCGCCGCGTCCGGGCAAGCACTTCCCAGCCAAGGCTGTCGGTGCCCGCAGCGGAACGCTGCTTATTGGCGTCGGCAGCGATCAGGCTGGCATCGACGGCGAAGGCCGTTCCATCGACCAGCCCCTCCGCCATGCAGCGCCGCACTACCGTCTCGAACAGCTTGCGCAGGAGACCGCAATCTCGGAAGCGACCATGTCTGTTCTTGGAGAAGGTTGAATGGTCCGGCACCTCGCCATTGAGGCCAAGGCGGCAAAACCAGCGATAAGCGAGGTTCAGGTGAACCTCCTCGCACAACCGGCGCTCCGACCGAATGCCGTAACAGTAGCCAACCAGCAGCATCCGGACGAGCAGCTCAGGATCAATCGATGGCCGTCCGATCGAACTGTAAAAGGGCGCCAAATCACGCCGAATGACTGACAGATCGACGAACCGGTCGATGTTCCGCAGCATGTGAGCGGCTGGTACGTGCCGCTCCAGCGAAAACTCGTAGAACAGAGCCGCCTGATCAGTCTGCCGTGGAGCCATCATCGATTCAGCCTCCGCCGATAGCGGGATTGAATCAGCGATGGCGCCCCGCTTCAACAGGGGAGTTTTTCAACACAATCGGCGCAAAGCGGACATGGCAGCTTTTGAGATGAGCGTACCCACTTATTTTGGACACTGCCAGCGAAGGTGGGGTATCGATCAAGCATCAAAGGCATTTAGGCTACGCAACTCGTGTGTATTCCAATGCTATGCATGTTTTTGCCCTGCTTTCTTCGGCAGAGCGACGTCCCATGCCAACCCGATTTTCTCAAACAGGCGGATTGTGAGATAGGTGGTGTCGACTTCCCACCAGCGATGGCCATGACGTGCCGAGCGTTGGTCGGCATGATGATTGTTGTGCCAACCTTCACCGTGCGCCAGGAATCCGATGATGACATTGTTGCGGCTGTCTTCGTCCGTGGCGTAGTTCCGGTAGCCCCACAGATGCGTGACGGAATTGACGGCCCAGGTCTGGTGCCACACGAACACGGTTCGCACGAACACGCCCCAGACCACGAAGCTGATCCCCACGGGCACCGCGCCGGGAAACGAGCCGGCTTGCAGCAGGCCGACGATGAGGCCTGCTGCGAAGAATACATTGAGCTGGATCAGCAGAATGCGAAGCTGCCAGAAATCGCGTTCCAGCTTCGCGTAAAACGGATCGCGGAGGACGTCGCGCGCGTAGCGTTCGTAGATGCCGAGCCGTGCAAGGTCCGGATTCTTCACAAGCAGCCAGCCTATATGGGCCCACAGAAAACCGGCGAGCGGGCTATGCGGATCCGGCCTTTCGTCCGCCTTTTCGTGATGACGGCGATGCACCGCCACCCAGCGCGAGGGGTGTCCTCGACGCAGCAGATGGCGATCACCACAAGCGTGTGTTCGAGCCATTTCGGGCACGCGAAGCCGCGATGGGTCAGCAAACGGTGATAGCCGATGTTGATGCCGAGCAGTCCGAACAATCGAGCTGAGATGATGGCGACGATCACCGCGGCCCAGTTGAAAAAGAGCGGCACGAAGGCCAGCAAGGCGAGCAGGTGGATGCTGCCGATCACCGTCATGTTCACCCAGTCGATCCGGTAGGGGCGCACGCCTTCCGGTAATGCACGGACGGCAGTTCGGTCGCTTGTCGTACGAACGTTGACTGATTCACTCTCGATTACTGACACGACGCTCCAATTCCAAACGTTGCGATCTTGCGATCATCAGTCTGCTTCAACACACCATCTTCAGGCGCGCATAATCTTCTCGAATTGAAACGCGTCGCCGTCGCCAGGCAGATCATTCTGATCGTCCGGATGTTCGGGGTCATGATGATGCTTATTGAAAAACTCGGTTATCCTGAAGCCACACTTGTTGACGTAGAAATGGATATTCCGCTTTTCGAAGTACGGGGTGTGGGTCTGCCACACGACCGTGTCTGGAAATCTCTGTTCGATCGCACGCCACGCCTGAAGTCCGAGACCGCGTCCTTCTTCGCCGACCTTGATAGAAAACAGGTCGAGAGAGTTTTTTTGGGTCTCACGGTTGATCGTCACAACCGCTCCACCGACCGTCTTCCCCCCGCTTATGACGTTGAGTACGACGGCGCCAGGAGCCGCGAACGCGTCATCCAGCACATGATCTGAGGGTATCGGACCATCCGGAAAGCTCCCAAATTCCTCCACGACGGCAACGGCAAAAGCCTTCTGCAGATCCGCTTTAAACACTGCGAGTTTATTGGGATGCACGGCAGCAGATCGATTTGTTGGTTGGGCATATTGAATCCTACATCAACGCTTTTTGTGTCAGCAAAAAGTTGTGGCGGTCAGACGCTGCAAAATCGCCTTGATTTCGTAACTCGCGGCGATTTAGCGCCGACGTCGGCGAAGAGGTTCCTCCGTAGTCTTGGTCTGGTTGCCTCCGTGATTGGAATTACAATTCGGACCATCCTTCTCGGCCGTGCGACAGAACGAGAAGCGTTCGTCACCGCGCCTGGCGTTCATGGAGGATGTTACCAGGTGCTGGTGGTCTCGCATCACGTTCGCGATCGCATGTCATCTAAATCGCCCACCGGATAGTGACGGCCGTTGAGCGACGGCGACAAAAAGCCCATCAACGTCGCCACGGCGCCAAAAAAGCCCAACAAGACGATCAACCAGCGCAAACCGATCATTTCTCCGAGGGGCGTGACGAGCGCGAGCCCGATTGGTGCGGCGAGCGCCATCATCGTCGTGAGCAGCGACAGCGCGCGCCCCTGCAGGCGATGCGGAACGGTCGTCTGCACCACGGTCATCAGGGGAGCGTCGCCCAGCGTAAAGCTGATCGAACTGACGATCCAAAAGAAGACCGCCGTCGCGAACATGTGTGACGGCATGAGCGCGACCGCGCCGAGAGCCAGCGACATAATCGCGAAGCCGATCAGGATCCAAGCCAGCAGGCGCTTTGGCGAGATCGTCGCGACGATTATGCCGCCGACGACCATACCGGTACCGCCGAGGCCTTCGATCAGCGCGACCTGCTGCGCGCCGCCGCCGAAATGCTGCTTAACAAGCAAGGGCAACAGCGTGCCGGCAGGCATCAGGATCATGACGATGATCGCGAGCAGGACGTAGAGTTGGCGGAGGGCCGGGTTGTACCAGACGGTGCGGATGCCCTCACGGAAGTCGGTCCAGAGATCCTGCCAGAGGCCGGCCTTCCGGCGTTCCGGCACGACCGGGCGTGGGATGGCAAAGATCAGCAGCGGCACGATGCCGAGGACGGCCGTGACGACGTCGATGCAGAGCGCGTAGCCGACGGGCATCACGCCGATGGCGAGCGCGCCGAGCGGTGCCGCGGCGACGGTCATCATGCCCTGAAGTGTCTGATTAAGGCCCGCGGCGCGCGGCAGGAAGGACGCCGGGACAAGCGTGGCGGTACTTGCGGCCGCGGCCGGCGACTGGAACGCCTGCGCCGCGCTGCGGATGAACATCATGGTGTAGATATGCCAGAGCTCGACGCGGTCCGCGACGAACAGCACGATGAGCACGATCATGCAGAGCGCGCTCACGGCGTCGGTTGCAATCATGAGAAAGCGTCGGCTGAATCGGTCGGCAAGAACGCCGCCGAGGGGCCCGAAAAGGGCCTGCGGCAACAGGGCGACTAGGCCGGCCGTGGCGAGCGCCGAGATGCTGCCGGTCTTGTCGGTGATCCACCACAACAGCACGAACTGGGTCAGCTCCGATCCAATCAGCGACGATGCTTGGCCGAAGAAGATCGACCAATAGCGCAGGCGCCAATGCGAGGCAGCGTCGACAGTCGTAGCCTGCTGCAGGGGAGCGGCAACAACGCCGGTTGGATCTAACAAGGCTTCACCTTGGAGGGTTTAGGAGGATCAGCGTCGCGGCCGGTCGGCGAACACCATGGTGTGCCGCATCCGGTCGCGACGCCTCGTTCACTGCGCGATTGCGCCTCGTCGTCACCAACCGAAGTCTACGAAACCGTAGCCGCTGTGGTCGCCATGAAAGTCGTGGTGATCGTAGCGACCATGATCGGCCCAGGAACTGTCGTAGCTCGGGCGCCAGCTTTCGTAGACGCGGTATGAGCGGATTGGTGCTCGATATCCGTCGAACACGCGATAGCTCGCCTGGCACCAGCCGTCGTAATCGCGGTAATAGCCGCGGCCGCAGCCGTCTCTGGCGGAGGCCGCGGTGGCGGCGCACAACGAGAATGCCGCCGCAGCGAGCGCGGCAATGATGGTAGTCTTCATCTCACGATCCTTTCAAAAACCGCGTCGCAAGCTGCCGGAGACGGTGGAACCTGCGATGCGGCGTCGTGCCGCCGTGCCGTAGTGAGGAAGAACAGCGACTGCGCCTTCCTGATAAAGGGCGAGGATCGGCGATGTGTGGAGGTTCTATGGAGGTCCCGTGGAGCTGGTTAGGCCGGTAGGGAAATCTCGAAGATCGCTCCGCCGGCCGAGGAACGGCGGTAGGATGCATGGCCCCTATGCGCTTCCGCGATCGCGCGAACGACCGAGAGCCCAAGGCCCGAGCCGCCGAGCTGCCGGGAGCGGGACGGCTCCGCCCGCGTGAAGGTTTCGAAGGCGCGCGCAGCGAAATCCGGAGCGAGACCCGGCCCGACGTCCTCCACGGAGAGAACGACGGCGCCGCCACCGCGCTGCATGGCGATCAGGAGGCGCCCGGGCGTCGCGTAGCGCCGGGCGTTTTCTAGCAGGGCGAAGAGTGCCTGTCGGATCCGGACGCCGTCGCAGGCCAGCACGATGTGCTGCAGGTCCGTATCGACGCGGAACCCGGCCTTTTCCAGCGCGGGCCGGAAGGCCTCTACGGCGCCTTCGACCTCCGATCCGAGATCGGTCGGTTCGATCGTCATCTCCAGACGTTGGTTCTCGGACAGCGTGACGACGCGCAGGTCCTCGACGATTCGCGTTAGGTTGTCAGTCTGGGCGAGGAGATTGCGGAAGGTCGCTTCGTCGGGCTGGAACACGCCATCGAGCAGCCCCTGCAGCCGTCCCCGCAGAATGGTGAGGGGGGTCCGCAGTTCGTGAGCGATCGCCGCATTCGACGAGCTCATGGAGCGTGCAGTCTCCTCCAGGCGTTCAGCCATGAGGTTGAAATCATCGACCAGGAGGGCGGTCTCGCCAAGCGACCGGTCACCCGGCGCGGCGCGAGCGCTGAGGTCGCCGGCCGCGATCCTGCGAGCGCCGTCCGCGAGAGAATTGAGCGGAGCCAGGATGCGTTTGGCCAGCCGGAGCGCGATGACGATCGCGATCGACAGGCCGATCAGCAGACATATGGCCAGGAGCGCATAGTCCTGCGGCTCTGGAAGCAGCGAGGGCATATCTGCCGGCGCGGGCGGGAAGTACGAGAGATAGATCGCATAGGAGGCGATGAAGGTCACGAAAAGAAGAAGCGTCGCGATGACCGCGACCGCGCTCATCGACACTACGATCTGTCGGCTGAGGCGATGCGGGGACTTCAAGCGGTCACCATCCGGTAGCCGACACCGCGGACGACGGACAGCATGCCGGGCGCGCCAGCATCGTCGAGCTTGCGCCGGAGGTTGCTGACATGACTATCGACGGTGCGCTCCAGCGCGTCGCTGCCGGGCAGGCAGGCGTCGACAAGTTCTCCGCGGCCGAAGACGCGGGAGGGCGCCTTGGCCATGTGGGCAAGCAGCCTGAATTCGGTGAGGGTCAAGTTCAGCGTCGACGGCGCGGCTTCGCCGTTCGTGACGCGGGCGAGGTAGCTTTCCAGGTCTATCTCGACGCGTCCCACGCGGACGACCGAGCCACCGGCGGCCGCGCCCGATCGTCGCAGCACCGCCTGCGAGCGGGCGACGACTTCGACAGGGTTGAATGGCTTGACCACATAGTCGTCGGCACCCAGGCGGAGGCCCTGGAGACGATCGAGGTCCTCGTCCAGAGAAGTGATCATGATCACCGGGGTGCTGCCGCGCCGGCGCAGTTCTCCAAGCACGCCCCAGCCGTCAAGCTTCGGCATCTTCACGTCGAGCAGGACCAGGTCCGGCTTCAAAATGGCGTGCTGGTCGATCGCGGTCTGGCCGTCGCCTGCGACGACCGTACGGAATCCTTCCCGGACCATGTAGGCCTCAAGGATGCTGGCGATCTCAGGTTCGTCTTCAGCGATTAGGATGAGCTCGTTCATGTTCCCCATGTATAGGGCGAAAGCGGGGATATCGAGTGGCGGTTCAAAGCCGATGTTTGCGACGAAAATCTTGTAAGCGTTTGATCTTGTTTAACTTATAGCCCGACCGTCGTCTTCTGCGATGGGCCACGAGGTCCATACTCCACTGAATCTCCACGATATCTCCATCGAGCGTCGTCGCGGCGCCCTTATCCGGCTGGGGTGTCGACGTTCCGTTCCAGCCGCTCTCCCGCGGCTACAGCGCCCTTGAGAAATCATTCATGAGCAAGCCTTCGACGATCCGCCGGATCGTCGCGATCACCGCTTTGGCCGCTCTTGCGGCCTGCCAGCCCGCTCCGGAAGGGAATCCGCCACCGCCGCGTCCGAAGGTCAGCGTTGTCACCTTGCGTCCCCAGTCGGTTACGATCACCGCCGAACTGCCGGGCCGGGTCGCGGCGTCTCAGGAAGCGCAGATCCGCCCCCAGGTGGCCGGCATCATCCAGGCCCGTCTCTTCGAGGAAGGCAAGGAGGTCGCTCAGGACGCAGTGCTCTATCAGATCGCGCCTGCGCCCTTTCAGGCAGCCTATGACAGCGCGGTCGCTGCGCAGCAGAAGGCCGAAGCCGCCGTGCCGAGCGCGCAGGCCAGGGTCGACCGTTACCAGACGCTGAGCCAGCAGAATGCCGTCAGCAGGCAGGATCTCGACGACGCCGTCGCAGCCCTCGCGCAGGCGAAGGCCGAGGTCGCGGCGTCGAAGGCAAATGCGGAGACCGCGGCCATCAATCTCGACTTCTCGACAATCCGCGCGCCGATCGCCGGCCGTGCGGACAAATCGTCCCTGACGCCGGGCGCGCTGGTCACGGCCGGACAGACGACGCTGCTCACGACTATCCGGAAGCTCGATCCGATCTATGTCGATGTCACGCAGTCCAGCACAAATTTCTTGAACATGCGGCGTGCGATCGAAGCCGGCCGCATCAAGCTCGACGGAAGCGGCGTGAAAGTTCGCCTCAAGCTCGAAAACGGGGCGATGTATCCGATCAACGGTCGTTTCGGTTTCGCCGAGGCCAACGTGAATGCGGGGACCGGGACGTTCACGCTGCGCGCCGAATTCAAGAACCCGGACCGTCTGCTGCTGCCGGGCATGTATGTGCGGGCGATCGTCGAGGAGGGCGTCGCGCCGAACAGCTATCTCGTCCCCCAGCGCGCCGTGACACGCAACGTCAAGGGCGAAGCCACGGCGCTTTTCCTCGGCAAGGACGACAAGGTCGAGGAACGCAACCTGACCATCGACCGCAATGTCGGCAACTACTGGCTCGTCACGTCGGGAGCAGGCGACGGTGACCGCGTCGTCGTCGAGGGATCGCAGTTCGTGCGGCCCGGTCAGCCCGCGTCCGGATCGGAAGTCTTCATCGACGAGACGACCGGAGAGGTCTTCCCACGCAAGGCCGGTACCACCGACAAGCAGCGAAACAAGGACTAACGATGATCTCCGCATTCTTCATCGATCGGCCGATCTTCGCCTGGGTGATCGCGATCGTCGTCA
>JAESGN010000970.1_pt1 | contig 10867 bp, 9 predicted proteins | sample 9269731 | NCBI WGS metagenome assembly JAESGN01 (sample SAMN15720683, study PRJNA650826) | algae metagenome | isolation source: Mojavia pulchra JT2-VF2 and co-occurring heterotrophs from desert soil | place: USA: Cadiz Valley, Joshua Tree National Park, CA | collected 1998-06-08
CAACATCCCGCAGGACTACCGGAATGTCGCCGCCGTGGTGCAGCTCAACCCGCTTGAATTCTTCGGCAAGGTGATGCTGCCGGCGGCCGCGCCCTACATCTTCACTGGCCTGCGCATTGGCATCGGCCTGTCCTGGCTCGCCATCATCGCGGCGGAAATGCTGATCGGCGGCGTCGGCATCGGCTTTTTCATCTGGGATGCGTGGAATTCATCGCATATCAGCGAGATCATCCTGGCGCTGTTCTATGTCGGCATCGTCGGCTTCGTGCTCGACCGCCTGATTGCCGGCCTCGGCAAGCTCGTCACCCACGGCACCTCGGTTGCTTAAGGAAACTGTCATGACGCCTTATGTAAAACTCGACCATATCGACAAGGTGTTTACCCGCGGCAAGGTGTCGTCCGAAGTGCTGAAGGACATCAACCTCACGCTCGGCAAGGGTGAATATATCTCGATCATCGGCCATTCCGGTTGCGGCAAGTCGACGATGCTCAACATCATCGCGGGCCTGACGCGCGCCACCACCGGCGGCGTGCTGCTGGAAGGTCGCGAGGTGAACTCGCCCGGTCCCGATCGCGCCGTGGTGTTCCAGAACCACAGCCTGCTGCCCTGGCTCACGGTCTATCAGAATGTCCGTCTCGGCGTGGACAAGGTGTTCGCCAAGACCAAGAGCCGCGCCGAGCGTGACGAATGGACCCTGCACAATCTCAATCTGGTGCAGATGACCCATGCCAAGGACAAGCGCCCCTCGGAAATCTCCGGCGGCATGAAGCAGCGCGTCGGCATTGCGCGCGCGCTGGCGATGGAGCCGAAGGTGCTGCTGCTCGACGAGCCATTCGGCGCGCTCGACGCGCTGACCCGCGCGCATCTGCAGGACTCCGTGATGGCGCTGCATCAGAAGCTCGGCAACACCATCGTCATGATCACCCATGACGTGGACGAGGCCGTGTTGCTGTCGGATCGCATCGTGATGATGACCAATGGTCCGAGTGCAACGATCGGCGAAGTGCTGGACGTGCCACTCAGCCGCCCGCGCAAGCGCATCGAGCTGGCGAGCGATCCCGTCTATCTCAAGTGTCGTAAGCGCGTGCTGGAGTTTTTGTACGAGCGCCACAAGTTCGTGGAAGCGGCTTGATCTTGCGACTTGCGTTGGCGCGATCATCGCGCTGACGCCCGCATCCATCGTCTCGATTGCCTCACGTCAGCCAGCGCCAGCCAAGGGGGAATGTCATGACACCGGATCAGATTTCGCTCGTGCAGGATAGTTTCAAGAAAGTCGTGCCGATCGCTGATGTGGCAGCCGATCTCTTCTACGGTCGGCTGTTCGAGATCGCGCCCGAGGTGAAGCCGATGTTTCGCGGTGACATCAAGGAGCAGGGACGCAAGCTGATGGCGACGCTTGGCGTCGTGGTGACCGGATTGACCAGGCTCGAGACCGTGCTGCCGGCGGCGAGCACCCTTGCCAGGAAGCATGTCGATTACGGCGTGAAGGCGGAGCACTACACGCCGGTGGGTGTGGCGCTGTTGTGGACGCTGGAGAAGGGCCTTGGCGACGCCTGGACGCCCGAACTCGCCGATGCCTGGGGCACCGCCTATGGCACGCTGTCGCATTTCATGATCGCCGAGGCTTATGGCCCGGCGCAGGCTGCGGAGTAAGGACGACACGTGAGCGAACCGCTGGTCATCATCGGAAACGGCATGGCGGCGGCCCGCCTTGTGGACGAACTCGCGAAAACCTCGCTCGGCCGCTACGCCATTGCCGTGATCGGCGACGAGCCCCGGCTGGCCTACAACCGCGTGTTGCTGTCCTCGGTTCTGGCGGGCGAGGCGACGTCGCAGGAAATCGAGCTCAAGCCGGCCACGTGGTGGCGCGATCGCGGTGTCACGCTGAAATATGGTGCGCGGGCGACATCGGTCGATCTCGCTGCGCGCGAGGTGACGACGTCCACGGGCAAGCGCGTCGGATTTTCCAAGCTGGTGTTTGCGACCGGCTCATCGGCACTTCGGTTACCGGTGCCGGGTGGTGATCTCAAAGGCGTTCATGTCTTCCGCGACAGCCACGATGTCGATCGCCTGATCGAACTGGCCGGGCAGAAGAAGCGTGTCGTGGTTGTCGGTGGCGGATTGCTCGGTCTCGAGGCCGCTTATGGTCTCGCAAAAGCCGGCGCCGATGTGACGTTGATCCATCTGATGGATCGCCTGATGGAACGGCAGCTCGATGGTCCCGCAGCGGAGCTTTTGAAGACACTGGTCGAGCGCAAGGGCGTGAAGATTTTACTCAATGCGAATACGGCGCGCATTCGTGGTGCTGATGCCGTCGAGCTCGCGGATGGTCGCATGCTCGATGCGGATGCCGTGATCTTCGCTGCCGGCATCAGGCCGAACACGTCGCTCGCCAAGGAAGCGGGGGTCCCGGTCAATCGCGGCATCGTCGTCGATGACGCGATGGCCACGGAAAGCGAGGGAATCTATGCCCTCGGTGAATGCGCCGAGCATCGCGGTACATGCTACGGTCTCGTCGAGCCCGCTTACGAGCAGGCAAAAGTGTTGGCGGAGCATCTGGCCGGCGGGGCTGTGGCCTATACGGGCAGCGTTCTTTCCACCAATCTCAAGGTTTCCGGCGTCAGCGTGTTTTCCGCTGGCGACTTCATGGCTGCAGAGGGCAGCGAGACGTTGCTGCTCAGCGACGCCAGGCGCGGCACCTACAAGAAACTCGTGATTGCGGGTGACAGGCTTACCGGTGCGGTGCTGGTTGGCGATACAGGCGACGCGCTGTGGTATCTCGACCTGATCCGTAGTGGTGCCGATGTCTCCGCCTTCCGCGCCGACATGATGTTCGGTCGTCCGATCGCAAAGGCGGCCTGATGAACGCGATCGACACCAGCCTCACCACCGTCCGCACGACCTGCGCCTATTGCGGTGTCGGCTGCGGCGTGCTGGCGACGCCGGACGGGCAGGGCGGCGCGGCGATTGCCGGCGATCCCGACCATCCCGCCAATCTCGGCCGCTTATGTTCAAAAGGTTCTGCTCTGGGTGAGACGCTGGCGCTCGACGAGCGCTTGCTGCATCCGATGATGCGCGATGCTTCCGGCGCGATGGCGCGTGTGGGATGGAGCGATGCGCTCGATCATGTCGCCGACGGCTTTCGCAAGATCGTCGCCGAGCATGGGCCGGGCGCGGTGGCGTTCTATCTGTCCGGGCAATTGCTCACCGAAGACTATTACGTCGCCAACAAGCTGATGAAGGGATTTATCGGCAGCGCGAATGTGGATACCAATTCGCGGCTCTGCATGGCGTCTTCCGTGGTCGGCCACAAGCGCGCCTTCGGTGCCGACACGGTGCCGGGCTGTTATGAGGATCTCGATCAAGCCGATCTGCTGGTTTTCGTCGGCTCCAATGCCGCCTGGTGCCATCCGGTGCTGTATCAGCGCATGCTCGCCAACAAGCAGGCGCGCGGCGCGCGCTTCGTCATGATTGATCCGCGCCGCACCGATACGGTGGGCGATGACGATCTCTTTCTCGGCCTCAAGCCCGGTACCGACACGGCGCTGTTTTCGGGGCTGCTCGCCTATCTCGCCGACAATGGCGCGCTCGACCGCGCTTACATCGAACGGCATACGTCGGGCTTCGACGAGGCTTTGGCGCGTGCGCGGACCATCGCCGGCAGCGTCGCCGCGACGGCCAAGGCGACTGGCCTCAACGAAGTGGATGTCGCCACCTTCTTCCAGATGTTCCGGCAGACGTCCCGCGTGGTCACGCTGTATTCGCAGGGCGTCAACCAGTCGGCGCAGGGCACCGATAAGGTCAATGCGATCCTGAACTGCCATCTCGCCACAGGCCGCATCGGCAAGCCGGGCGCGTCGCCGTTCTCGCTGACAGGCCAGCCCAATGCGATGGGCGGCCGCGAGGTCGGCGGGCTCGCCAACCAGCTCGCGGCGCATATGGGTTTTACGCCCGTCGAAATCGACCGCGTGCGGCGGTTCTGGAAGGCTCCGCATATTGCGACCCATGAAGGCCTCAAGGCCGTACAGATGTTCGAGGCCATCGGCCGCGGCGAGATCAAGGCGCTGTGGGTGATGGGCACCAATCCCGCGGTGTCGCTGCCCGATGCGGATGCGGTGCGCGCAGCGCTCGGCGAGCTCGATCTGTTCGTGGTGTCGGAGAATGTGCGCTCCAACGACACCGTCAATGCCGGTGCGCATGTGCTGCTGCCTGCGCTGGCCTGGGGCGAGAAGTCGGGCACGGTCACCAATTCGGAACGCCGCGTGTCGCGGCAGCGCTCGTTTCTATCAGCGCCGGGCGAGGCGAAGCCGGACTGGTGGGCATTGAGCGAAGTGGCGAAGCGTCTCGGCTTCGGTGCGGGCTTCGCCTACACATCCGCCGCCGAGATCTTTCGCGAGCATGCGGCGCTGTCGGATTTCGAGAATGATGGCAGCCGTGATTTCGATATCGGCGGGCTGATGCATGTCTCCGACGATGCTTTCGACACGATGGCGCCGGTGCAGTGGCCGCTGCGCAAGGGCACGACGACGCAGCAGGCGCGGTTCTTCGCCGATGGGCGCTTCTACACCAGGGACCATCGCGGCCAGTTCATCGCGCCGGAAGCGCCGGAACTGCGCACGCATGTGACCGAGGGGCGACCGCTGCGCCTGAACACCGGCCGCGTGCGCGACCAATGGCACACGATGACGCGCACGGGCCTCAGCCCGCGGCTCGGCCAGCATATCCCCGAGCCCTACATCGAGATTCATCCGGACGATGCGATGCGCTTCGCCGTCGTTGACGGCGGCTATGCGCAGCTCACGACGGATTACGGTGCTTGCACGCTGAAGGTTATGGTCAGCGAGCGACAGCAACGCGGCATGCTGTTCGCGCCGATCCACTGGAATGACGAGACCGCCGGCTATGCCCGCGTCGGCGCGCTGGTGGCGCCTTTCGTGGATCCATTCTCCGGACAGCCGGAAAACAAGGCGACGCCGGTGTCGATTGCGGCCCTGGCCGTGAGCCAGCGCGGTTTTGTCCTGTCGCGAAAGCCGCTGGCACTGCCGCCGGGTGTCGTTCATGCGCGGGTCGCGGTGACGGGTGGAGTCGGTTATCTGCTGGCAGATAATGCGGAGCTGGCGCTCTGGCAAAACTGGGTGGCGCCGCTGCTCGGCGATGATGTCGCCAGTTTCGTAGATGTCGGCCGCGGCGCCTATCGCGCAGTGTCGTTTGCCGGCGAGCGGATTGAACTCTGTCTGTTTGTCGGGCCGGCCGATGATGCCTTGTCATGGGACGCGGTGAAGGAGGCATTCGCTGCCGACGCGCTGAACGACGATCAGCGCCGCATGCTGTTGTCCGGCAAATCCGCCGATGGTGCCGCGAGTGCGGGCCCGATCGTATGTGCGTGCTTCGGTGTCGGCCGCAACACGATCAATGATGCGATCGCGGCGGGCTGCGCGACGGCCGGCGAGATCGGCACCAAGCTCAAGGCGGGAACGAATTGCGGGTCGTGCATTCCGGAGCTGAAGCGGCTCATCGCAGTGAGCGAGGCGGAGCCCGATCAGCAGCGCAAGGTGGCCATGTCGTAGCCCGGATGGAGCGCAGCGCAATCCGGGGACCGGCGTTTCGATTATCTCTGCTGTTCCTGCATTACGCTTCGCTCCATGCAGGCTACGCGGGCCGGTAGCGTGCATGATCGATCAGGGCACGCAGCTTGGGCGGCAGGTTGCGACGCTCCGGGAAATACAGGAAGAAGCCGGGAAACGGCGGCAGCCAGGCGTCGAGCAGCGTCACCAGCTCGCCGCGCGCGATGTATGGCCTGAACAATTCTTCCATGCCGAAAGTGAGCCCGCCGCCGGCACAGGCGGTGCGGACCATGACCCACATGTCGTTGGTCGTGACGCGCGGATTCACCGCGACATCGAATTCGCGACCGTCTTGCTCGAACTCCCAGCGATAGGGCGCGACATCGGGCGCGGGGCGCCAGCCGATGCAGCAATGGCGCGTGAGCTCCGAGGGATGCGCGGGCGCGCCGAAGCGCTGCAGATAGGATGGCGCGGCCACGACCACCTGACGCTGTTCGGCCGAGACCGGCACCGCGATCATGTCCTGCTCGATCACCTCGCCGAGCCTGACACCCGCGTCAAAACCTTCGGCGACGATGTCGAATTCGTCGTCGGTAACCGTGATGTCGAGCTGGATGCCGGGATAAGCGAGCGTGAAACTGGCGAGTAGCGGGCCGGCGATGAAACGCTCGGCGATCGAAGACACTGCCAGCCGCAATTGCCCCGTCGGCTGCGCGGGAAGATCGCGCGCCGTGTCCAGTGCGTCAGTGACTTCCGCAATGGCGGGCGCGACGCGCTCATGCAGGCGAAGGCCGGCTTCAGTCAGGCTGACGCTGCGCGTCGTCCGCTGCAGCAGCGCGACGCCCATCCGGTCCTCCATCTTGCGGATCGCCTGGCTCACGGCGGACCGGGTCACGCCCAGCCGTTCGGCAGCGAGGCGAAAGCTCTTCGCTTCGGCGGCGGCGAGGAAGACGGAAATCTGGTTGAGGTCGGGTGTCATTGGTTAGGCAATCTTACCAGTCTGGTCAGAAATCAGCAAATTGTTGTGAAATTCGCTCCTGCCTAGTTTGGGCGGCAACAGCAATGGAGCCGCAACCGATGACTTCTCTCGACGCCTATCGCCTGCTTGGACGATCCGGATTGCGGGTGTCCCCGCTTTCGCTCGGTACGATGACCTTCGGTGAGGATTGGGGATGGGGCGCCGGAGAAAGCGAGGCGCGCCGGATTTTCGATCTCTATGTCGATCGGGGCGGCAATTTTGTCGATACGGCTGTGAACTACACCAACGGCGCGTCGGAGCGACTGGTCGGCCAGTTCATCAAGGCGAAGCGCGAACGGATCGTGCTAGCGACAAAGTTTACGATGGCGCGCGATCCCGGCAATCCGAATTCCGGTGGTAACCACCGGCTCAACATGATGCGCTCGGTGGAGCAGAGCCTGCGGCAACTCGATACGGATCGCATCGACCTGCTGTATCTCCACGCCTGGGACATGACCACGCAGCCCGCGGAGGTAATGCGTGCGCTCGACGATCTCGTGCGGGCCGGCAAGGTCCAGTATCTCGGCATCTGCAATGTGCCGGCCTGGCGGGTGTCGCAGATGCAGGCGATTGCGGATCTGCGCGGCTGGTCGCCACTGGTGGCGCTGCAGATCGAATACAGCCTGGTCGAGCGCACGGTCGAACACGAACTGATGCCGATGGCTGCCGCGCTCGGGCTTGGCGTGTTGCCGTGGTCGCCGCTCGGCGGTGGCGTGCTGACCGGCAAATATACGACGGCGGATGTCGATCTGTCGGGCGAGGCGAGCGTATCACCGACCCGCAAGGGTATCATCGCGTCATCCGGGCATCTAAACGAGCGCGCCATCGGGATTGCTGAAGTCGTGCGCACTGTCGCTGACGAGATCGGTGTGAAGCCGTCGCAGGTGGCGATTGCCTGGACATTGGCGAATTCGGCCGTGGTGTCGCCGATCCTGGGCGCGCGGACGGTGGCGCAGGCCGAGGACAATCTCGGCGCGCTGGAGGTGGTGCTGTCGCGCGAGCAGTTGGCGCGGCTCGATGAGGCGAGTGCACCGGAGCCGGTGTTTCCGGCACGCTTTGTCGGCCGGCCGATGGTTCAGCAGCTCATTTTTGGCGGCGCGTCGGTCGTGCGCCGCACTTCCGGATGCCAGTAAAGGAGACAACCATGATGTCGATAACCAGTCGTTTTCGACTAGCGCTCGTCGGATGGACTGTCATCGCAATGACGGCGCTATGGCCGCATATGGCCACGGCGTCCGCCAGTGCTGACATCGCGTCGCGCAACAAGCAGATCGTGACCGAGGCCTTCGCGCGGTGGGCGGCGGGCGGGACAACCTTCTTCACCGATCTGCTATCGCCCGATGTGGTCTGGACGGTCGAAGGCTCGGGGCCGAATGCTGCCACCCATCGGGGCCGCGATGCGCTGATCGAGCGCGCCGTGCGGCCGCTGGCGGCGCGGCTGTCCGAACCGATCAAGCCGGTGAGTATGCGCGTGTGGGCGGATGGCGACCATGTGATCGTCAACTGGGACGGCGTCGCGCGTGCGCGCGATGGACTCGCTTACACCAATCGCTATGCGTGGATCATGCGCATGCAGGACGGCAAGGCGGTCGAGGTGAATGCGTTTCTCGATCTGGCGCGATTCGACGACGTGCTGCGGCGCGTGCTGGCGCCGTAGGCCATCAGCCGTCATTGCGAGCGCAGCGAAGCAATCCAGTCTCCCGTCACTTGGCCTCTGGATTGCTTCGTCGCTGCGCTCCTCGCAACGACGGCTGATGGGCCGTTACTTCACCGCCCCCGCCGTGAGCCCCGCCACGATCTGCCTCTGCGCGAACACCGTCAGCAGTAGCACGGGCGCCGTGACAATCAGCGCCGCCGCGGCGAGCGGGCCCCAGCTCAGCTGATCGAACGAGATCATGTTGTAGACCGCCACCGGCAGCGTGCGTGTCTCGCGGCCGGCGAGCACGATGCCGAACACAAAATTGTTCCAGGAGAAAATCACCGCCAGGATGAAGGCCACGGCGATGCCGGGCTTGGCGATCGGCAGCGCGACATGGCGGAACACCTGCCAGCGATTGGCGCCGTCGATCACGGCAGACTCTTCCAGCTCCATCGGCGTGGTCTCGAAATAGCCGATCATGATCCAGATCACGATGGGCACGGTGACCACGAGATGGATGATGATCTGCGGCCACAGCGTGCCGAGCAGGCCGAGCCACTGGAACAGCAGAAAGAGCGGGATGAGATAGGACAGGCCGGGCGTGATGCGCGCGATCAGGATCAGGATCGCCGCCTTGCGCGCGCGCATGCGAGCGAGCCCGTAGCCGGCGGGGACGCCGACGACGAGGGCGAACAGGGTCGCGGCGCCGGTGACGATCAGCGTGTTGAAGAAATAGGTCATGAACCGTTTGGATTCGATGACGGCGGCATAGTTGCCCCAGTTGATCCGCTCGGGGATGAAGACCGGCGGATAGGAGGCGTTGTCGATCTCGAATTTGAGCGAGAGCGACAGCATCCAGAGGAAGAACAGGATCGCCGGCGACACGATCACGAGGACGGCGAAAGCGAGGCCGATCCGGCCGAGCAGGGTTCGCATCAGGCGCTGCCTCCGCTCTCGTTCCAGTGGGTGCGCTGGCGCAGATGCAGGAGGGCACCGGCGAGCGCGATGATCAGCGCGAAGAACACCACCACGATCGCCGAGGCATAGCCGACGTCGTAATAGACGAAGGCGACGCTGTAGAGATAGAGATTGATGGTCTCCGAGGCGCTGCCGGGGCCGCCCTGGGTGATGGCGAAGATGATGTCAAAACTCTTCACCGCGTCGATCATGCGGATCATCGCGGCGATGAACAAAAACGGCATGATCATCGGCAGCGAGATGTGGCGAAAGGTCTGCCATGGCGTGGCGCCATCGATCTGCGCGCTTTCATAAGGTTCGCTGGGCAAGGCGCTGAGGCCGCCGAGCACGATCAGCATGACGAGCGGCGTCCATTGCCAGGTTTCCACCAGCACCAGCGAGGGGATGACGGTGGCGGGGTGGAATACCCAGAGTGATGGCGGCAGGCCGACCAGCGAGAGCAGATAATTGAGGATGCCGAGCTGCGGGTGGAACATCATGGTCCAGACCAGCGCGATGGCCACGGGCGTCGCCATCATCGGCAGGATGAACAACCCGCGGATGAAGCCGCGCAGCGGGAAGCGGTTGTTGAACACGACGGCCGCGAGGGTGCCGAGGACCAGCGGCAGGACCACGGACAGAACTGTATAGACCAGCGTGTGCCATACCGATTCCATGAAGCGGGCGTCACCGGGCAGGCGCATGTAATTGGCGAAGCCCACAAAGGTCGGCGCCTGGCCGACCTTCCATTCATGCAGGCTCATCCAGATCGTATAGGCCCACGGGAACACGATGACCGCCATCACGACGATCATCGCAGGCAGGACGAACGGCCAATAGGAGATCGGCCGCCACTCGTCCTTTTTCACGGCCGTTGGCTCGGCCGTCGTTCGTTGTTCTGCCGCCAGTACACTCACGTCTTTTCGCTACGCTCCAGGATGGGACGGAACTGCTCATGCGCTTTCTTGAGCTCGGTGGCGGGATCGGCGCCCGCCAGCGTCGCGGTAATGCCGGCGCCGACAAGATCGCGGAATTCGGCCACCGGAATGATCACGGGCAGGCCGAGCTTGCTGATCTTCGCGCTGTCGATCACCGATTGCAGCCATTCCTGGTTCTTCACGCCCTTGCGGACCTCCGCGTCATTCAGGATCGAGTTGCGGAAGGGTACGCCTCCGCCGGTCTGCAGCAGCCGCGCGCCCATCTGCTTGGACACCGCCCACTGGCAATAGAGATAGGCGGCTTCCTTCTTGGTCGATGTCTTGGCGATGCCGACACCGTCGCCATAGGTCGAGGAGTACTGGCCCTTCGGTCCCGCCGGCACCAGGGTGTAGCCGATCTTGCCGACCACGCGCGACGCATTGGGATCCTCGATGGGCGGCGCCCAGCCGACACCATCGATCCACATGGCGGCGCGGCCTTGTGTCAGCGAGGCCATCGACTCCATCCAGTTGAAACCGGCGGCGCCGGGCGGCGCGCTCTTCATCATCAGGCGCTGATAGACTTTTGTGGCCTCGATGGACTCGGGGCCATCGGTGAGGATGTTGCCCTTGGAGTCGAGGAATTCGCCGCCATAATTGAGGAAGAAATTGCTCCACAAGGTCATGTTGGCGTTGCGCAGGCCGCGGCCGGTGAAGCCATAGATGCCGTTGGCGGGATCGTTGAGCTTCTCGGCCGCCGCGACCATTTCG
>JAESGN010000972.1_pt1 | contig 10843 bp, 10 predicted proteins | sample 9269731 | NCBI WGS metagenome assembly JAESGN01 (sample SAMN15720683, study PRJNA650826) | algae metagenome | isolation source: Mojavia pulchra JT2-VF2 and co-occurring heterotrophs from desert soil | place: USA: Cadiz Valley, Joshua Tree National Park, CA | collected 1998-06-08
CACGCCTTCCATGCCGTGCTGGTTGGTGTCGCCGAACGCCGAGCGCTTCCAGCCGCCAAAGGTGTGATAGGCGACCGGCACCGGGATCGGCACGTTGATGCCGACCATGCCGACATTGACGCGCGCCGCGAATTCGCGCGCCGCATGGCCGTTGCGGGTGAAGATGGCGACGCCGTTGCCATATTGATGGTCGCTCGGCAGCCGCAGCGCGGTCTCGAAATCGGGCGCGCGGACGATCTGGAGGACGGGTCCGAAAATCTCTTCCTTGTACGCCTGCATGTCCGGCGTGACGCGATCGAACAGGCTCGGCCCGATGAAGAAGCCCTGCTCATGGCCCTGGAGCTGGAAGCCGCGCCCGTCGACCACCAGCTCGGCGCCTTCGTCCACGCCCGTCTGGATCCAGTTCTCGACGCGCTGCTTGTGGGCGGCGTTCACCACCGGGCCGTAATGCGCCTCGGCATCGGTGGAGACGCCGACCCGCAGCGCCGCGATCGCCGGGATCAGCTTCTCGCGCAGGGCATCGGCGGTCTTGTCGCCCACCGGCACCACCACCGGCAGCGCCATGCAGCGCTCGCCCGCCGAGCCGAAGGCGGCGCCGGACAGGTCCGCCACCACCTGGTCGAGATCGGCATCGGGCATGACGATGCCGTGATTCTTGGCGCCGCCCATCGCCTGGACGCGCTTCCCGGCCTCGACGCCGCGGCGATAGACATAATGCGCAATGTCCGACGAGCCGACGAAGCTGACCGCCGCGATCGCCGGATGATCGAGGATCGCGTCGACCATTTCCTTGTCGCCGTGCACGACCTGGAGGATGCCCTCCGGCGCGCCGGCCTCGCGCATCAGCTCGGCGAGGCGCACCGGCACGCTGGGATCGCGCTCGCTGGGCTTGAGGATGAAGGCATTGCCGCACGCGATGGCGACGCCGAACATCCACATCGGAATCATCGCCGGGAAGTTGAACGGCGTGATGCCCGCACCGATGCCGAGCGGCTGGCGCATGCTGTACACGTCGATGCCGGGGCCGGCGCCCTGGGTATATTCGCCCTTCAGCACGTGCGGGATGCCGCAGGCGAATTCGATCACTTCCAGGCCGCGCTGGATGTCGCCCTTGGCGTCGGCGATCACCTTGCCATGCTCGGAGCTGAGCAGGTGCGCCAGCTCGTCCATGTGCTTCTCGACCAGCGCCTTGAACGCGAACATCACGCGGGCGCGGCGCTGCGGGTTGGTCGCGGCCCAGCCGGGCTGGGCGGCGAGCGCGGCGGCGACGGCCTTGTCGAGATCGGCCTGGGTGCCGAGCTGCACCCGGGCCTGCACCTGGCCGGTGTTCGGATTGAAGACGTCTCCAGTGCGGGCGCCGGCACCGCCGTCATGGCCGACAATAACATGGTCGATGTTACGCATTTCGCTCTCCTGCGGACTCTGCCGGCCCGACTCAGTGTGTAATTTAATTACGCAGTGGCACATCAACTCCCCTCCCGGCAAGGGAGGGGCCGGGGGTGGATCGATGTACGCGATACGGCGCCGCATCCCTGCGACCACGGTATCGCCGCAACGCCACCCACCCTCGCCCCTCCCTTGCAGGGAAGCGAGGACTATTCTGCGCAGCCGATCGGCACGGGGAGCAACCGGCCCTGCGCATCGCCGATCACCATCACCTCCACGCCGAACGCCGCGCGCAGCGGCTGATGGGCGAGCGCGTCGCCGGGCACGCCAAAGGCGATCATGCGACCGCCGCCGAGCAGCAGCACCGCATCGGCCAGGCGGGCGGCGAGGACGGGATCGGCGAGCGTGACGACGATGCCCATTCCCTGGTCCGCGGCCGCGCGCAGCTGCTCGATCCGGGCGAATTGCGCGGCCGGATCGAGTGCGCTCAGTGGATCCCCGGCGAGCAGCCAGGCCGGACGCGCGGCCAGCGCGGCGGCAAGATCGGCGGGGCCCCGGCCGAACCGGCGGCGGCCACCATGATGCTCGACCAGCGCGATCGCCCGGGCGCGCTCGGCCCGGCCCAGCCGGCCGATCAGCCGCCCGCCCAGCCGGACATGGCCGGCATCGGCATCGGCGCGGCCGGCGAGCGCGCGCAGCAGCACGGCCTTGCCCGCGTCGGCCGGGCCGAGAATCGCCGTCACCTTGCCCGGCGCGAGCACCGCATCCACGCCGTCGAGCACGCGGCGCTCGCCATGGCTCAGGGCCAGATTCTCGATGCTGAGCTTCATGTCCCGCCCTAGGCACCGCCATATGACAACAAGGTGACAGCCGGTGGCGCGATTTTCGCGAGGAATCGCCCGCAACCCGCGAAAAAAAGCGCTTTGTCTCGGTACTGTAACGCTGGGCTAAGCGCGCATTTACCAACCGCGCCCTATCCGGCGGGGGATGTCCTTGGCCGATCCCTTGCCCGCCCCAGGCGGCACCTGGCTTACCGAGCGCGAGCTCAATCCGCCATTGCTGACGCTCACCGACACGATGTGGCGGGCGGCCGAGCTGTTCGGCAGTGATCCCGAGCTGCGGCTGGTGGCGATCGTCGACGCGCACGCGCGTCCGCTGGGCGCGATCTTCGAGAAGGACGTGCGGCGGCTGCTGCTCAATCCCTTCGGCCATGCGCTGATGCGCAACCCTTCCTATGGCGCCGCGGTGTCGCGCTATGTCCGCGCCTGCCCCGTTGCCGAGATGACCGACGATCTCGGCCGGCTGATGGAACGCTATCGCGCCTCGGGCGGATCGGAAGGAATGATCCTGACCCGGGGCGGCCGGGTGCAGGCGACGATGAACAACCGCCGGCTCGTCCATCTCGCGGCCGAGCGCGAAGTGGCGATGGCGCGCGCCCAGGTGGAACGCGCGGCGCGGATCGAAGCGGCAAGCAAGCGCTTCGAGGCGCAGGTGGAAGCGCTGTCGCGCGACATGGGCCTGCTCTCCACCGCGCTCGAGGATGGCGCGGTGCTGACGGCGGACCGGGCGAGCGGCGTGGGCGACCGCGCCCTGGCGGTGGCGACCGCCGCCTCGCAGACGAGCGACAACATGGCGGAGATCGCCGCGCGCGGGCGCGACCTGGCCGGCGCGCTCGCCGGCATCGCCCATAATACCAGCGATGCGCGCCAGGCGGCGGCGGCGGTCTCGCAGCTGGTCGAGACCGGGAGCGCGCGCACCCGCGACCTGCTCCATTCGGCGCAATCGATCGATTCGGTGATCCGGCTGATCAGCGACATCGCCCGGCAGGTGAACCTGCTCGCGCTCAACGCGACGATCGAGGCGGCGCGCGCCGGCGAGGCGGGGCGCGGCTTCACCGTGGTGGCGAACGAAGTGAAGCAGCTCTCCACCCAGACCGGCATCGCCGCCGACCGGATCACCGCGCATGTCCGCGAGATCCGCGGCGGGATCGACGAGGTCGCCGCGGGGCACAACCGAGTCGAGCAGGCGATCGGCGCGATGGCGGCGCTGGCCGACGCCGTGGAAAGCGCGGTCGCCCGGCAGGAGGAAGCGACGCGGACGATCGCGCGCAACGTGGACGAGGCAGTGCATGCGAGCACCGGCATCCAGCGCGACGTCGAGGCGATCGGCGGCACCTCGCGCGATGCCTCGGACCAGGCGCGGGCGATGCGCGACGTGGCGGGGCGGCTCCATGTCGGCGCCGATGCCCTGTCGGACCAGGTCCATGCCTTTCTGGCGGAACTGCGCGTCGCCTAGGTTGGGGACTCCTATTCTTGCTTCGTCACCCCGGCCTTGCGCCGGGGTCCCGCTATCTCCCCAGCGCAGGAAGAAGCGGGATCCCGGCTCAAGGCCGGGATGACGGTAGAAAATCAGATACTTGTTTGGGTTCTCAACCTAGGGCGAGAACCCGAACACGTCCTTGAAACTGGTTTCGTCATCCCCGCGCAGGCGGGGATCCAGGGTAGCGTGGGGCAATCGAAGCAATCGTGCGCAGCGTTGCCGGAGAAGGCGAAACGAGCCGCTTGGCCCTTGCTCTTGGCCCTGGATCCCCGCCTGCGCGGGGACGACAAGAAAGGGATATCAGTCCCCGCCCTAACCGGCGGCGGTGACGATCTCCACCCGGACCGGCATGCGGACGCCGCCATCCTCCCAATGGCCGGCACAGGCCTCCGCCAGGCGGGCGCAGGCCGCCTCGCGCCGGGCGGGCGGCGCGCCGAGCAGCGGCGCCGCCATCGACGAAGAGGCGAGCAGGAAATCGGCCGCCGCCTCGGGCGTCGCGCCGGGCACGGGCAGCGCGCCGTGCCAGCCGCGGCTGGCGGCGTCCCGGAAACCGGCGGCATCCAGCAGCGCGATCAGCTTCCCGGGATCGCCGTAGCGGACCGGGCTGGGCGCATCGGGATCGGCAGGGGGCAGCTCGATCACCGAGGCGACCGCCGCGCGGATCTCCGCCATGAAGCCGACTTCGGCCGCCGGGCCCCAGACCGCGAAGGCCAGCCGCCCGCCCGGCGCCAGCCAGTGGCGCAGATTGGCGAAAGCGGCCGCCGGATCGTCGAAGAACATCACGCCGAAGCGCGAGGCGAGCCGATCGAACTGCCGCTCTGGCCGATAGGTCGCGACATCGGCCTCGACGAAGTGGGCCACCGCGGCGGCCCGCGCCGTGGCGGCGGCGACCAGATCGGGCGAGATGTCGAAGCCGGTGATGTCGCTGCCGGCGGGCGCCGCCGCGGCGATGGCGCGCGCCGTGCCGCCGCCGCCGCAGGCGATCTCGGCGATGCGGCAGGGCGCATCCAGCGCCAGCGCCGCCACGAACGGCGCGTCGATGGGCGCGAGCATCGCCTCCATGCCGTCGAGCCGGTCGCGCCACTGGGCACCGCGGCCGCCCGCCCAATCATATTCCGAAGCTTGTTCCCGCATGCGGGCCAGGATGCGCCAAAGCGCGGCGCAGCACCAGCGCGGGACATCAAAAAAGCCGCCAGATCGATGACCTGGCGGCTTTTCTATATGGTGGGCGCGGCAAGGATTGAACTTGCGACCCCTGCGATGTCAACACAGTGCTCTACCACTGAGCTACGCGCCCATTGGCCTGTCGGCCGAAACGGGAAGCGGGCCTTTAGCGGGCAACACAAACCCGCGCAAGCATGGTTTTCAGTTTTTGCGGCACCGGTCCGTTCCCCCATCCGGCACCGCCAGAGTCGGAAACCTCAATTGAACCCGGCATTCTCCGCCTCGAACAGCCGGTCCACCTCGAGCACCAGGTCGCGCAGGTGAAAGGGCTTGGAGAGCACGCGCGCCTGGGGCACCTGCTTGCCCGCCTTGAGCGTCACCGCCGCGAAGCCGGTGATGAACATCACCCGCATGTCCGGCGCGATCTCGCTCGCCTTCTGGGCCAGCTCGATGCCGTCCATTTCCGGCATCACGATATCGGTGAGCAGCAGGTCGAACCGCTCGCCCTCGAGCAGCGGTATGGCCGCGGTGCCGCGATCGACCGCGCTGACCGCATAGCCCGAACGCTCGAGCGCCCGGGTCAGGTATTCCCGCATCACGCGGTCATCCTCGGCCAGCAGAATCCGGATCATGTTCCCCCACTCGAAATCGACAGGACCCCATCCTATACCCGAAGCCCTTAAGATTTTCCGCCCTTATCCCATTCCATGCCATTGCGGCAGCGCGATGGCGCGCATAGTCATGACGTCGTGATCGGAGAATCCTTCGTCCGCCATGGCCCCGCCGAGCCGCGGAGCCCGGTGATCCTGTCCGTGCCGCATGCCGGGCGCGCCTATCCCGACGCGCTGCGCGCGGCGCTGCGCGTGCCGCTGGCGGCATTGCACGGGCTCGAGGACCGGCATGCCGACGCGATCGCCCTTGCCGCCCGGCGCGACGAGACGCTGTTCGTCGCCACCCGCCCGCGCGCCTGGATCGACCTCAACCGCGCCGAGCACGAGCGCGACCCGCGGCTCGACGACGGCGCCTGGACGCATGGCGCCCCGCTGTCGGCCAAGCTCCGCTCCGGACTGGGGCTGGTGCCGCGCCGGGCGGGAAACGCAGGCGACATCTGGCAGCGCCGGCTGAGTGCCGACGAAGTGCAGCAGCGCATCCATGCCGACCACCGCCCCTGGCACACCGCCATCGCCGCCGCGCTGGCATCGGCACGGGCGCGATTCGGCGTGGCGGTGCTGCTCGACGTCCATTCGATGCCGCCGCTCGGCAATCCGGCGACGGCAGCGCGGCTCGTGCCGGGGGACCGGTTCGGCAAATCGGCGGCGGGGCGCTTCCTGGGGCGGATCGAAGGCGTGGCGCGCGCGCACGGCATCCGCACCATGGCCAACACACCCTATTCGGGCGGCCACATATTGGAGCGCCACGGCGATCCGCGTCGCGGCGTGCACGCGATCCAGCTCGAGTTCGATCGGTCGCTCTATCTCGATTCGGCACTCGACCAGCCGGGCCCGGGACTGGCGACCGCGGTGCGGCTGCTGCGCGACCTGATCGACGCGGTGGCGGACGAAGCGCTACCGGGGGCGATCGCGGCGGAATAGCGCCGGTCAGGGAACCTTGTACCCGGCCATCCAGAAAAACAGGCCGGTCATCAGGAAATGCGCCGTCACCAGCAGCCAATAGAGCCCGGGTTCATACTCCCGGTAAATTGCCGCATCGGGATCGGGGTTGCGAAACACCAGGACACGACGCCGGACAACCGCGACCACACCTCGCCCAAGCACGAGACACCCCAGCAGCGACGGCCAGAGCCAGAACCATTTCGAGAACCAGTCCATGCCCGATTCCTATCAGGGGCCGGCGGCAAGGCGGCACATAAAAAACCACCTCGTGGTTACCCACGAGGTGGCCAAGGTTCAGGGAGGAGACACGCCCGAGGGCGTGCCGTACGGCCTCGCGAAAGGGGGGACACGACGCCGTACAAATCAAATATAAGTGAGGGGTCGGATAGTTCAAGGGGTCGCGAGAAACCGTTTTCAACGCGCGATCAGCCGAGCCGGTGCGCCCCTGGAAGCATGCGCGCCAGCACCCGGTCGCGCAGGATGAAATGGTGGCGCAGCGCCGCGGCGATGTGAATCACCACCAGCGCCGCCATCAGATAGCCGAGCAGCTCGTGCGCCTCGTGCGCGGTATGGGCGATGCCCGGCGTGGCGGGCAGCACCGGGATCTCGAACAGCCCGAACCAGTTGATCGGGCGCGGACGCTCGGGATTGGAGGAGAGCAGCCAGCCGCTGACCGGCAGGACCAGCAGCAGCGCATAGAGGATGAAGTGGACCGTATGCGCGGTCGCCTTCTCCCAGGCCGGCAGCAATTCCGGCAGGTGCGGCGGCTTGTGGGTGAGTCGCCAGCCGATCCGGCCCAGCGTGAGCACCAGCACGGCGATGCCGACCGACTTGTGGATCGGGATCACGCCCCACGCCCGCGGCATCGCGTCGTGGAACAGGCCGACGATCAGGTTGAACAGGACGAGCGCGGCGATCGTCCAGTGGAAGGCGATCGCCCCCCGGCTGTATCGATCGCCGCGCCCCATCACGATCAGGCGTTCGGCTGGACGAGCTGCGGCTCGGGCATCTTGCCCTGGCGCAGCTGGCGGCCGAAGATGTCGCGCATCAGGCCCAGCGAGAAGAGATGCGCATAGATGAGCGGCAGCATGCCGTTCTGCACGATCTTGCGCAGCTGGTCGCCGCGCATCTCATTGAGCTTGTTCTCGTCGACCATCATGAAGCCGCGATAGACGAAGGGCTGGGCGGCGCCGTCCGGCTGGATCGTCACTTCGCCGTCGATCAGCAGGTCGAGCTCCTTGAGCTCCTGCATGAACTGGCCCGTGCGGGCGCCAGCCTGCTCGAACTGCTCGTTGAACTGCAGGATGTTCTTGGTGGTGTCGCTCGGCTGGCCGTCGACGAACAGGGCCTCGCCCTCCTCGAACGCGCCGACCGTGTCCGAAGTCGGATCGAAGCACAGCGACAGCTCGTCGCTGTCCGGGCGCAGGCGCGCCAGCAGGTACGGATAGCGGCGGATATAGGCCGGGACGTAGAAGTTCGTCTCGTTGAGCGCGCCATCCTCGTCGAAGAAGGTGTTGATGCCTTCGTTCAGGCCCATCAGCGCCAGCGGCACCGGCTCCTCGCCCTGCGAGAAGACGATCGGCATGAAGCGCTGCACCAGCGGGAATTCCTCGACGGTGACGGGCACCGCGTGCTGCTTGGCGAGGAACGGCGCCTTGTCGGCGGCGCGAATCTTGAAATCGGCGTGCTGCTGGCTCGAGAGCGGCTGAAGCTCGTTGTAGAACAGAGGCAGCGACTGCTGCGGGGCGGAAGCCATCCTAAATCTCCTGGGAACTAAAAATGCTGATGTCTGGAATCCCGGGGCGAGGGTCTATGGGGTGTCAGCCTCGGGCGCAAGCGCTACCAGCTTGCCGGGATTCAGGATTCCGCGGGGATCCAGTGCCGATTTGATCGCTTTCAGTACCGCGATACGCGAAGGCGGGCTCAAACGCTCCAGTTCGGCGCGCTTCATCTGTCCGATACCATGTTCGGCGGAGATCGAACCGCCCTCGGCCACCACCATGTCGTAGACGAGACGGCTCACCGCCGGCCCGTCGCCGGCATACCAGGCGTCGCGATCGGCGCCCTGCGGCGCGCGGACGTGGAAATGGACATTGCCGTCGCCCAGATGCCCGAAGGCAGTGGCGCGGGTGCCGGGAAAGCGCCGCTCGGCCTCGGCCGCGGCCGCGAGCATGAAGCGCGGCATCTTGTCGACCGGCACCGAGATGTCATGCTGCATCGCCGGCCCCAGCGCGCGCTCGGCCTCCGAGATCGAATCGCGGATGTGCCAGAAGGCCTCGACCTGGGCCTCGCTGGTCGAGATCACCGCGTCCTCGGCCAGGCCCGCCTCGAACACGGGCACGAGCAGCCGCTCGAGCAGGGCCGCGGGCGGCTCGGCGCCCGGCTCGGTCGCCACCGATTCGATCAGCACGTGCCAGGCATGCTCGCCGGCCAGCGGCGAGCGGGTGCCGGGAATATGGCTGAGGACATGGCCCAGTATCTCGCCCGGGATGATCTCGAAGCTCTCGATCGTGCCGGTGCGCGCCTCCATCAGGCGCAGGATGCGGAGCGCGTCCTCGGGATCGGCGACGCCCACCCAGGCGGCGGCGCGCTCGACGATGGCGGGATAGAGGCGCAGCGTCGCGGCGGTCACGATGCCGATCGTGCCTTCCGCGCCGATCAGCAGCTGGGTGAGGTCGTAGCCGCGATTGTCCTTCTTGAGCGGCACGAGCCCTTCATGGATCGAGCCGTCGGGCAGCACCGCCTCCACCCCCGCCACGAGGTGGCGCATGTTGCCGAAGCGCAGCACCTGGGTGCCGCCGGCATTGGTGGAGACCAGCCCGCCGATCGTCGCGCTGCCCTTGGCGCCCAGCGTGAGCGGGAAGCGGCGGCCCTGCTCGGCCATGGCGGCGTGGAAATTGGCGAGGATCACCCCGGCCTCGACCACCGCGAGATTGCCGGCCGTGTCGACCGAACGGATCCGGTTCATCCGCCGGGTGGAGAGGAGCAGCGCCGAGCCGTCCGCCGGCGGCGTCGCGCCGCCGACCATGCCGGTATTGCCGCCCTGGGGCACGATCTTCACGCCCAGCTCGCCGGCAAGGCGGACGATCGCGGCGACTTCCTCGGTCGATCCGGGCGAGAGCAGCGCCGGCGCGCTGCCATGGTAGCGGCCGCGCCAGTCCGACTCCCAGGGCTCGATCACATGGGGATCGGTGGTCACCGTCTTGGGGCCGAAGCGTTCCAGGATGGTATCGACGAGCTGCTGCTGGGCTGGTGTCATAGCATTTTTGGGCTAGCACGACCGGTGTCAGTTCATCCACTGTTCAAACCTGCAACGTACATAACCAACGCGAAATGCCGAATCCGTTCCTGGTCGCATCCAGCCTGCTGCTTCTCGTCGCCGCGCCCGCCGCGGCGCCCGCAGGCGTGCCCGACTGGAAAGCGGTTACCCTGAACCTTCAGCAAGAGCAGCAGCGCGTGACGATCCAGGTGCCGCGCGTCACCATCACCAGCAGCGCGACCATCATCGTGCGCCGCGCTCCCCATGTGGTCGAGAAGAAGGCGAAGGACTGTGTGAAGGTGCAGGACATCTCCGGCTTCGCGGGCGTGAACACCCAGGACAGCGTCGACCTGGTGCTGCGCGACGGCTCGCTGCTGCGCGCCAAGCTGGGGCGCAAATGCCAGGCGCTCGGCTTCTATAACGGCTTCTACGTGAAGACGAACAAGGACCAGAAGATCTGCGCCGGACGCGATTCGATCCGTACCCGGGCGGGCCGTTCCTGCGACGTGGAGGACTTCAGGACGCTCGCGCTGGAGCGTTGAGCACCTCCGCGCTTGACTTTCCCCGATAAATCCGCAAGCGCGTGAAGGCTTCGCGCGTGGACCTGCCACGCCGATTTTCCGGAAATTTGCATGAGCTTTGCCGATCTCGGCCTTTCTGACGAACTTCTGCGCGCAGTGACCGATGCGGGCTATACCGAGCCCACACCCATCCAGCGCCAGTCGATTCCCCCCGTGCTGATGGGCAAGGACCTGGTCGGCATCGCCCAGACGGGCACGGGCAAGACCGCCGCCTTCGTGTTGCCGATGATCGACATCCTCGGCGAAGGGCGCACCCGCGCGCTGATGCCGCGCTCGCTGATCCTCGAGCCGACGCGCGAGCTGGCCGCCCAGGTCGCCGAGAATTTCGAGAAATACGGCACCCACCACAAGCTCTCCATGGCCCTGCTGATCGGCGGCGTGCAGATGGGCGACCAGGTGAAGGCGCTCGAAAAGGGCGTCGACGTGCTGATCGCCACGCCGGGCCGGCTGATGGACCTGTTCGGCCGCGGCAAGATCCTGCTCAACGGCTGCAGCCTGCTCGTGATCGACGAGGCGGACCG
>JAESGN010000976.1_pt1 | contig 10792 bp, 13 predicted proteins | sample 9269731 | NCBI WGS metagenome assembly JAESGN01 (sample SAMN15720683, study PRJNA650826) | algae metagenome | isolation source: Mojavia pulchra JT2-VF2 and co-occurring heterotrophs from desert soil | place: USA: Cadiz Valley, Joshua Tree National Park, CA | collected 1998-06-08
GCGGTCTAAAAACCGATAGCTTGCGATAAAAAGCGTGAAAGCGCTTATACATTGGGAGGAAATTCAGCCGAAATGGCTGTTCTTTTTTTGTTCCGCTATATAAATGAGCGTGTGGAAGTCGGCTTGCTAACGCGAAGCAAAGCCCGACGGTGGTGCTCAGGATACTGCCCAGTGCCGATTGAGCGTCAGCCGAATTATTGGAACAATTTCCGCGATCCTGTACGGTCGAGGTGAGTCGAGGATGTCATGCCCAAAGTAACGCCCATCACTTCCAATATTGTGACGATCCCACGGAACGTCAAATTCGATATTCGCCATCAGGATAATATCGAATACATGAGAACTCTGCGGAAGGAGAGCTTCCACCTCATCGTTACCTCGCCGCCCTACAACGTAGGCAAAGAGTACGAGAGGAAAACGCCTCTCGATAAATACATCGAAGAGCAGGCAGCAACCATCGCTGAAGCAGTTAGGTTGCTTCACCCAAATGGATCAATCTGTTGGCAAGTCGGCAATCACGTTGCGGACGGAGAAATCTTTCCACTCGATATAATTTTATACCAGCTCTTCAAGAACCACGGCCTTTATCTTCGAAATAGAATTGTCTGGACGTTTGGTCACGGCCTGCATTGCCAGAACCGCTTTTCCGGTCGGCACGAAACAATTCTCTGGTTTACAAAATCAGACGACTACATTTTCAATTTAGATCCCGTACGGGTGCCATCGAAATACCCTGAGAAAAAGCATTTTAAGGGACCTCGAAAAGGCGAACTCTCAGGCAATCCGTTGGGTAAGAATCCCGCAGATGTATGGGAAATTCCTAACGTTAAAAGCAATCACGTCGAAAAGACCGACCACCCGTGCCAGTTTCCGGTTGGTCTAGTCGAACGCCTGATTCTCTCGCTTACCAATGCAGGGCAAAATGTCCTCGATCCCTACCTTGGTGTCGGGTCATCCGCTGTGGCCGCGCTCAAGAATGGCCGGAACGCGTTTGGATGTGACGTCGTCCAAGAATACGTCGACATCGCCATCAATCGAATCGAAATGCTTCAGAAAGGCGAGTTGCGTGTGCGCCCGATGAACAAGCCAGTTTACGAGCCGCCGATCAAGGAGCGTCGATGAAACTGATTGGAGTTCACAATCATCACAATGGTGTCGCGGAGTGGGAAAAGCGCGAGCTTTACGAATGGCTCACTGACGTTTTTGAGGTGCCCCAAATACAGCTCCAGCGGCGCTGCACTCCTGATATCCGCGCTCATGTTGCAAAGGAATTTGAAAAGGAAGGCTGGGCGCTCGACGTCAAGCTCGATCAAGATATAGGTCTCACAGTTTTCGCAATGAAAGACGACGTCGCATTTCAGTTGCAGACGGGAAATATGAGCCGTGCTCCCTATGATCTTTTGAAACTAGAGTATTTGTATAGAGATGGGCGCATCAAATGCGCCGCATTGGCCCTTCCAACACGTGATGGCGCGAATGCGATCGGAGATAACATTGCTAATGCCGATCGCCTCGCTAATGAATTAGAGCTTTTTCGACTTGTGATTTCCGTACCAATTATGCTCATCGCCTTCGAATGAGATCAGGAGGACAGGATGGGTTATAACGTCTCCATAAAAGCGCGCGCTGAGCGCGAGGCTCTTATTGCCAAATCTGTTAGCGCAACGACTGCTGCGCCATATCCATTTCACGAGTTTCGCAACAAGCGCCACGATCTTCCAGTCATTTTGGTTCCGATTGATCTACCCGTTTATCGGATGCAGAATTTTCGCACCTTCTCGGATCAAGCAGAATTTTTAACTAAGGAAAACGTTGCGCCCGACTACTTCCAGTCCGGCCAAGAAGTAGAGACTGTCCAGCAAGTTCAACACGACATGCTGGCCAAACTCTCTGAGCGATCTGTTTCTGATTCCGTCGCATCTATTATCGACGTCTTGAAGCGCGATAAGCAGCGTGAGCCGTTGTTAATCACCTCTACTGGCGTCGTCGTGAACGGAAATCGTCGTCTTGCTGCGATGCGCGAGCTTTTCGCTGATCCGTCCAAGGAGTTCTCAAATTTTTCGCACATTGATTGTGCTGTTTTGCCTTCTGACGCCACCCTAGCCGAAGTTCTGGACATCGAGGCGGGTCTGCAGGCCAAAACTGAAACGAAACTCGACTACGATTGGGTGGGTGATGCTCAGCTGATGAAGGCGATGATCCAGTCGCACGGCGGCATTCCAGATGTAGCGAGGCGCACGAATCGTGGCGAGAAAGAAATTCAGAACACTATTCGAGCTCTTGCCGAAGCAGATATCTATTTGAAGGAATGGGTTGAGAGTCCTGGAAAATACAGCCTTGTCCGCGAGAACGGACGGCAAATTTTTAAAGACCTCCCGAAGCAGCTCGAAAACAAGGAAGTCGGTCTTCAGCAAGCAAGTCGAGCGATTGCTTGGACTTTGTTCGAGAATCGCGATCGGCTCAGCGAGCGCGTATACAACTATAACAGCGCAATCGGTAAGCTCGCCGCTGATGTGATGGATCGCGTTATTGAGAAGCTAGGAATTCCTATCGGCGAGCCAGCCGACGAGGATAACGCAGATTTTGATGTAGATTTCGGCGAAGACGCAGAGGTGACCGACTACACTGCAGTCATTGAGCAGCTTCGTGACCCATCGACAAAGACCGAGGCAATCGACGCGCTCATTGATGCAGCGCAGACAGCGATAGAAGTTGAGAACGGACAAAAGTCCGGACAAGCGTCTCTTAAGGCGATTGGTCAAGCACACGCCAAGTTAATGGCTGTGGATTTCACAAGGGCCGCTCCAGACACCCATCAAGCGATGTTGAAACAATTGCAGGGCATCGAACAGCTGACTAGCGCTCTTATTGCAAAGATAAAAAACTATAAAGTGGAGAGTTGAGCCAGCGCATCACATGGACGTGCCCCCATCAATCATAACTGTGCGCTACATTCCGCAGCGGCTCGCTGGCCGCATAGAGCGCGACACTATCAAACAAGCGTCTTCGATATGGGAGAGGCTGGTTGCTAGGTTGGCGGCTGAGCCAAAAAGTTGTCCTATCGGCGACCGCGCCTTTGAAATGCCATGGCCTCTCACACTGCAAATCTTAAGGGAGCTAGGTACCAAAAGCCTGCAGGCGTCTCTTAATTTCAGATTCAAGCCGGACGAGTCTGCTCGCGCGCAGGTTAAAAAGTTCATCGAGGATGCCCGCTTCACTCGCGAGGCTAAAGGCAAGCTCGCTGCAACATTTTCCATTGACCAGATCGCTTCGCGGCTAAAGGCGCAAGGGTTCACACGTGAGCTGAAGCCGTTCCAATTCGAGGACTTGCAACGTCTTTTGTCTATTCCGAACGGCGCGAATTTTTCCGTGCCTGGCGCCGGCAAGACAACCGTGACATTCGCTCTCCATATTCTCACGCGAATGGAAGGGCAGCACCTGCTCATTATCTGCCCGAAAGCAGCATTTTCGGCATGGCGGGCGATTGTAGCTGATTGCATGGACATTGAAGCGCCAGATAATGGCGCGGAGTCTTTTGTTTTTCTTGACGGGACAGATGAAGAAAACGAGACCGCGCTTCGCTCCGGTGCCACCCGTTTTGTCGTCTCATATGACCTGATGGTGCGTCAGCAGCAGGTCATCGCTAACTATCTTGCGCGAAACAAAGTTCATCTTGTACTAGACGAAGCTCACCGTATGAAAGCCGGTACTTTGTCTCAACGCGGTGCCTATTTGCTTAGCATCGCAACTCTGCCGGTGCGTCGAGACATCTTGACCGGGACGCCAATGCCGCAAGGATCGTCCGACCTTGCGGCGCAACTTGGGTTTTTGTGGCCTGGCCAGGGTCTCGACGTCAGTATCGAACGCGGGGTTGCCCCACGGATAGTTTTGGGCGGGCTTTACGTCCGAACCACAAAAAGTCAGCTTGAGCTTCCAAAAGTCGAGCGTTTCTTTCATCAAGTTGACATGGCTCCAGGCCAGCTTGGTCTCTATTCGACTGTGCGTAGCGAAACTCTTCGACAGCTTACGCAAACGATCCGACGAAAATCTGACTTTGACTTCGTTGCCGCAAGACGCTCGGTGATGCGTCTTCTTCAGTTATCGGTTAATCCCTCGCTTGCAATTAGGTCGATAGCGAACGTGGGCGCTCCGATCGACGGAAGTCTTCTCGATAAGGTCTTGGAAGAAGGCACTTCAACGAAGATGCAGGCGGTCGCTGATCATGCGCGCGCATTAGCGATGAATGGCAAGAAAGTTGTCATTTGGACGGTTTTCACTGGAACCATCCTAGAGATGGAAACACTTTTGGCCGATCTAAATCCTGTCGTCCTCTACGGCGCAGTGCCTTCCATTGCGCCTGAACTCGGTGATGGGCGCGAAGCGAGGCTGCAGCGTTTTCATATCGACGAAGCATGCAAAGTGTTGATTGCGAACCCGGCTGCTGCAGGTGAAGGTATTAGCCTTCACACGGTTTGCCATGACGCGATCTATTTGGACCGGACTTATGTCACTACCCATTATCTACAGTCTATTGATCGGATTCATAGGTTGGGTCTGAAGCCCGGAACTGAGACAAACATCTACATCTACGAAACAAAAGCGCCACCGGCGATCGGCAGCATTGACCTCTCTGTTCGCCGGAGGTTGATTGCTAAAATAGGTGAGCTTCAGAAACTACTAGATGACCCGGATCTCAAGCAGCTTGTGCTGGATGAGGATAACGCGGAAGACCCTGTCGATTACGATATCGAGTTGCAAGATCTAGTAGATCTTGTCGAAGAGCTTGAGGGACGCGCGTCTGCCGCGGCGGAAGAATGACGATCGGAGGCTTTGCCTTTGAGCGCGTATTTTCTATGCCGACATTCGAGGGCGTCAAGATTCTTCGCGCTCAAGTCCAACGCGATCCTGCACTGAGTATTAATGAGGCGGTTTTATTAATCCGCAAGGTTGAGCTCGATGGCGCCGCGTTGGACTTGGAAGCATCCGCAGTCTTAGCTGGATTACTACCACCGCAGTTGCCGGTCGATGGTGCTCATTTTTACCGAGATTGCATCCGTCGAATTTTGCTTGCTTATCAACCGAGTTGGACGAGGACCATGCTCCAAGGTCGTAGCCGCTTTTATGCGACTTTGGAGAGAGACGAACAGAGCCTTTTTCGGCAGGCTGGCATCTTGGACAATCCGCCAGATGATGGGTTTGTCGACTGGTGGGACACACTTGCCGGGGAGATGCGCCTCATCAAGGCCGCCGAAATGATGGTTCGTGGGCGAGCAGCCGAACGTCTAACAATGATACATGAAGCTGAACGGTTGCAACGGCAGGGGATCGATGCTCAACCAAAATGGATTGGGCTGGACGACAACACCAAGGGTTATGACGTACTGTCCTACGAGCTTAGCGGTGGCACTCTTATCAATAGAATGATTGAAGTCAAATCGACGATTGCTTCGCCGATCCGCTTCATCGTCACTCGGAATGAATGGGAGCAAGCCAATCGATCGGGGCCAGCATATTCGTTTTACATTTGGGATATGCAGAAGGCACCTCCCATCCTGCATATCCGGTCAGTCGAGCAAGTGCGGCCGCATATTCCGTCGGACAACGAAAAAGGACGATGGCAGAATGCGGAGGTCCCGCTCCGGGGAGCGTAAGAAGCGAACTCGTCACCGGCAAGCGAGCATCTTGCATAAAGCGGTACGCTCCAATCATGATTACTTGAACGATGCCGTTGCCGTCCAAGTTTTGAGCTACATCAACCAATCTATCCTGATGGAACTAGCGGATGGTGAGGGCGCCCGCGAGAACGATAAGCCGTGCAATCTCAGAAGCTGGCCTTCTATCCTAAAAGGATAAGGTCGATCGCCTCTAGAATGTCGTGGGCAGGATGAGAATGACATCTCATTAGTTACGGTCTTCCTTCTTACCTTTACTGGGCCGGATATTGCTTGCTTTTCTCGCTACCCGACGAGCTTCTTTGGCTCAATATTTGTAACGCGGATAAGGGGGCTAATCCGTCGCTCATCTCATCTCGCTATCGCACAGGAGGATTGATCTTTCTTGCGCGTCACTCGAATGAGCATGCTTACGAAATTCCGCAAAAATTTGATTGCATTACGTCAATCGAGAGGATGCGTCTTTAAAACTTTCCGAATAGGGAAAGAGCATTAGGATCAAAAAGGAACGAAGATGCCAACCGCAGAAGAAATGACCGGCGCGGCCGATACGTTGGTCGCCGCGCTCCGCTCAATGTGTCAAGTAGAAGCGACGGATCCTGCCTACGGTCATCTCAGAGATGAAGCACGACTTTTTTCGGACCGCATATTCACCCAAGTTTGGGAAATCGCCGCGCTGACTCGTCCTGTCCGAGTGCCTATCAATTTGAGTGATGAGGAGTTCTATAGAGAACTCCTGGGTGCTGCTAAACTTGCGGACGCCTTGGTCGGGAGGGGCGTCAGGTTGCCGGCGCCGCTTATCCACCAAATCGTTGCAAAGGTAATGGGGGCCTGAATTGCCTCATATCGGCGATTACCCGACGTCGCATATTCGCTAAGATATCTTTGCCAGGCTGCCCATGACGAATGTCTCGGCGACCGAGCAAAGCAACGCCGCCGAGCACGATGCGAACACGCCAATGGATTTGGCGTCGCCGTGGCACACGGACGCCGATCTTGGGCGGGCCATAGGGGGGCTCACCGACATGTCCAAAGACCGCGAGTTGCGATTGGACAAATACCAGGCGACGTAGCGTTCTTCGATCTGTTCGGTCAGCTCCGCAAAGAAAGGTTCATTTCTTAGCGGAGTTCGCATCGTCGCTACCGGCTCGGCGAGTGACGCTAACTGAAAAGCGCTCTCACAGATGGAGCGCGGCATTCACCAGTGTCCCGGTGGAAGTCAGCAACTTACTCGCCGGGCAGCGGTAGAGGTCCGTCCTCGGATCATAGGCAAATGGTCGCGGGAGAATGTCCACTCGTCTTGAGCGGAGTTAAACTAAGACAAAGCCCTCTAAAGTCCTGCGCCTCAATGGTAGGGAATGTAACGCAAATAGCGCGACACAACCCCTCGAAGATGGATCACCCCACGAATTGCCCAAATCCGCAAATTGGTTGCCACAGTCATAGTCACCTCTTTTCCGTCACGTATCGACCAGCAGTAGGTTGAGATCTGTGCAAGACCTTTGGACTAGGACGAACTATCATAATCGAGATGGTATGTTTTCGAAACGATTAGCCAGCGCTCGCCATCCTTCATCATCGTCAACTGATCGGTGAAATGGCGGCCTGTGATTAAAATCGTCGCGGTTACAACGGCGCTGTCCGTTGAAGGGATGGCGATCGAAAGGAGTCGTTCTCTCCGTTCACTATCGATTGCTCTCGGAGCAGTCCGATTTCGCACTACCTCAATGTAGTTTTCGATAGGGGTGGAAATCAGCTGACCGTCTTTGAGAAAAAACATGCACGCTGATGGGTGAAATATGCTGGCTAGGCGGTCGGCGTCGCCATCGTAAATGCCATCACGATACGAATTCCAGACGGCCAGAACGTCACTATGAGCTTCAGTCTGCGATGATAACGTCATGACATCCCGTATTTGTTGAACGTGCAGCAAATAGTTATCGGCGTCGCATCGAGCTATGTCAAGCGCCTGACTGAACCGTGCAGTTAGGTTTACGAACAAGCGTACAGATGAAACGTGGAGGCTTGCTTGACCGATGAATATGCCCGTCGCGGAAGCTTCGATCAGTTCGGCAAAGATCGTCTGCAAACTGCTTTTCGAACGGCGGCAGATGCTTGGCTATTGTCTTATCGGGCAAGGGCGGTTCGATGCCGTAAAATTCGAGAGGGGCCATACGCCAGTTTGATCGCCGCCTCGGTTTCGTTTTGCTCGCGTAACGTCTATCGAGCGATGGCCGAAGGCGCAGTTGCATGGCGAGCGATGAACGGCGACCACGCGATCGAGTTGGGGATGGGTATCGCGGTATCTTAAGACCATCACGGCCAAAATATTTGTTGTACGTCCAGCAAATTTATGATAGTCGTTTGATGGAATTTCTGAGGAGATCTTGATGTTTGTTAGTACCCAAGACGTCGGTCAAGCCTTCAAACAAGCCATGCGAGGATTGGGCTCAAGCGTCACTATCCTTTCAACGGAATTAGCATGCGTGCGCTACGGCATGGTGGCGACGGCGGCAATGTCGGTATCGATGGAGCCGGCCAGCATGGTAGTCGCGATTAACAGAAGCGCCTCAATACATAACCCGTTGATTGAGCGTGGCGCGTTTGTCGTGAACATCTTGACGCACTGGGACAAGTCTCTCGTGGAAGGGTTCGCTAGAGCGAGTGGTGAGGGCCGTTTTGCGAACGGTCCGTGGTCAACAGCAAGCATAAGCGACAGGAGCATTCCGCTTCCTTATCTCGCAAATGCAGTTGCTTCAGTGTTCCTGACGGTTGCGGATGTGTTTGCTTCTGGTACGCACTCACTTGTAGTAGGCCATGTACAGCGTGTGGCGCTGCATAGCGAGAAGCACCCTTTGCTTTATTGCGATGGCACCTACGGAAGTTTCAAGCCATTTCGTGAACTATGCGCTGCAGAGACGTCCGCGGCCTGAAGGATGAGGTTATGTCGGCCATGTCTGTGCATTGTGAAGGGCAACCAGCTTTTCGTGTGGTGCGCTAAGCGATAAGGGAAGCGTTCTATCTCGCGCCGTTACGAGCTGCGGAAATTCCTCCCACGATGAACTGGACGATTTTTTCTATCAGAGCGTCATCTTCTTCGAGGTGGAAGCGCCCCTCGGAAAACTCACCAATACGATCGACGTCTCGCAACATGTAAAGAATGATTCCGATCATAAAGGTCACGCCCCAGCCAATATCCGCTGCGTATTGTGGACCCGATGTCGCCTCCATTTCAGTCGCAAAAGCGCGCAACGTCTTATCGTAAATCTTGCGTCGCAGCGGTCTTACAATCTCCTCCGGCTCACTGAGGATACGGGCCTGAAGGCGAGCAAAATGCTTGCCCCCTTCGCTTTCGCGCCTCATCTCAAATTGAGGGAGAACATAAGCTGCCACAAGTTCAGATAGTTCCGCAGGGACATTGCGACTGCGAAGTTCCTCAAGTCGCTGACGTCGGCGATTCGTGAGGACATCGGCGCGTCTGCGATAAACTTCGCTGTAGAGATTCTTCTTACTTTTGAAATAATACGTGGTTAGCGCGGTAGTCACGCCGGCGTCCTTGGCGACCTGCTGAAGCGAGGCGCCCAGATAGCCGAAGTCTGCGAACATCTTTTCGGCGCTATCTAATATCTGCTGTCTTGTTTCGCTGGCGGCCAGATCGCCGTGCGGCCTCCGCCCAAGCTTCCGAGCTGAACCGGCGAGCCGTTCATCGGGCTTTGGTTTTCGAGGGCGGCCGGGTCGACGAGTAGGCTTGTCATTAAGCATTGGATACTCAAGCGATAGAATGCCTAAGGCATGGTCAGGATGGCTCATTTGATAGCCATACGCGACGCGGGTGACCAGCAATTTGGTTTGGTTCGTTTTCAGAGATTATCGAGCCGGCTCTCGTCTGAGGGTCGCGCAATAACAGAAAAACCTTTACATCTCGATATTGTATGGTCATATAAATATAGTTTCTTTGTCGTAAGTTGCCGGAGTCCGCCTCTATGGATGCATTGTTGCAGCCCTTGTCGACCGAGCCGCCGGAGAGCGTTTTGATCTCTGTTCGGTCCGTCACCAAAAAATATGAGACTACCTCCACCGTCGCGCTGGACAACGTTTCGCTTGATATAGCACCAGGTGAATTTATCTCGCTGGTGGGACCGAGTGGATGCGGAAAGTCCACTTTGTTGAAGATCGTGTCGGGACTAATGCGGCAAACATCCGGGGATGTTGCGCTTGAGGGCCGCGCACTGTCGCGACCTAGCAAAGATGTTGGGTTGGTTTTTCAGTCCCCGGTGCTCTTGCCGTGGCGTTCCATTCTTGAGAACGTGCTTTTCCCAGTGGAAGTTCAGTACGGTCACACCAAGGCTTTTCAGGAACGAGCTCTAGGGCTGCTCGATAAGGTGGGGTTATTAAGCTTCAAGGACAGCTATCCGCATCAGTTGTCCGGCGGCATGCAGCAGCGCGCTTCGATAGTGCGGGCATTAGTGCAAGATCCAAAAGTTCTTCTAATGGACGAGCCGTTCGGCGCTCTGGACGCGATGACGCGAGAGCAGATGAACGTGCTGCTGTTGGATATTTGGAGTGAGCACAAGAAAACAGTAGTCTTCGTAACGCACTCGATACCAGAGTCCGTTTTTCTGTCAGACCGCGTGGTTGTGATGACGCCCCGACCAGGTCGCATCGAGCAGGTGCTCGATATCTCCCTCAATCGGCCAAGAGAGCTTTCCGTAATCAATACAGAGCGATTTGGACAATACGCTTCTCATATTCGCAAATTGCTGAACGCAAAAGAGGACATTACGGGATGACAGGCGCGTCGTTGCAAGAAGTCGCAATCGAGCCGATTGCTTTAAACGCTCCAGTTTCAAGAAATAAAGAGCGGATCGCGTCGCTCATATTGCTTTGCCTTTTGCTTGGCGGCTGGCAAGCAGTGACTTGGTTATTTGACATACCGCCGATCATCTTCCCGTCGCCCGTCAACGTTCTAAGCTGGTTGATACAAGGATTCTCGGTTCCAGTAACCTCATCTTCCAGCTTCATTTACAACCTGGGTGTGACCGCGCTCGAAGCATTGATCGGGTTTTTCCTCGGTAGCATCGCTGGAATTGGGGGAGGGTTTGCGCTTGCGCATTGGGAGC
>JAESGN010000977.1_pt1 | contig 10783 bp, 10 predicted proteins | sample 9269731 | NCBI WGS metagenome assembly JAESGN01 (sample SAMN15720683, study PRJNA650826) | algae metagenome | isolation source: Mojavia pulchra JT2-VF2 and co-occurring heterotrophs from desert soil | place: USA: Cadiz Valley, Joshua Tree National Park, CA | collected 1998-06-08
GTGCGTGCCGACCGGCGCATAGATGCGGCAGGGCCGGTCCAGCTTCGCCGCGCCCACCACCTGCTCGTAGAGCGGCTCGCCCATGCCGTGCAGGCACTGGAACTCATATTGGCCCAGCGCGAAGTCCGGCCCGGCGAGCCGGTAGATCGTCGCCAGCGTCTGGGCATTGTGCGTGGCGAATTGCGGGAAGACCCGGTCGCCCGCCGCCAGCAGCTTCCGCGCGCAGGCGATATACGCCACATCGGTATGCGCCTTGCGGGTATAGACCGGAAAATCGCGCAGCCCGTCGACTTGGGCGCGCTTGATCTCCGCGTCCCAATAGGCGCCCTTGACCAGCCGGACCATGATCCGCCGCCCGGCGCGCCCGGCCAGGTCGACGATCCAGTCGATCACGAAGGGGCAGCGCTTGCCATAGGCCTGGACGACGAAGCCCAGCCCGTCCCAGCCGGCCAGATCGGGATCCAGCGCCAGGCTCTCCAGCAGGTCCAGCGAGATCTCCAGCCGGTCCGCTTCCTCGGCATCGATGTTGAGGCCGATGTCATAGCGCCGCGCCAGCACCGCCAGCGTCTTCACCCGGGGGAGCAGCTCGCCCATCACCCGGTCCGCCTGGGCGCGGCCGTAGCGCGGATGGAGCGCCGAGAGCTTGATCGAGATGCCCGGCCCGGCATAGACGCCGCGCCCGTTCGACGCCGTGCCGATCGCATGGATGGCATTCTCGTAATCGCGATAATAGCGCTCGGCGTCCGCCGCAGTGGTCGCCGCCTCGCCGAGCATGTCGTAGCTGTAGCGGAAGCCCCTGGCCTCTTCGTGGCGGGCGCGCTTGAGCGCCTCGGCGATCGTCTCGCCGGTGACGAACTGCTCGCCCATCATCCGCATCGCCAGATCGATCGCGCGGCGGATCACCGGCTCGCCGGCACGCGCGACGAGGCGCATCAGCGCGGCGCCCAGCCCGCGATCGTCGACGCTGTCGACCAGCTTGCCCGTCACCACCAGCGCCCAGGTCGCCGCGTTGACGAACAGCGACTTGCCGCCGAGATGCGCCCGCCAGTCGCCATCGGCGATCTTGTCGCGGATCAGCGCGTCGCGCGTCGCATCGTCGGGGATGCGGAGCAGCGCCTCGGCCAGGCACATCAGCGCCACGCCCTCCTCGCTCGACAGCGCATATTCCTGCACCAGCGATTCGACCGCGCCGCCGCGCCGCCGCGCGCGCAGGCCGGTGACCAGCCCGGTCGCCGTCTCGCGGATCGCCGCGCGGGTGGCGGCGTCGAGCGTCGCCGCCTCCAGCAGCGGCGCGACCGCCGCGCGCTCGTCGCGGCGATAGGCGGCGGTGATCGCCCGGCGGAGCGGAGTCGGCTCGCGGACGGGCGGGGCGAAGGCAGCGAAGGGCGCAGGCTGGGTCATCCCGCCATGATATGCCGCTTGCCTCGGTCGATCAGACTTTTGAGAGGCGAATCACAGGCGGAATCGCCAATTTGCAAGCCATCTGCTAGGCGAAATCCATGAAGAAGCCCCCCGCGACAGTCGAATTGGACGAGTTCGACCGCAAGATCGTCGCCGCGCTGGCCGCGGACGGCCGGATGACGGTGACCGAGCTGGCCAGGCAGGTGGGGCTGTCCAAGACCCCGGCCCAGGTGCGGCTGAAGCGGCTGACCGATGCCGGTGTGATCCGCGGCTTCCGCGCGATCGTCGATCCCGCGCGGCTGGGCCTCGACCATATCGCCTTCACCGAAGTGAAGCTGGCCGACACCCGCGAAAAGGCGCTGCAGGAATTCAACGCGGCGGTGCGGCGCCTCCCCGAGGTGGAGGAATGCCACATGCTCGCAAGCAATTTCGACTATCTGCTGAAGGTCCGCACCGCCGACATCCGCCGCTACCGGATCGTGCTGGGCGAGAAGATATCGAGCCTGCCCCATGTCGCCAGCACCTCGACCTATGTCGCGATGGAGACGATCAAGGATTGACCTTGGCAAGGATCAGGTTGGGCACCCAAACAAGTATTTGATTTTCCACCGTCATCCCGGCCTTGCGCCGGGATCCCGCTGCTTCTTGCGCTGGCGGGACAGCGGGACCCCGGCCCAAGGCCGGGGTGACGAAGGAGGAATATGCGTTCTCGACCTAGCCCTGCGGCCGCGTCCCGCGCGGGCCGAAGTTGAGCCGGCGCGTGACGTTATAGTCGAGCACCGCCATCACGAAATAGGCCGCGGCCTGCTTGATCCGGGTCCAGGGGCCGGTGCGCGCCCGGTAGAGCTCGGGCGTGATCCGCTCCGAACATGCCACCTCGCCATCGACAAAGGCCCGGACATAGGCGGCGAAGGCGGGATCCTCGACGCGGAACATCAGCTCGAGATTGAGGAACATCGAGCGGATGTCGAAATTCGCCGAGCCGATATTCACCACATCGTCGAGCAGGAACAGCTTCGCGTGCAGCTTGGTCGGCTGATATTCGTAGATCTGCACCCGCTTGCGGAGCAGCCCGGCATAAGTGAAGCGCGCCGCCCAGATCGCGGCGCCGTGATCGAGCCTGGACGGCAGGATCAGCCGCACCCGCCCGCGCAGGCCGGCGCGATCCAGCCGGCGGAGCATCGCCGGATTGGGCGCGAAATAGGCGGCCATGATATCGATCGACTGCGCCCGCTCCATGTCGCGCTTCACTTCGCGCGCCCAGGGCGAGAGCCGCCGCATCGGGCCGCCAAGCAGCCAGCGCGTGGCGCCTTCGGGCTCGCTCCAGGCGCGCAGCGTCTTCGCCAGCCTGCGCAGGCTGCCGCGCGGCCGCCGGGCCCAGTTCGACAGCGCATCATAATAGCCGACCAGCCGGCCCGCCGCCGGCCCCTCGATCAGCAGCCCCAGGTCGCGCCAGGCGGCCTGCTCGATCGTGCCGAAATAACTGTCCTCGATGTTGAACCCGCCGACGATCACCCGCGCCTCGTCGGCGAGCGCGAGCTTCTGGTGGTTCCGGAGCAGATAGCGCCGCCCCCAGCGCGGCACGAAGCGGCACACATCGACTCCGGCCGCGTGGAGCGGATCGAAGAAGCCATGGCTCTGGGCATGCTCGCTGCCGAGCCCGTCGACGATCAGGCTGACCTTCACGCCGCGCGCCGCCGCGTCGAGCAGCGCCTGGCGCACCGCCGCGCCGGCCGCATCGTCGACATAGATATAGTAGAGTACCCGGAGCGTCCGCTCGGCGCGGCGCATCAGGTCGAGCAGCGCCTCCAGCCGCTCGGGCCCGTCGGGCAGCAGCGTCAGCCGGTTGCCGTCGACGGTGTAGCTCGGCTGGGTCAAGCGCATCGCCGGGTGATGCGGGACCATCGGCACGGGGGCAAGAGGGGCGAGCGCTTCCAAGGGGCCTCCGCGGACATCGTTGCGATGGCGTTCCCAACGCGCCGCGCGCGATTCGGTTCGCCGCGCGGGCACGGAGCCCATTTTCTTGACTTTTCCACAGCCGGACCCTATGTCGCCGCCTTTCCCGGACACTCCGTTTTTCAAGGAAGCGTAGATGGCGCGCGTCACTGTCGAAGATTGCGTCGACAAGGTTCCCAACCGTTTCGATCTCGTGCTGTTCGCGGCGCAGCGCGCCCGCCAGATCTCGGGCGGCGCCGATCTGACCATCGATCGCGACCGCGACAAGAACCCGGTCGTCGCGCTGCGCGAGATCGCGGAAGAGACGGTCCGCCCGACTCACCTGGAGGAAGCAGTGGTCTCGAGCCTGCAGCGCGTGCAGATCGACGACGAGGAAGCGCCGGACGAAGTGGGCTCGATCGCGGCTTCGGCCGAGGCGCTGCGCCTCACCGCCGCCGCCCCGCCGCGCAACCAGAATCTGGGCGGCGACTACGACGGCTGAGCCGGCGATCCGCTGAACTTCGCAAGGGGCCGGGGGCAACTCCGGCCCTTTTGCTTTGGCGATCGGATCAGGGTTCCGGCTGCATTCGTGCCTGTTGATCGAGACTCGATCCGAGTTGGGGACTCCTATTCTTGCTTCGTCACCCCGGCCCTGAGCCGGGGCCCCGCGATCTCGCCCGCGCGAGAAGCAGCGGGATCCCGGCGCAAGGCCGGGATGACGGGGTTGGCCGATTGAGACGGGGTTTGCTGATTGAGTCGTGCCCCCAGGCTGGGGACTCATATTCTTCCCTCGTCACCCCGGCCCTGAGCCGGGGTCCCGCTGCTTCTCGCCCGCGCGGGAAGCAGCGGGATCCCGGCGCAAGGCCGGAACGACGGCTATCGGGAGCACCTTGTCCTGGCACTTGCTCCGCCGCGACAAATACCCTTCCGTCATCCCCGCACAGGCGGGAATCCAGGGCCAGGGGCCGATCGCGCGCAGCAAGTCCTGCGCACTCCGGAGAGCGCCCGCCTGGTGACATCGCTGTCCCGCGCTACCCCGGATCCCCGCCTGCGCGGGGATGACGGAGAAAGGATGGGGGATGACGGCTATTGGGAGCCCCCTGTCTCAGGGGGATAGTTGTCTCAGGGGGATGGGTCGTCGAACAAGCCCGGGGTGACGACGGGATCGGGCAAGCCCCGCCATGCCCGCGCCGCGCAGCCGGGCGGCGACCGTTACGCTTCGCCCGCTTCCGCCTTCGCCCGCCCCTTGAACCCCTGCGCCACCACGAACCACTCCACCGAGCCCTTGCGGCTCGACGGCGGCTTGGCGTGCTTCACCGTGGCGAAGTTGCGCTTCATTTCCGCCACCAGCGTCGAATCGGCGCCGCCGGCGAACACCTTGGCGACGAAATCGCCGCCCGGCTCGAGCACCTGGATCGCGAAGTCGAGCGCGGTCTCGACCAGGCCCATGGTGCGCAGCGCATCGGTCTGCGGATGGCCGACGGTGTTGGCCGCCATGTCCGACACGATCAGATCGGGCGCGCCGCCCAGTTCCTCGATCAGCCGGTCGGGCGCGGCATCGTCCATGAAGTCCATCTGCAGGATCACGGCGCCGTCGATCGGATCGACGGGCAGCAGGTCGATGCCGACCACCGGCGCCTTGGGCAGCCGGCGGCGGACCACCTGGGTCCAGCCGCCCGGCGCGATGCCGAGATCGACCACGCGCTTCTTGCCCTTCAGGAAGCCGAACTTCTCGTCCAGCTCGATCAGCTTATAGGCCGCGCGGCTGCGATAGCCCTCGGCCTTGGCGCGCTTGACGTACGGATCGTTGAGCTGGCGCTCGAGCCAGCGCGTCGACTGCGCGGTGCGCTTTCGCGCCGTCAGCACGCGGGTATGGCCGCGTCCGCCGCCTCTGCTCATATCTTCATTCCTGCTGCACCAGCCCGCCCCCCCACCCGGCCACCCATATGATACTGCCGTTGGGTGGCCGGGTGGGGGAGCGGGCTGGTGCCGTCAACGGACAAGGTCACAAGATTCTCCCGTTGATCAGGCGGCGCAATATGCCCTCGCGGATGCCGCGATCGGCGATGCCCAGCCGTTCGGCCGGCCATAGATCGAGAATCGTCTCGAGGATAGCGCAGCCGGCGACGACGAGATCGGCCCGTTCCGCGCCGATGCACGGCACCTGGCTGCGCTCGGCCATGCTCATCCCGGCGATCCGCTGGCTCACCTCGCGCATCGCCGGGGCGGGGACGATCAGCCCGTCGACCACCGAACGATCATAGGCGACGAGGCCCAGATGCACGCTGGCGAGCGTGGTGACCGTGCCCGAGGTGCCGAGCAGGCGCCGCGTGCCGCGCGGCGTGCGCAGGCGCTGCGCGAAGGGGGCGAAGCTCTCGGCCACCCGGGCGCGCATGCTCGCATAGAGCGCCGCGCGCTCCTCCGCGGTTCCGGCGGCGCCCGAGGCCTCGGTGAGCGAGACCACGCCCCAGCGCGCGCTGTGCCAGTCGAGGATGCGGGGCACTTCGCCGCGCGAATCGACCAGCACCAGCTCGGTCGAGCCGCCGCCGATGTCGAACACCAGCGCGGGGCCGTCGCCGGGCTCGAGCAGCGCATGACAGCCCAGCACGGCGAGCCGCGCCTCCTCCTCGGCGGTGATGATGTCGAGCGCGATGCCCGTCTCGCGATAGACGCGCTCGATGAACTCGGCGCCGTTCGAGGCCTGGCGGCATGCCTCGGTCGCCACCGAGCGGGCGAGGATCACGTGCCGGCGCTTCAGCTTCTCGGCGCAGATCCGCAGGGCCGCGATGGTGCGCTCGATCGCCGCGTCGGATAGCCGGCCGCTGGTGGCCAGGCCCTCGCCCAGCCGGACGATGCGCGAGAAGGCGTCGACCACCGCGAAGCCCGAACCCTGTGGGCGCGCGATCAGCAGGCGGCAATTGTTGGTGCCGAGGTCCAGTGCCGCATAGTGGCGCGCGTCGCCCGGCCGGCCGCGCATCGGCCGCTCCATGGGCGGCGGAGCTCTCCGGATTTTTCCGGAGCCACGGCCGCGGGGCATATTGGCGGTGCCATCCCCCATCGTATCACTCGCTTATGTTCTGTTCCGTCACGGCTTTTCGCCGCCGGTGCTTGAAAGCGAGGCTAGCGGAGACCGGGGGCGGGGGCAAGGCGGGGCCCGTTGACAGCGCCGCGCAGCCGCCCTATTGCGCCCCGCCTGCCGGCCGTGATGCCGCGTGATGCCCCGTCGTCTAAAGGTAAGACCACGGACTCTGACTCCGTTAATTGAGGTTCGAATCCTCACGGGGCATCCAGCACTTCTCCCTGAAATCAGCGCGCGCCGGCCTGAAATCAGCGCGCGCGCCGGGATGCCCGTGCCGCATCGGCGCGGACCGGCGATCGGCCCCCGGGGAAGCGGGCAGGACGCGGTCCGGGCCCGGACCGCGCCCCGCCGCGGATCAGTAGAAGGCGCCGTAGATCACGTCGACCACGCGGCGGGTCCGCACGTTCACCAGCAGCAGGTCCGGCCCGTAGCGCACCCAGCGATAGCCCGGAGGCGGCGCGCCCAGGCCAAGATCGTACCAGCCGTCATAATAATAATTGTTCGACAGGAAGAGCAGCGGCAGCAGCCCGCCGATCGACCAGCGCTGATAATGATAGCCGCGCGGATAGACGAAGGGCGGCCGGTGGATCGGTCGGAAACTGGGCGGACGGCCGATGCCGGGCCGGTGCGGCGGGCGCGCGATCGGGGGCCGCGGCGCGGGCGGGCGGGCGATCGGCGGGCGCGGCGCGGGCGGGCGCGCTCCGGGGCGCCCCGGCTGGGACGGGCCGGGGCCCGGCGGGCGGACGCCCGGCTGGCCCGGATTGGGGCGTCCCGGGCCACCGGGGCCGCCGGGGCCGCCCATGGGCGGGCGCTGACCGGGCTGGCCCGGACGCTCGCCGGGACGGCCGCCCTGGCGATCGCCGTGGCGGTCGCCCTGACGATCGTCGGGACGTTGCTGCCGCGCTTCGGCGAGCGGCGGCGCGAGGAGAATCGCCAGTGCGGCGAGGGAAGTCAGCTTCTTCATGCTTGCTCTCCGGCTTTGGGGGACGTCAGATCCCCGTTGGCCCGACACCGAAACGATCGAGCATCGGAAAGGCTGCACCCCTCCGGCTCAGCGCCCCGCGCGGCTCCGCATCAGCGGCTGGATGCGCGTACCGAAATTCTCGACGCCCTCCAGGAAATCGTCGAAGGTGAGCAGCACCCCGCCGGTGTTCGGCACCGCCGCCATCTCGTCGAGCATGCGCGCGATGCTCGCATAGCTGCCCACCAGCGTGCCCATGTTGATGTTCACCGCCCCTTCCGGCGCGGCGAGCTGGCGGACATTGGTGGTGGGGTTGTGCTTGTCGGCCGCACCCTGGTCCATCAGCCAGCGGATCGCGTCGATATCGACGCCGTCATTGTACGACTTCCACTTGGCCATGGCCGCCTCGTCGGTCTCGTCGGCGATGACCATGACGAGCACGAACACCTTCACGTCCCGCCCGGTCCTGGCGGTGGCGGCGGCGAGCCGTTCGTTGTTGAAGGCGAAGGCGGTCGGCGTGTTGACGCCCTTGCCGAGGCAGAAGGCATAGTCCGCCCACCTGGCCGAGAAAGCGAGCCCCTCGTCCGACGAGCCGGCGCAGATGATCTTCATCTCGCCCTGGGGCACGGGGCGGACGAGGCAGTCGTCCATCTGGTAATATTCGCCCTTCAGGTCGCTGCGGCCGGTCTCCCACAGCTCGCGCAGGATCTGGGCATATTCGCCGAGCATCTGGTAGCGGTTGCGGAAATGCTCGTCGCCCGGCCACAGGCCCATCTGGCTGTATTCGGGCCGCTGCCAGCCGGTGATCAGGTTGAGCCCGAAGCGGCCATGGCTGATCGAATCGATCGTGTTGCACATGCGCGCGGCAAAGGCGGGCGGGATGACCAGCGTGGGGCAGGTGGCATAGATCTTGATCTTCTCGGTGACGGCGGCAAGGCCGGCCATCAGCGTGAAGCTCTCCAGCCCATATTCCCAGAACTCGGTCTTGCCGCCAAAGCCGCGCAGCTTGATCATCGAGAGCAGGAAATCCAGGCCGTGCTTCTCGGCCCGCAGCGCGATCTCCTTGTTGAGATCGAAGCTCGGCATGTACTGGGGCGCGTTCTCGCTGATCAGCCAGCCATTGTTGTTGATGGGAACGAAGACGCCGACTTCCATGATTTAGCTCCCCAGAAATGCGAGCACCCGGGCCTCGAAGCCCGGCGGGTCGGTCACGTTGCAGGCGTGCCCTCCCCAAGGCATCCGGACAAGTTGCGCCCGTGGAATGACTTGCGCAAGCGCCCGCGAACAGCCGGGCGGGACGAGCGCATCGTCGTCGCTGGCGAGCAGCAGCACGGGCATGTCGAGCGCCGCCGCCGCCAGCCGGTCGATCAGGTCGAAGCGCAGCGCTTCGAGGATGCGCGCCTCGACCATGTCGGCCGGAAAGCCGGCGACATGATGGACCGCCTCTTCCTCCAGCCGCGCATGATTGTCCGAGATCCATTGCGGCGGGAAGAGGAAGATCGGCTGGGCGTCGACATATCTGCCGGGGCCATAGGCGCGGAGCAGCGCCAGCCGAGCCTGGAAGCAGCGCGCGATATAGGGATCGGGCCGGCCCCAGCCATTCACCACCACCAGCCTGTCGACACGCTCCGGCGTGTCCAGCGCCATGCTCAGGCCGCCCATGCCGCCAATCGCATGGCCGAGGATCGCGGCCCGCTCGATCCCGAGCGCATCCATCAGCAGGCGGATATCGTCACCGATGCTCTCGATGCGCGGCGTCACCGTCCGGTCCGAACGGCCGGTGCCGCGATGATCGTAGAGGATGACGCGGAAGCTCTCGGCGAGCGCAGGCAGATTGGGCAGCCAGTATCTGCCCGACCCGCCCATGCCGGCCGACAGGATCAGCGGCGGTGCATCTTCCGGCCCATGCCACTCATAATAAAGGCCCCCCGCCTCCGCCATCAGCCGATATGCGCCACCGAGGCGATCTCGACCAGGCAATCGGGCTTCACCAGATCGGCCCGGATGCAGTAGCGCGCCGGCTTGGCGCCGGGGAAATACTCGGCATAGATCTGGTTGAAGACGGGGTAATCGGCGAAATCCTTCAGGAAGATGTGGTTCATCGCCACGTCCTCCAGCCGCGCGCCGGCCGCTTCCAGCGTAGTCTTGATCACCTCGAGGATGTGCCGCGTCTGGCCGGCGGCATCGCCGACATGAAGCACCACGCCGCCCTCGCCCAGCGCCAGCACGCCCGAGACATAGACGGTGTCGCCCGCCCTGGCCCCGGCCGAATAGGGCGCGATCGGCGTGGGGAATTGCGGCGGATTGATCGGCTCGAACGACATGGGCTCACTCCCTGGGCAATTGGCCGAAGCTGCCGCAGAAGTCGGCGGTGGTCGAGACCCAGCCGAAGAACTTCTCGACATTGTAGACCGTGGCTTCCTGCATCATCGGCGGCCCGAGATGATGCGTCGCATCCTCGAGCATCACCCCGAAATATTCGAGGTGGAAGCCGTCGCGCAGCGTGCTCTCGACGCAGACATTGGTGGCAATGCCGACGAAGACGATGTTGCGGATGCCCCGCGCGCGCAGCGTCGAATCGAGTTGCGAGTTGAAGAAGGCGCTGTAGCGCGTCTTGTGGAGACGGATGTCGCCGGGCTTCGGGGCGAGCGCGTCGACCAGCTCGTAATCCCAGCCGCCGCGCGCCAGCAGCCTGCCCTGGAGCTCGGGCCGGGCGCGCATCGTCTTCAGCGCGTTCGACTTGTGCCAGTTGGGCGAGCCGGGGCCGCCGGCCTCGACATAATCGGGGTCCCAGCCATTCTGCAGATAGATGACCGGCATGCCCGCCGCCCGCGCCGTATCGAGCACCGCGGCGATCTTGCCGATCGTCCCGGCCGAACCCGAAATGTCGAACCCGGCCTGGTCGACATAGCCGCCGGGCGAGGCATAGGCGTTCTGCATGTCGATCACGACGATCGCGGTCTCGTCGGCGCTGACCCGGATCGGCTCGGGCCGGGCGGGAAGCGTGACGATGCGCGGGCCGGAAAGGTCGCGGCCTACCATGGGTTCGCCTGTCATTTGCACGAGTGTTCCCGAGAAGGGGGCGGTGCGCAAGCCCTCCACACGCCCCCGTCCTCTCCGCGAACTCGTCCTCCTCGTGCAGACGGGGAGCCAAGGGCCATGGCGGCGCGACCCCCTTCGGCGTTTCCGATTACGGCGAATGCGATTGCTTCGATTTCGCGACTTACCCTGGATCCCCGCCTGCGCGGGGATGACGGGCTTTGCTGATTGGGTCTCGTGACCCTAGGTTGAGGACTCATTTAAGCCACGCGGTGATAAGGGCTACGAGAGCGATGGCAGCGAGGTAGTTTGTGGCATGCCGGTCGTATCTGGTAGCGATGCGTCGCCAGTTCTTGAGGTGACAGAAT
>JAESGN010000983.1_pt1 | contig 10663 bp, 10 predicted proteins | sample 9269731 | NCBI WGS metagenome assembly JAESGN01 (sample SAMN15720683, study PRJNA650826) | algae metagenome | isolation source: Mojavia pulchra JT2-VF2 and co-occurring heterotrophs from desert soil | place: USA: Cadiz Valley, Joshua Tree National Park, CA | collected 1998-06-08
CACTCTCCACAGAAAAGTCTACTATCCCTATACAGTTCATTCTCAATAAACACCCAAATTTTTTAAGGGGTCTGTAAGCCCAAAACCTTTAGCTGGCTTGGTTTACAGGCGATTGTCGCCCCTTGAAACCTAAGCCATTAAAACTAGGTGGTATACCTCCAGATGGGGGAGGAGGATTAAAGCTAGAAAAGCCACCCTTGAGGGCATCAACGATGTCGTTACCTATACCAGTATTAATGATACCGTCATTGTAAATACCAACGCTTAAACCATTACCAATAATAGTGTCATTGCCTGCACCGGTATTGATAGTGCTGTTGTTGCTGCTGTTGTTCGCGTAGTAGGGGCTGTTGTAGATCCCTACGTTGCCACTGCCAGTGATTGTGTCGTTACCAGCACCAGTATTGATGGTGCTGTTGTTACTGCCGAGGAAGGGGCTGTTGTAGATCCCTATGTCGCCACTGCCAATGATTGTGTCGTTACCAGCGCCGGTATCGATGGTGCCGAAGGAATTTAAGATTCCAGAGCCTCCATTGTTATTGGACGACGTAGCATTGCCAGTTATTGAGTCATTACCATCACCAGTATTGATGATGCTTCTGTTGACAATACCGTTTAGGTCAGCATTACCAATGATTGAGTCTTTACCATCACCAGTATTAATGATGCCTTCGTTGAGGATTCCCCCCAAACCAGTGCTAGGCCCTGTGCCAATGATTGTGTCGTTACCAGCGCCAGTATCGATGATGCTGCTTTCTTTGTTGAATATACCTACGAAGTTGCCAATACCCTTTATTATACCAGTAATTCTGTCGTCACCAGCGCCAGTATTGATGCTACCAGTATTTTCGATAGCACTGCCACTTCCACTACGATCAACTGTGCCAGTGGAGCTAATTGTGTCGTTGCCAGTCCCGGTGTCAATTGTACCGGAGTTATCGAGAACTCCACCGTTTGAGCCGCCGCCGTTAAACAGCTTACTGCTAGTCGCTGTAATCGTGTCGTTACCACACCTGGTATCAATATTACCTCTGTTTCTGATGCCAGAGCTTTGGAAAAATGGGTCGTAACTAGTGTTAGTGCTAGTGCCAGTGATTGTGTCGTTGCCAGATCCGGTATTGATGGTGCCGTCGTTTTGGATTCCGATCTGAGTGCTAGTGCCAGAAATTTTGTCGTTGCCAGATCCAGTATTGATAGTGCCGTCGTTTTGGATTCCGATCTGAGTGCTAGTGCCAGAAATTTTGTCGTCACCGCCTAAGGTATTAACGGTGATACCGGAGAGAATCTTAATACTAATAGAATCGGTGGTATTGACGGTCACTACATCTTTAAAATTAGTCCATCTGCCTAACAAAGTTGAAGGGTTCGTCTCTAAATACCAACCATTGATGTCTAAAACAACCGTTTTTGAATCAGGCATAACTTGTTTACCGTACAAAGGTTTAACACATGATCATTTTTAGAGGTTATAACTTTTCACGCTAAGTTTTCAAACAACTAAACAACATATTTTTTTCACAGGTTGATTCCCAATAATCAGAGATTAATGAAAATATAAAAGCGAAAAATCAGCGTTTGGAAAAATCCTTAAAATGAGCTTTTCCACATCCGGTGAAAAGTCAGCTATAGGTTAGGGTATTGCAACTACATTTCTAAATGTAGATTTTCGTGTGTGGTTTCTCTTAGATTAATTTGTGTACTCTTCTTCGAGAAGTATAAATAAGTGAGTGAGAAAAATTCCAAATATGTAATCAAAAATTACTTAGAGCTGATTCGTAAAGAAAATCTAAAGAGAACTAAATCTGCCTTGACTAAGGTTATAGGCTAAATCGAGTGGGGAGCAACGCGAAAAAGTGAGATCGTCGTGAAATGAGCTGGCGTTGCGGGGGTAGCTGGGGTAGCTGGGGGAGGAAAGAGAAAGATTTAGTAAATTTTGCTCCTAAAACTATACTAAATCCACTTAAATTCTTTGTCTTCCCCAGCCTCCCCAGCCTCCCCAGCCTCCTCAGCCTGACAGGTGTAGGTTTATTACATAGGAGTGAGTGTTCATCAACAAAAACAAGAAAATAAAATGTAGAACCAACGTAGGTAGGCTGCATGAGATGCTGAAGAATAAGTATCTCAAGCAGTGGTCTTGTATAGTGTCAGAGCACATGCCTCATCTATCGATACCGCAAGCGATAGGACTGGCAACATGGAGTTTTGGCATGGTGATGACAAAATCGAGTAGTTTGACACAGGTGTCAAAATTTATTGCCAGTATCAATCAAGAAAAACCAAATACGGTACGTCAACGCTTAAAAGAATGGTATCAGGAAGCAGAAGCCAAAAAAGGAGATCAGCGTTGTAGCCTTGATGTCAGCAGTTGTTTTGCACCGTTACTGTTGTGGGTAATTAATCTATTACCCACAAAAATTGAGCAAATTGCTTTAGCACTGGATGCAACAAGTATTAGTAACAAATTCACGGTTTTGTCAATTAATGTACTGCTAGCAGGGTGTGGAATCCCGATTGCATGGTGCATTGTTGAGGCCGGTGAACCTGGAAGTTGGAAACCACAAGGCGCAAAAACTCATTAAACATCTCAAAGGTGTGATTCCTCAACAGTGGAATGTGATTGTGGCTTGCGACCGAGGACTGTATGCAGATTGGCTCTATGAAATGATTGTGGGCGTTAACTGGCATCCATTTCTACGTATTAATCATCAAGGAACTTATCAAATACCACCATGCCGTACTTGGCGACCGCTTGCCGAAGTTGTCAATACACCTGGACAATCAAGGTCTGCTCGAGTTGTTTGCTTTAAAACTAATCCACTCGAATGTACTCTATTAGCACGTTGGGATATTGGCTATAAAGATCCTTGGTTAGTGTTAACTGACCTGGAACCAAATCAAGCCGATGTTTTATGGTATGGTTTGCGTCCTTCAACCGAATGTGTTTACCGTGATCTCAAATCTGATGGTTGGCAGTGGCATAATACTCGCTTGCTCTCACCGCAACGTGCTGAACGTCTCTGGTTAGCGATCGCCTTGGCAACATTGTGGATGGTTATGCTTGGTGGCGAAGCAGAAAATCAATCTCCTACCCCAAACTACCAACAACTTCCCAACAAACATATCGCCTTTTCTAAGCCTTTTAATCCAAAACCATTACGTCAGATTTCTTGTTTTCTTCTGGGTTTTATTACCCTGATTGCTGATTTGCTTAATGGTTTGTCAATTCATCTTCATCGTTGGAGTTCCTTCCCTCCTACTCCTGTTGATGCTTTCTATTACTCCTCCTCATTGTAAAATACCTACACTTGTCAGGCCCCCTCAGTTCCCAGGCGCGACCGGGCAAGGAAGTTATGCAGTAATGGCAGCCAAAATCCCTATAAATAGAGCTTTTGGGTAAGTCAATCAATTCCGTTTCTTACAAGGCTTTCTTAAAACCGCCCCAGAACATAATTAATTTCATTATTATTACTTGATAGGCATTGATTAAAATCTATGTTATGACTCATTGAGGCGATCGCCACTAGGTTGCGGTAAGCGTTATTCATACTAGATAAATCCAAATCGGGTCTTGTTGTCGCACACTAGTAGCGATAACGGGAACACATTTACCCCATTCCCACTTTTGCAGCACTGTACGGATGGTAAATTCTATAGTTTGACCCATAGAGCCACAGAATTGTTCTTGTGCAAGGTTCTCTAAGTTCTCTTGAGTAGCGGGAATGTAGTGGAAATAAGTCATGTTAATGTCAAGATTACCAAGTTGATAAATCCAACCTGCTCCAAACCTTTCTACTAGTGGATAAATTGCCTTTCTTACAGCTGACTCGTTTTCTGTAAAATAACTTCTGGCTGTATTTTGCTTTGAGGGCATTGGCAGCGTCGTCCACAAGAACCTTTCCTGTAGCGAATGTCCAACAGGTTCATAAAGTAAATCCGTCTTTTTTAACCAAAAATCTGACTGTTCTAACAGTTGGTTAATAGCCATTTCTTGAACCATTGGGGAGCTATAAATCATTTGCTGTAGATCAATAGGTATCTGTTTTTTGCCCTGACCATAGTTTGGGTCTAACCGTTTACGCCGTTTTGCTTCACCCATTACCTATGCCTCTATGTTCACCTGAAATTTCTGCTCCCCAATACAAGTAAATTGCCTCAGATTAATGTTTATTGACTGAAAAATACGTCAGCAATACATCTTTTACATTCTGCCATATTTCAATGGGTATCAAAGATTTGTTCAATTTAGTCCTGTGGAGAGGCTAGAGGGACATTCCTAAGGAATGTCTGATTGATTGTTGCTGTTCTTCTATTATTTCTTGCAATATCTGGTTGCAATCGTGCCAAAACTGAATGTCTTTTTTCTCTATGTCTCCCACATTAATCAGTGAATACTCAAGCTCACCCGACTGATTTCGGTTGAGGGACACGCGAAAAATCTCACCTCGTTCATCATGGGTAAACACCAACTCTCTACCCTGTTTCTCTAGAGTTGCACCCGTATCATTCCCAAGCGCTTCTTACCTTGGGAAAAACCTGTCCAAAATTGGTCACGAATTTGCTGCAAAAAAGTGGGCAGGCTTAATAACACAAACTCAATTCCTCTTCTGTGGCGGAGTAACAATCCAAATAGTGCATTTCTTATTTTTATCCTGCTGGCACTTGAGTATTCGGTCAATATTCCACTCCACCAAATTCCGCCCCAAAGTATTTTGATCATTGTTGTACTTCCACAACATCACAAATAAACCACAAAGAAAACCAGCCCCCGTAGCCAAAGCCAAAGCTGTCAGTGGCGTAAACCACTCAAACACTTGCATCCATATTGCTTTTGAGCGAAATTCTTGAATCTCACTCTTGACCAGATTAGCTAGTTGATTTGCATATTTCAGGTTTTCAATTGGTTCAGAGACTTGGTTCATCAAAACCTGCATTTGATTTGCCCAAATCTCCCTCTCCCGCTTCACATTAGAGCAGAGAACAGCAACTTCCTCCTTTAACCGCGCCGCCTCTGATGCCGCAGAGGATGCTTGTTTCAGCGTCTCTTGATTCGCCTGGGCAATCGCTGATGTTGTTGCCATGCCTACTTCTTTCATTTCCCCCACATAACCCAGACTGACTTCCACTAAAGTCCGCTTCATAGTCTGAGCCTGTTCTTGCTGCATGACTTGAAATTGACTTCTCGCTTGCTGAATTGACTCTAAACTCTCTTGTGATTTCTCTTTCCACTCATTTAAAAGTTCAGATAATTCAGTCGGAGCCGTTTCTAACAAGACTCGCATCTGTCCCGTCAGAGCTAACACCAAGAACATTGGATCTGATGGGTCTAGTTCACTTATCTCTATAATCTCATATACCTTAGCCTTAACCGACGGCGGCTCGGATGCTAGACATATATCCAAGACTTCCAGAGCCTTCTTATTTAACCTCTTCATACCAGATACCTACTGTTTCAAAAGCAGCGTAAGCAAGCTTGAGGAAATTTACCACTCTCTGTTTACTAATTATTCCAAATTCTTTATACGCTCTTGCCTCAGCAAACGTTAATCGATTCTGGTCTATGATATTTCTTTCTTTATACGCAAGTTTCGGAAAATCTATAGTCTTGATATTATACTTTTTTACTATATTTTGTATAGCAGTATCTGAGTTAACGTGTTCCCAGTCATCACATAACCCGAAATTTTTCACCAAGATATGAGAAATTTTGTCACCAGAGCTATTCACAGACTGTCTAAACAGGTTTAGACTGTCATATCCTCCTGTTGACACAAACCACTTACAAAAACTTACTCCCTCTGACTCACCCAGTTCAATTAACTGGTTCTTCTCAATCCAGGATTGAACTGCTCGATGTGATTGTGCCGCTAAATTGACAACCACTGTCTTGCTCATCGCTAACTCAAAGATTCTATCCGCTTTATCAGCTTGCTTTTCATCCTCTGTAAACACAGCCAACTGACATATTCCCTTGTACACTCCAGCTACATCTGGATTTGACCTATCCGTCTCCACTGGTACAAACGGCATTTTCTTATCCAGACAATACTGAATCATTGTCCTAGCTACTAGAGACTTTCCTACACCGCCCTTTTCACCATCTATCAAATGAATCGTTGGCATATCCAATACCCTAATATTGATTAAAGTCAGATGAGATATCATCTTTTGATGATGGTGTTTTTGGTGTTTGTCGTTTACTACCTTTAGTAATTTTCTCTGATGGCTCTTGCAATTCTTTTGATGACTGCTCCTGTTGACTCGCTACAGCAGCATCAACTACATCAGATACAGATTTAGTAGAATCTGATGTTAATGTACCTTCTTCTACATTGGCATCATCTGCTGGTAAATTCTCAGTTACCGAATCAGCCTGCTTAACTTGTTCTGACTTTGCTCCTCGCTTGCGAGAACGTTTCTCTCTTTCAATCTCAGTTAAATATTGCTTAAGTGTAGCTGCCGAAATCTTAATTTCTTGTTTTGCAAGTATAAGAGATAAGTCTTGATAACTATAGCCTTTCTTCAAAGCCGATTGTAACTTCTCGCGCAGAAAAGAAATACTCTCTCGCAGTGATAGTTCTTCTTTAGCCTTATCTTCTAACTTCTCTAATTCCGACAAAGTTGTTTGAACTTTCTCCAAAGGAATCTTTTGTCCCGGCTTTGTGCGTACCATCTATTCTGCTATGCGGCTGAAAATTTCACTTATCCTAACATCAAGCAAAAGCCGAAAAAAATAAAAACTTACTTAGTAACTAAACTTTACTTAACACCAAAAACCAACGCCTACCCCAGATTCTCTGCTGAACCCACACCAAGACTAACGCCAAGCCAAGCGATTCTTCTTTTCCCAGTAGCTCGTAGAATCCCCAAAAACCCCGCCGGAGCTACTGAAAGACGTGGGTTGGGTAGCCAGTATTATTGTTACTCACTCCACAATTTTGCCCCAAAGGGGTCGCTGCGCTCAAAATTGTTCGTTCGAGAAAGCGGGGCATAACCCCAGTATACCCGTTTAGGTTACAGTAATTACAACTACTGGGAAAGAAGAAAAGCAGGGGGGCTGGGGTAGCAGGGGGAGCAGGGGGAGAATTAGTTATTAGTCAACAACTATTGAATCAAGTTAGATGCTCTAAGCAATATAAGTTAATGAGCATGACATTCAAATTCAAACTATATTACTTCTACTTCTTCTCTCCCCCAGCCTCCCCTGCTCCCCCTGCTTGACTGAACGTTCAGTTTATCGGCTCCACTCGCTATGGCATACGGTATCTGTAGAATCCAGAAACTCAAGGCTGGCTCTCTTGGTGGGTCAGGCAGACACACCAATCGGGAACGCTACACCCCCAACGCAGATCCAACTAAAGAAAATATTCGCATCATTGGAGAGCCGGACGGCATCAACACCCCAAATCTCGAAACTATTGTGAGAGAGAAAATTGGCAACCAGACGATTCGCAAGAATGCTGTGATGGCTGTTGAATTTCTGCTGACTGCCAGCCCAGAATACTTTCGACCGGATGACCCAGGCAGAGCCGGATATTATCATCAACAACGACTAGAGGACTTTCAAAATATTGCCTGTGAATGGCTAATCAATTCCTACGGCGACCGCATCGTTAGAGCCGAATTACATCTTGATGAATCTACACCCCATATCCATGCTTATATGGTTCCTCTGGATGAAAAGGGTAAACTCAACTGTCGCGCTTTGCTTGGTGGTAGTCGTCATCGCTTAAGTGAGTTGCAAGATAGTTTTGCTACTGCTGTGGCTCCCTTGGGACTTGAACGGGGCATTAAAGGCAGTTTAGCCAAGCACACAAGAATCCAACAGTATTACTCTGCTATCAATAAAGCTCCTGATATTAATCTCGATACCGAGACAATGAAACAACAGGTAGCTGATAGACAACGGGCATTGAAAAAAAGTGCAGTTATGGAGAAAACTGCGGCTCATCTTGCCCAGGAGAATCAACAACTACAACTGCAACTATCTATTGCACTAGCAGAGGCTAAGAAACAAAAAGAAGAAGCTGTTAACTGGCAGAAAAAATATCAAGATTTAGCTAATACTGTGCGGGATTTTCCCCTGGCAGAAGTTGCATATCAGCTTGGTTTAGAAGCAGACCCCAAGGATAAACATAAATGGCATAACACGGAACACATTATCAATATCACTGGCAGCAAGTTTTATGACTGGAAGGCTCTTAAAGGTGGTGGTGGTGCAATTGATTTGGTGATGCACGTTAACCAATATGACTTTAAGCAGGCTGTCACTTGGCTGAATGACCGTTTGGGTGAAGGTGCAATGTTAGAGGCCACGTGCTACTATGCCAAGGATGTTGTTCTAACTCAACCAGTTCCTCAATTTACTCCCCCTGTTGTTGATGCTGATAAATGGCAGCAGGTGAGAAATTACCTGAGAACTGAGCGTCAATTGCCTAGTAGTTTGGTTGATACTCTTCATGAGCAGGGGTTGATATATGCAGACAACAAACAAAATGCTGTGTTCCTTCGTCGTTCTCTGGATGGTCAAACAATCACTGGGGCATCTTTGCGAGGGACGGCAGGAACAGACAACAATTTTAAAGGGTTAGCTCGTGGCTCTAAGCGTTCTGATGGCTGGTTTTATTTCCTGCGCGGGGGACAGTCAAGCGACCCTGTGCAACGGGCGGTACTGGTGGAATCTGCGATTGATGCAATGTCAATTGCTGTTTTAGAGCGTACTGATTCCCGCCGCACTCTTTATTTATCTACAGATGGTGCTGGCCATGTGCCTGTGGACTTTTTACGGGTGCTGCCAGCAAAGTCTGTGATTGTTGCTTATGATAATGACTCTGCTGGTCTTGAGTTGGCACAAAAGGTCATGTCTGTGTTGCCTAATTCGGTCGCTAATTTCCCTCATGCTAAAGACTGGAATGAGGAGTTGAAGAATTACCTCAATTTTGAGCAACAACAACAGCAGCGACGACAGCAGCAACCCAGAAAACAACAGCACCGGGGTTTTAGTCTTTGATGAAGAGGAGCAACGTCAGCAGAATACAAAAGCTGTATTCATTACTGTGTAAGCATTTTGGGCAATTAGCCTTAATAGTAATGTTAGTTTAATGTGTTTCACATTATTAGTACATTGCCAGCACGTTGTTTAGCAGTATTAATAATGTGCCAATAATGCGTTATAAGGTTATGACAACTTATTAATACCGTAAATAACAGTATTAAACAATGTTCTAGTACAGCACTTAACAGCACTTGGTACATTACTAATAAGGGAGAGTGCAGTATTGGCAATGTTGAAGTAAGGCATTCCACTGTACACGCACATTGTAAACACCTTGACTAGCTGTGAGGGCAATGTATGGAAGAGGCTGATAGCAAGAGTGTACAAGTCACAGTCTATTTACCGAAGGATGTGCATGAGCAACTTAAAAGCTGGATGGACAAGAACTACCAGCGTTCTGTCTCCTCTGCCATCTCGCTGATTGTTGAACACTTTCTTCAAAAAGATGGCCGCCCTCTGGGAGATATCGACCTTGGGCCAAGGGTGGCTGCAATAGAACAAGAGAACATACCCCCCCGGCTTGCCCTGATAGAACAGCAGATGCAGCAGCTAAGGTCAGCCTTGATTGCAGCTGGAGCTATTAGCCTAGCTAGTGGGGTAGAAGAACATCTAGCAGAGAACACCAGCATTGAAGGCGGTAAGTTCCTCTACTCAGTCAAGGAAGCCAGGGAGGGGTTGAGTAAAACCGAAATCATACGCCGTCTGGACTTGACCCCTACTACAATAAAGCGGCTGGCTGAAACTGAAAGGATGACAGAAGAGAAATATTTGGCTAAAGTCACTGGCTGGCAGTTGGGTAGTGGTGAGCGTCCAAAATTTTTCCCGCCACAGTCCAATGCACAAGAGCAGGATTAATTTAAAAAAAGATTTTCTCAGTATGGCAAATTTTGGGTAATAAAGCTGTTCAGTGTGTCATGGCAGTTTTATGGTAAATCTATGGTAAATCTATGGCAGTTTTATGGTAAATCCATGTCACTTTCATGTAAAAGTCTTGGGCTGTCAAAGTTTGAGATGTCAAGGTTATGTTAAATCCTTGGTAAATCTATGGTAGTTTCATGGCAAATTCATGGTAAATCTATGGCAATTTTTTCAGTCAAAGGCTGAAATGCTTGAAAAATCGTTGCCGCTACAGCAAACACTGCTCTTTTACATTGCCTGTACATTGATTAGCAGTAGTTTTAATGTGCTGTTACTGTGGAACACATTACTGACACCTTGCCTGTACATTGGATTAGCAGTATTTTTAATGTGCTGTTACTGTGAAACACATTACTCACACCTTGCCTGAGCATGGGGAGTGCAGTAATTGTTATGTGAGAGCCTAGTAAAATACTGTCAAGATGCAGGGTATGGTTAGAATTCAAGATTTTTAGGCAGGCCAACACTAACCTATAGCACTCAGACTTTAGGTAATTGCAATGGCTTTGGCTTTAACTAATTGGCTACCTTTTCCTTGGTTAAGTTAGAAGAGATAAACTCCTCTAGTTCAAGGGGCGACAAGAGAGCTAAAGTGCTTGCTGTATAAGCTTCATAGCTCTTAAACCTCGCTGATAATATGCCTGCTTATTGCGAATGGAACCGACCAGTTCCTCAACCCATGCTTGGCACTCA
>JAESGN010000991.1_pt1 | contig 10558 bp, 9 predicted proteins | sample 9269731 | NCBI WGS metagenome assembly JAESGN01 (sample SAMN15720683, study PRJNA650826) | algae metagenome | isolation source: Mojavia pulchra JT2-VF2 and co-occurring heterotrophs from desert soil | place: USA: Cadiz Valley, Joshua Tree National Park, CA | collected 1998-06-08
CTATAATCGTCATGACATCTACGTGGCGGCAAGCCGCGCGCGGGAGCGGACGACGCTCGTGGTCGATGCCAAGAGCATTGACCGGCGCCTCGCCTCCGAGCTGCCCTTCGATCAGCAGCGTGATGAGGTGGTCTTTTCGGCGAGCCAGCGCCAAAACTGGCTCGCCGAGCGACTGTCGCGTGCCTCGCCCAAGATTTCCACGCTCGATATCATTGAGGGCTCGCAATCGCTGACGGAGAAGGATCGGCATCATCGGCGGGAGCTCAGCTATGAGCTCTAAGCCGATGGCGGCGCGGTCGCACGTCAAGCTGCGGACGAGAACGGTGGGCGCATACGTTCATGCTCGCGCGGCTAATCCTGATGTTGCGCCGAAGAAGAGAGGGCGCCAACAGCCGCAAGCCGAGGACTTTCACGTGACGCTTGATCTGCCGCTCTCGCCGCCGATCCAGGACCGCGAGTTGCGCGCAATTGAGATCTTGCTTGGCCGAGAGCTGCAGGATTTGCTCGCTATTGTTGAAGATTCTCTGGGAAAATAGCCGTTGACAACCCCTCTGGTGAGATTCACGAATCGAGCATTGAGAACGCCGTCAACATCAAGTCTCAGTAGAGTTCTGTCATGAACAAGCACGTCTTTCACAATTCGGTTTCCAAGCAGCCTGACGCGACCAAACGCGTTGCGACCTATTACAGGGTCAGCACTGGGCGCCAGTACGCCAACGAAGCGTCGATTCCGAGCCAGCGGAAAATTACGGCAAGCTTCGCCGATCAAAACGGATACGTCATTGTCGAGGAGTTTGTGGAAGCAAAGACCGCGACCGATGATCGCCGGCCCGTGTTGCAGGACATGATCGAGCGCGCTTGTGCGCACGATCATCCCTACGACGCGATCCTCTTTTATGCATTCAACCGTTTCTTCCGCAACGTCGCCGAGATGGAGCTGACAATCCGCAAATTGCGGAAGCACGGCGTCGACGTGGTCTCGGTCACTCAGCCAACCGGCGACGATCCGAGCCAAATTTTAGTGCGGCAGATCATCGGAGCCTTCGACGAGCACACATCTAGAGAGATATCGAAAAACACAACACGCGCTATGCGAGAATCGGCGAAACAGGGGTTCTGGAATGGTGCCACGCCGCCGCTGGGTTACAAGATCGTCGAGGCGGAACGCCGCGGCCAGAAGATCAAGAAGAAGCTCGATATTGATGCCGTCGGAGCCGAAACGGTTCGGCTGATGTTCAAGCTTTATCTTGAGGGCGACGGCAAGACCGGCCCGCTTGGCGTCAAGGAGACGACGAAATGGCTGAACAGCCATGGCCACCGCACCCGCCGGGGCGCCACATTTGGTGTCGGGCCGGTCCACAAGATCCTGACCAACAGCTGCTACGCGACCGGACAATGGCCGTATGGCGTGCGCAGCTCGCGCGATGGCAGGAAGTATGACCCTTCGACGGTGATCCAAATTCCCGTGCCCGTGCTGATCGAGCAAGGCGATTTCGATCGCGTGCAGGCGAAGCTCGCTCGCAGCAATCCCAAGACGACGCCGCCGCGGGTCGTGAACGGCCCTTCACTGCTGACGGGTATCGCGGTCTGCGCCTCCTGTGGTTCCGGAATGACCCGGACCGGGACGACCAATCGACATGGACGGTCGTACTCGTATTATTCATGTGCAGGTTGCCAGCAGAAGGGCAAGTCGGTTTGTAAGGGTCGGCACATTCCGGCGGCGACCCTGGACGAAATCGTCTTAACCAACCTCAAGCAGTGCGTCCTAGCACCCGACCGTATCGCCGACCTCCTGAAATCACTGATCGAGCGTCAGGCGGCAAAGAGCGAGTCCGCTGACGGCCGCCTGCTGGGTTTGCAGAAGGAATTGACCGACTGCGAAGATCGCATGAAGCGGCTTTATCGCTCGATTGAAGACGGCATCGTGGAGCTCGATGATATTCTGCGAGAGCGCGCCGCCGCTTTGAAAGCTCAACGGGACCGGGCCAAGGCGGCGCTCGATCATGCCCGCGCCCAATGCGGCATGGCAGCCGCCGTCAATGCTGAGAAGATCGACGCATTCGCCCGGTTGATGAACGCGAAGCTCGATGCGGGCGACACCAACACCCGCAAAGGCTATATCTATTCGATCATCGACGCGGTCGAGGTCGACGACCAAACGATCCGGATCATCGGCAGCAAGGATATCCTCCAGGCGGCCATCGCGGGTAAACAGACCGAAAACGGAAATGTTCGTGGTTTTATACGCAAATGGCGCGCCCGAAAGGATTCGAACCTCTGACCCCCAGATTCGTAGTCTGGTGCTCTATCCAGCTGAGCTACGGGCGCGTGCCGTGACGTGGGGCAAACCTCGAAGAGACCAGGCCGCCGACGTCGGATGCGTTTCGGGAAACCATGTTCGCGAAAGCGCGCAATCCCTACCGGGTTGGCGGCGGCTTGGCAAGCGTTCCGGGACGGTTATTTCACTCTCGTGACAAAGAGCCGACATCATCAGGCGCGGGCACGCTCGTTGCGGAGGCTCAGCAGTTCCACCGGGCGGTCCGGCAAAGTGATGCGGAATGTGGCGCCGATGGTGCCTTCCACGAGATGAATGTCGCCATCATGGGCACGCACGAGTTCGGCTGCGATGGCAAGGCCGAGGCCGCTGCCACCGGGCCGCAGCGAGCCCTGGAAAGCCTCGAACAGGTGATCCCTGGCCTTCTGCGGCACGCCGGGACCGGTATCGGAGACCTCGAGAATGGCAACGGCGCCTTCGCGGCGGCCGGTGATGCGGATCTGGCGCGGCGCGACTTCGCTGTCCGGCTGGCCTTCCAGCGCCTGGGCGGCGTTGCGCACCAGATTGAGCAGGATCCGGAACAACTGGTCCGGATCGGCATCGATCTGCAGTCCGCGCTCGATGGCATTGATCCATCCGATGCTGTCATCCGTCGCAAGCCCGGCTGATTCGCGCACGTCTCCGACAATCGTCTCGACCTCGATCATGCGGCGGTCCGGCGGCGCTTCCTGCGCACGTCCGTAAGAGAGCGTCGACTGGCAGAAGGCAATCGCGCGCTCCAGCGAGCGCATCAGTTTCGGCGCAAAGCGCTGCACGCGCGGATCAGGCACGCTGGCGAGCTGGTCCGACAGAAGCTGCGACGACGCCAGCAGATTGCGCAGGTCGTGATTGATCTTCGAGACCGCGAGGCCAAGCGCTGCAAGCCGACTCTTCTGATGCAGCATTGAAACGAGATCGCGCTGCATCTCGGAGAATTCGCGCTCGGCGACACCGATCTCGTCCGCACGCTGGCTGGGGACGATGATCCGCGCGTGGCTTTCAGGGTTTTCGTGGAACGCCACCATGCTCGCCGTCAGCCGCCGCATCGGTCGCACGAACAGGTAATGCAACGTGATGTAGACGAGGCCCGCAGAAAGAATCGCAAGACCCAGCGACACCCACAGGAGATTCCTGGAGAAGCGGTACATCGCCTGCCGCAACGGCAATTCGTCCACCACCACTTCGATGAACTGCGCCCCGCCCGGCGCCGGGCCGATGATGCGCATGGTCTGGTTGCCGCGTTCGAACATCAGATCGAAGGCATCGACGATCGCTGACCACACGGTCATCGATCGCATGTCGATGTCATGGTCGATCTGCGGCGGCAGGTCGGCACTGGCGAGCAGGCGGCGCTGCTGGCCCCATTTGATGGCGACGGCGCGGGCGCCGATGCTGCTAAGAATCTGCCGCGACAGCGATTCCGGTACCATGCCGAGCGGAGCGGCATCGAGCACCAGCGCCGCAGTGTTCGCTGCAGCCAAACGGTCGTTCAGTCGATTGATGCGGAAATTGGCGATGGAGGGGACGTAAATCAGGATCTGGGCCGCCAACACCAGCGGAATGGTCAACAGCAACAGCTTTCCGGACAGGCCGAGCCTGCGCAGCGGGCCGAGCCGAAGCTGGGATTCATGGGGCTGTTGGTCCACCGATGACACGGGATGCGCCTCAGATTTCTGTCGCCAGGATGTTCACAGTCCAGACGCTGGACTATCCGGAGATACGGGTCGAACGACGAAATGTTACGCCATATAACACGGAAAACGCCATTGTCCGCCCAGCGAACAAGACAGTCGGCAGATTACAATCCATCCTGCCTCTCGAATTGTCGACCTTTGAGGTAATATCGCCCGCCCGGATTGCCACGATAATTGCGCAGCCAATCCCGCAACTTGTTACCGGGCAAGATTGACGAAAACAGGACGCTCGCTTATAAGCCGCCAACTGTCCGCGATGGTCCGGTCTATGCCGGATCGGCTCCGAGGAGCCGAACGCGCTTGCAGCCGGAAACGGCTCGCGAAGTCAACATCTTAGGGCACATCTCATTCAATTGGTGATCGATTGCCAGCACGGCGATCTATTGCCCGGTCATCGGAGTACGACCCGTGAAGCGCACTTATCAACCCTCGAAACTGGTGCGCAAGCGCCGCCACGGCTTCCGTGCCCGTCTCGCCACCGTTGGCGGTCGCAAGGTTCTCGCTGCTCGCCGCGCCCGTGGCCGCAAGCGCCTCAGCGCCTGATCGGATCTCCTTCCGAGACATCATCATGGAGCGGTTACGGCAGCGAGCGGACTTCCTCGCTGCCGCCGCTTCATTGCGCGTGAACGCTCCTGCTTTTGTCCTGCAGCAGCGACACCGTGATGACACCGGCCCGATCCGGGTCGGTTTTACTGTAACCAAGAAGAATGGAACCGCGCCCGAGCGGAACCGGATCAAGCGCCGGCTTCGCGAACTGGTGAAGCGCGTCGATCCATTGTCTATGCGCGCCCACAGCGATTATGTGCTAGTCGGCCGTCGCAATGCGCTGACGCGCGATTTCAATACCATGATCGACGATCTCCGTTCGGCGCTGCATCGCCTCGAACGGCAATCTTCAAAGACGACCGCTTCAAAAACGACGTGACCTGACGCCTTCAGCCTGCCACAAGCAGCGCGCAGCCGGCCTCAGGCCGCCGCACATGCATTTCGGATAACGAGACCTGAACGATGACCGACAATCGCAACACCATTATCGCCGTCGTTCTGTCCGGCCTGGTGCTGATAGGCTGGCAATATTTCTACAACATCCCGCAGATGGAAAAGCAGAAGGCGCAGCAGGCCACCCAGGCCCAGCTTGCCAATCCGGCTCAGCCCGCTGCCGGTAGCAACACGCCGCAGCCCGAATCAACGGCGCCGACGCCCGCTGGCGCGCCGACCAATGCCGCCCCGTCCAACGCCCCGGTCAGCCGCGATACCGCCATCTCGGCCACCAAGCGCGTGAAGATCGACACGCCGCGCCTCGCCGGCTCGATCTCGCTGAAGGGCGCGCGTCTCGACGACATCGCGCTCACCAAATTCCGCATGACCGTCGATCCGACGTCGCCGCCGATCACGCTGTTCTCGCCCTCGGGCACCGCAGCGCCTTATTACGCCGAATTCGGCTGGGTCGGCGCTTCCGGCACCACGGCAAAACTGCCCGACGCCAACACCGAATGGACGCAGGAAGGCTCCAACGCCCTCACCCCGTCCTCGCCGGTGGTCCTCAAGTACAACAACGGCGAAGGCCTCACCTTCACCCGCACCATCTCGATCGACGACCGCTACCTGTTCTCGATCAAGGATGACGTTAGCAATGGCGGCAGCAATCCGGTGACGCTGTATCCGTTCGCGCTAATCTCGCGCCACGGCACGCCGCATGTGGAAGGCTACTACATCCTGCATGAAGGTCTCGTCGGCTATCTCGGCGACCAGGGCCTGCAGGAATACGGCTACAAGAAGATCGAGGAAGCCAAGTCGGTCCCGTTCAACGTCACCAATGCCTGGCTCGGAATCACCGACAAATACTGGGCCTCGGCGCTGCTGCCCGACACCAATGCGAAGCTGCAGGCGCGCTTCTCGTCGAACATGGCCGGCACCGTCCGCACCTACCAGACCGACTATCTGCAGGATGCCCAGACCGTCGCGCCAGGCGCCACCACCTCCGCCAATGCCCGCCTGTTCGCCGGTGCCAAGGAAGCTGCCACCGTCGGCATCAACTTCCCGCTTGCGGTCGGTCTCGGCGGCTATAACCAGTCGCTCGGCCTCAACCACTTCGATCTCCTGATCGACTGGGGCTGGTTCTACTTCATCACCAAGCCGATGTTCCTGGCGCTGGACTGGTTCTTCCACCTGTTCAACAACTTCGGCATCGCCATTCTGCTGGTGACGGTGCTGGTGAAGATCATCTTCTTCCCGCTCGCCAACAAGTCCTATGCCTCGATGGCCAAGATGAAGGCGATCCAGCCGCAGCTGATGGCGCTCAAGGAGCGCTATCCGGATGACCGGATGAAGCAGCAGCAGGAGATGATGGAGATCTACAAGAAGGAGAAGATCAATCCGGTTGCCGGTTGTCTTCCGGTCCTGCTCCAGATCCCGGTCTTCTTCTCGCTCTACAAGGTCCTGTTCGTCACCATCGAAATGCGCCACGCGCCGTTCTTTGGCTGGATCAAGGATCTCTCGGCGCATGATCCGACCAACCTGTTCAACCTGTTCGGCCTGATCCCGTTCGACCCGACCACGATCCCGGTTCTCGGCCACTATCTCGCGCTTGGCATCTGGCCGATCATCATGGGCATCACGATGTGGTTCCAGATGAAGCTGAACCCGACGCCGCCGGATCCGACGCAGAAGATGATCTTCGACTGGATGCCGCTGATCTTCACCTTCATGCTTGCGGGCTTCCCGGCCGGTCTCGTGATCTACTGGGCCTGGAACAACCTGCTCTCGGTGCTGCAGCAGGCCTACATCATGAACAAGAACGGCGTGAAGGTTGAGCTGTTCGACAATATCAAGGCGACCTTCAGCAAGAAGAAGCCTGTCGAGAAGACCTAACAGCGACGACCCTGACGACCGAGGCGGCGCCGAGTGCGCCGCTTCTTCGTTGAGGGAGACGCAATCAGAGAAAGGCCCTTCGCATGACCACCGAACCCGATGCGGAGCTGATCGAACAGGGCCGCCTGATGTTTGCAGGCGAATGGAAGTTCATCTGGGCTTCCCCTTCGATCGAGACCCTGCCGCCGATGGCGGGCATGGAAGTCGCGTTCGCCGGCCGCTCCAATGTCGGCAAATCCAGCCTGATCAATGCGCTCACCGGCCGCAATGCGCTGGCGCGCACCTCGCACACGCCGGGGCGCACGCAGGAGCTGATCTTTTTCGAAAGCCCGAAGGGCAGCAGTTTCCGTCTCGTGGACATGCCGGGCTACGGCTATGCCTCGGCCCCCAAGGCCAAGATCGCATCCTGGACCAAGCTGATCTACTCGTTCCTGCAGGGCCGCGCGACGCTGGCCCGCGTCTATGTGCTGATCGACAGCCGCCACGGCATCAAGGATGTCGATCTCGACGTGCTGAAGTCGCTCGACCGCTCCGCGGTCAGCTACCAGATCGTGCTCACCAAGGCAGATCAGGTCAAAAAGTCCGAGCTCGACAAGACCATGGAAGAGACCCAGGCCACGCTGCGCAAGCATCCGGCCGCCTTCCCCGAAATCCTGGTGACGTCGTCGCGCGACGGCGAGGGCATGGTCGAATTGCGCGCCGCCATGATGCGCCTGCTCAACGAGCGCAGCTGATGAACCGCACCAGCCTGTTTCGCATCCTGATCATCTGCGCCGGCGTCATGGGCGCTGATGGCGTGATCCTGGCTGCGGCCTCCGCGCACCAGCCCGATGCGTCGCGCCTCGCCTCGGCTTCCTCGATGCTGCTGTTTCACGCTGCAGCGGTTCTCGGGGCCGTCGCGCTGATCGAGCGCGGTATTGCACATCTGCAAATCGGCCTCGCCTCGGCATGGGGCCTTGTCATCGGCGCGTCAATATGTCGGCCACGGCCTGTTTCCCATGGCCGCGCCGACCGGCGGCACGCTGCTGATCGTCAGCTGGATTGCTCTGGCGGTATCTGCGGCATGGCCGAGGCGCGCTTAACGCTCTTTGCGCGGCCCGCACCAATCAGCTAGAACGCGGCGCAGCCTGCCCAATGTGAGATCCGCTTCATGACCGACGCGCCCATCATCAGTGCTCTTGAGAAGGCCCACATCCTCTCCGAAGCGCTGCCGCATATGCAGCAATATGACGAGGAAACCATCGTCATCAAATATGGCGGCCACGCCATGGGCGCCGAGGATACCGCCCGCGCCTTCGCCCGCGACATCGTGCTGCTGGAGCAGACCGCCATCAATCCGGTGGTCGTGCATGGCGGCGGCCCGCAGATCGCGCAGATGCTGCAGCGTCTCGGCATCAAGTCGGAATTCGCCGCGGGATTGCGCATCACCGATGCCGCCACCATCGAGATCGTCGAGATGGTGCTGGCCGGCTCCATCAACAAGCAGATCGTCAGCTACATCAACGAAGCCGGCGGCAAGGCCGTCGGCCTCTGCGGCAAGGACGGCAACATGGTCACCGCGTCGAAGGCGACGCGCACCATGATCGATCCCGGCTCGAACATCGAGAAGGTGGTCGATCTCGGCTTTGTCGGCGAGCCCGAGAAGGTCGATCTGACGCTGCTCAATCAACTGATCGGCTACGAACTGATCCCGGTGCTGGCGCCGCTCGCGGCGTCAAAGGAAGGCAAGACCTACAACGTCAATGCCGACACCTTTGCCGGCGCCGTCGCCGGTGCGCTGAAGGCCAAGCGCCTCTTGCTGCTCACCGACGTGCCGGGTGTGCTCGACAAGTCGAAGAAGCTGATCCCCGAACTGTCGATCAAGGATGCCCGCAAGCTGATCGCCGACGGCACCATTTCCGGCGGCATGATCCCGAAGGTCGAGACCTGCATCTACTCGCTCGAACAGGGCGTCGAAGGCGTCGTCATCATCGACGGCAAGACCCCGCATGCGGTGCTGCTCGAACTCTTCACCAATCAGGGCACGGGCACGCTGATCCACAAGTGATGGACGGAGAGCAGATCAGAAACTCCGTCGTGCCCGGGCTTGACCCGGGCACCCATCTTTTCCGGCTACGCGTGACAAGCAAGCTGGATGGCCGGGTCAAGCCCGGCCATGACGTGGGGAGAGGCCTGAAGCAGGCACTTGTTCTCGCCGCCCTCTTCCTCGCCGCCTTCACCACCGCCGCCTCCGCCGACCTCAAGCTCTGCAACCGCATGAGCTATGTCGTCGACGTCGCCATCGGCATCGACGACAAGAGCGCCACCGCCACCCGCGGCTGGTTTCGCATCGATCCCGCGCAATGCAAGGTCGTCGCGCAGGGCACCATCAGCGCCGATCGCCTGCTGCTGCACGCTCGGGTGCTGCCGCTCTACGGCGCTGCCCCCGCCCAGAGCGGCAGTGACAATCTCTGCATCGCATCGGACAATTTCGTCATCGCCGCCGCGCGCCAGTGCCGCGCCGGACAGACGCTGGCCCCCTTCACCACGATCCAGCCGTCGCAGACCGAAGACGGCAACATGGTCGCCTATCTCGCCGAGGATAGCGAATATGACGACGAACAGGCCAAGCTCGCGGCGATCCAGCGCCTGTTGTCGATCGCAGGCTACGACACCACGCCGATCGATGGCGTCGACGGCCCGAAGACGCGGAATGGCCTCGCCGCTTTCCTGAAGAGCCGCGGCCTGACCGACGACATCGTGAATGCACCGAATTTCTTCGAGGCCATGGTCACCGGTGTGCAGGCGCCGTCCGCGAACGGGCTCACCTGGTGCAACGACACGTCCTACAAGGTGATGGCCTCGGTCGCGACCGACGACGGCAAAAGCGTGATCGCACGTGGCTGGTATCGCATCGAGCCCGGCAAGTGCCTGCGCCCCGATGTCACCGGCCAGCCGAAACAGATCCTGTCCTTCGCCGAAGCCGTCGATGACACCGGCCGCGCTATCCGGATCGCTGACAAGCCGCTGAACTGGGGTGGCCCGCGCACGCTATGCACGCGGGAGAGCAAATTCGAGATCCGCGAACACAGCGACTGCGCGGCGCGTGGTTTGACCGCGTCGGGTTATGGCACCGTCGACATGACCGGCGGCGGCAAGACGCTGCGCTTCGCACTGCCCTGAGCGAGAGAATTGAAATGACCAGATCGCCGCGCGCCTTCGATCATGTCGAGACCTGGGTCTTCGACCTCGACAACACGCTGTATCCGCATCACGTCAATCTGTGGCAGCAGGTCGATGTCCGCATCCGCGATTTCGTCGCGAACTTCCTGAACGTGACGCCGGAGGAAGCCTTCCGCATCCAGAAGGACTATTACAAGCGCTACGGCACCACGATGCGCGGCATGATGACCGAGCACAGGATCAGCGCCGACGACTTCCTGGCCTATGTGCATGAGATCGATCACTCACCGCTGGAGCCCAACCCGATCATGGGCGCGGCCATCGCGCAGCTGCCCGGCCGCAAGCTGATCCTCACCAATGGCTCCGTCGCCCATGCCGGCGCGGTGCTGGCCAGGCTCGGCTTTGCCGACCAGTTCGAGGCGATTTTCGACATCGTCGCGGCAGAGCTGGAGCCGAAACCGGCCCAGCGCACCTATGACAAGTTTTTGCGCGATCACGGCGTGAACCCGGCCAAGGC
>JAESGN010000998.1_pt1 | contig 10398 bp, 7 predicted proteins | sample 9269731 | NCBI WGS metagenome assembly JAESGN01 (sample SAMN15720683, study PRJNA650826) | algae metagenome | isolation source: Mojavia pulchra JT2-VF2 and co-occurring heterotrophs from desert soil | place: USA: Cadiz Valley, Joshua Tree National Park, CA | collected 1998-06-08
TGATGTATGCATCCGTTACTCGACCTGCATTTTTGCGAGGAATTTTATCGGAGATAAACAGGTAATCGTAAACTGATTCTCCCTCTATGTGGAAAAAGTTGCGCTCGATCAAGGCAGGATGAATGGCACTACCCACCGCTAGCTCATGATACTCGGCTGCGGTGAGATTGTTTGGATATTCAGTTGGGGTTTGGCTCATCAGCTTCTACCCCCAACGTTGTTTGCATAAGCTTTTGAAGTCATAGTTCCTGCGGCACAGGAGTTGGGGTGGGCTATGGATAAATTCGCCTGTGAGTTCTGTCCATAGCACTTTTGCACAAACAGGATGTGGGTACTAAACATCTCCCGTGTTTCTGAGACTGTGCCAAACACAAAATCTTCAACAGGAGAAATCAACAGCAATACTTCAGCAACAGGGTCTAAATCTTGTAGGGTGTTCGTCAGCTGATTGTGTTTAATCAATATCTGTTTGTAATCATTTGTGTTATACGCAATGAGCGCAACTGCTTCATCCGTTACGTGCGTACTGTTGGGGTGATGCCAGAACCAGCCTACTTTTGGCAATACTGTTGTCCTTGCTAAGACATTTTTAAAGCGCGTTTCAACAAATGAACTAATTAGTATTTCCTTCCATGCCCCAGATGCAGAACAATTCGGGCTGTGTCCGTGCGGTGCAGTTACTACACCTGACAGCCTCACCCTACCAGTATGGAGTACTGGGCGATCGTTATTTTTCATGGTATTTTCCCCTGATTACTTGGTGACTAGCAAGTTTCAGAGGGGGCTGATTCCAATTCGCAATTATCTCTACGCCTGTAGCAAAATCCTACAGGGTAAGCAGGGTACAAGACCCTAAATTGATTAATTATCTTATTACCTCCGCAATTGCGAGTTGCGAATTGGTCTTGATGACGCTGCTTTACAAAAATTTACTTAATAGAAATATAAATTTTTAGTGAAAATGCCAAAAAAGGTCAGCAAGAACTGGCCTTACGTATACCTTTACCGTTATAATGGCATAAGTAAAGCAGCGTGGGTATCTTTGACAAGTTAGTGGAACAAGTCGCCAAACTCCTACCACTTTATTCGTCACACCGAGATCAACCCCGCTCTAGGAATATTCTGTTTTTCAACTTCAGGCAAAGCGTCACTTCTTAGTGCGTTTTGCCTACATTTTTATGTGTTGCTCGTTTTCCTCCATTATTGGTTTTATACATTGACAAGCTAGATCTTACAGAACTTTGCGTCTTTTCGCATCTAGTTAAGATTTTGATTGCTTAGTTGTTTTACCTCCGTTTTAATGAATCTTTGTATATTCTGCCCTATGAATTTAGGGCGTTTCTCAAGTAACCTAAGAGCATAGCTGTGTAAATTTTGCCTTAGGTTTGCACTTGAAAACTTGTATATTGGGTTCTTCTAATATGAACCCATGCTCCTTTGGCTGACCGAGTTGAAGAGCAATTGGCGGTATCTGTTGGGGATACTTACTTATAGCGTTATAGCGTAGGTCAGCTTCTTATAGATTTTGAATACTGCTTTTGAGAAGCGTTGCATTGTATTTACCTGTATCAAGATGCAAATTTTAAAGTTGAAGTATCCGCAACGTGTACTAAGCCTAATGGATCTGTTGTAATGTATTTTTTGATTACAGGTTGCAAAGTGAAAGTGATTGCTTTAGTATCAGCATTTTTGTTACTTTCTATAAGGGACATACTTTCTAGTTGTTCCAATGCTCTAATTACTTCTAAAGTTGAGCCAGATACATTGTTTTTAAACTTGGGGTCACTTAATAACTGTGTAAACTGGACAGACTGAGAAGTTAAAGCTATTCTTTCTGCTAAATATATTAGTATCTGTCTTTGAAGGTCACTCAATAATTGTCCAAACATCTCGTTGAGCATTGCTTCAAATCTACTACTAATAAGTGTAGTTTTATGTTCAAAAAAAGTTTCTGAATCTCCACCAAAAAAATGATTAATTCGATTAATTACTGCTTTCATCTCTCCTGGGTTGGCCCGATATGTTTCAACTAAATCAGAAATTTTTTCCTTATCATGTAAACCTTGAGTATTTAAAAAATTTATTGCAGCATCTGTATCTAAACCTTCGAGCTTTAAACAATCAATAGGCTTTTCAGTAATTAACATATTTTCAATATCGCCAGTCAAAAATCTACTGGTTAAAAGTAGGCACCCTTGATCTAGCTCTTCTATAAATCTACGAAAAAACAGGCTATACTCTAACCTTTGCTCTAAGCCAATGGCTTTAAATAATGAGTCATATTCATCTAAAACTAATAAACAACGGCGTGATTGCAATTGCTTGATGAGCATTGTAATCATAGCTTGTGTATATTTAGGTAAATCGCTGTCAGATAATTTAGAAGGTTGTAATATTTCTAATAAATCTAAAACAAAGTCTTGAAATAATGGTGCATGAGAAACCGATTTCCAAATTAAGCAATCAAATTGAGGTTCTGATTCTAAACTAAACTCTGCCAATAGTTTAGCTGCTAAAGTGCTTTTACCAATTCCTGCTACTCCTAATAATAAGACGCAGCGTTGTTTAAAGACTATTTCTTTCAAGGAAGCTAATTCTTTTGTCCGCCCATAAAAACTAGAAAAATCGGGGAGATTACGACCTTTAATTTGTCCTTTATTGATACTGTTTGCTACATATTGGAGGTAATGTTCTTGAACAACCTGCTCCAGACATTCTCGCAACCTTTTTTTAGTTACTCTTTCACCATTTCCCAGTACATCTGAGAGTGTATCCCATAATCTAGCACCAACTACTCGTTGCAAGTAATTAAGCTTATAAATCGAGTCACTGGCTATTTCTCCATAATCTTTATCATGCCAAGCTCCACGCATCACATCGATTTCAGGCTTATTTAGGTGTTTACCTGTTTTTGCAAACACCATCTCGTTGACTACAGATAAAGCTTCCTCAAAAGTTACATTTCCTGAATCTTGTGCATCTTTATGCTTTTGTCCACGGCGCGTCAGGACAATAGAGTTTGGTAAATTTACTTTTTGGCTGATGTTGGAATCCATAGCTGAACTCATCTTGTAATACTTCTTATACCTGCTTTGGTATTCACAGACTAGAGATTCAGTTCGTATAATTACCTAATGTTATATCAAATATTACTATATTTTGGAAAATAAATCTATTTTTAGCATAAAGTAACAAACTAAACACTTTAAGTAATAAAGCTGTTTAGAGTATCATATAGTTGCAGGTTTGACAAACAACAATTTTCCATAAAGGGGACTTTTCCGCCGACTTCATCAACCCCTCCAATTATGGAGTAATTTCTAGATTCACACCTATTGGCAAATGCCATAGGTATGAATAACCTACACGGCTAGGGAATTTTTAATCAAAAATTGAAACCCTTGTGGTAAAAGGATTTGAACTTTATTTAGATATATTTTTAAGGTAAACTTGTTGTAAAAGTAATAAATTAAATATTACTTTTACTCAAAAAAAACTTCATCAGTATTTAAGTATAAAGATTATCTTAGGTAGTCTGAAACAAGAAGCTCTAAGGCTCAACTATAGTTATTAACACAATTTTAAAGAATGTGAGTTACTGTATCAACCCGCTGTGTGTCCACCGTCAGAATCCGGACGATATTGAAAATTGTCTTTCTTGTGGTACATCTTTAGTTATCAATGGGAGAATTCATTTAATTAAGCCTATAAAAGCATTAACCGATAATCCTTATGATTATTTTGAGGTTTTTGAAGTTGATGATCGGCAACAGCGACGAGTAATGAAAGTTTTAAAATGGAACTCACCTAAATTGCGTAGTTTCATTGAGCAAGAGTTTATGAGTTTACGGCTGATTCAACATCCAAATATTCCTCACGTTGAATCAGATGATTTTTTTACGTTTACTCCTAATAATAGTCCGTTAGAACTAAGATGTTTGGTTATGGATAAAATCGACGGAGAAAACTTAGATGAATGTATAAAAAATAATGGAAAAATTTCACAAAGCCTAGCCTTAAACTGGCTCAGACAGTTAGTTGATATTTTAGATTTAGTACATCATACAGAGTTTTTTCATAGAGATATAAAACCTTCTAATATCATACTTCAACCAAATGGTCAGTTAGCACTTGTAGATTTTGGTGCAGTCAGGCGGTTAACTAATACTTATATGGCAAAAATTAGTGCAAGTGGTGGCACTAGTACAAGAGTAGGAAACTATGAAATCACATCTATTGTTACACCTCGCTATTCACCGATAGAACAAATTGAAGGGCAAGCAGTACCACAGTCTGACTTTTTTGCTTTAGGTCGAACTTTTGTATATTTATTAACTGCGATCCAATTAAATAAGTTACCTAAAGATGAAAAAACGGGAAAGTTAATTTGGAGGAATAAAGCACCTCAAATTGATAAACCCTTTGCAGATTTTATTGATGAGTTAATGGCTCCCCTACCTGGGCAGCGCCCACAGACTACACGGGTAATTCTGCAAAGATTAGAACGTATACCACTGCAATCAAAGATTAACCGAGTGGTTAAATCAAAGGCATTTGGAATTGGTGTAATTATTGTAGGGGTGTTAAGTATTTTTGGATTATATTGGGTATCGCATCCAGCGATAGCAGAGTATCTGCTAAACGAAGGAAGAAAAGCTCAAAAAGAAAATCGTTTTTATGAAGCTCGAAATAAATTTAACCAAGCAATAAATATTAAACCTGATATAGCAAAATTAGTATCTGACTTTTATGTAGAACAGGGATTTCGGCGTGATGTTTCTCCTGAACAGGCTAGAAAATATTATGAATTAGCTATTAAATATAATACAGAAAATGATACTGCATATAATAATTTAGCTTTAGTATGTCAACAATTGCAAGATATAAGGTGTGTTAATAACAGTTATGCGGCTGTCTTCAAGCTTAAACCTAATAAATGGGAATCACATTATGGTTTAGGAAATTTCTATGATGATTTAGGTAAATATAATTTAGCAGAAAAACAATATAAATTAGCTATAGAAAGTAGTGAGTTAGCTCTAGATGCTGTCAGTAATTTAGCAAGAATCAAAAATCTTCAAGGTGAATATACTGTTGCTATTTTGACGGCAGAACAAGGATTACAAAAAGCTAAAGACCCTGAACTAAAGGCAGCTTTGTATAAAACTATAGGATGGGCTAAATTAGAGCAAAAGAGGTACAGCGAGTCCAAAATATATTTAGAAAAAGCGAAAGAACTAGATACTCAAAGAATAGATGCTTATTGTTTACTAGCACAAGCTCAGGAAGCATTGGGTCAAATTAATGATGCTAGAATCTCTTGGGAGGTTTGCTTAATTGCTGAATCCAGCTTGCCAGAAGTTCAACGTTGGCGATTGCAAATCTTAAAAAGATTATTAGGAGATGTTGTGCCAAAATCATCGCCTTAAGGCTTTTGTTAACAGCCAATTTCTTGTATTGTAAAAATTACGAATATTGACATAAAATTTATAATGCAGATTTTCTCCAAATTTACAATATACAAACTATTAAGTGTACAATTTATAGCTGTTACATCAATCTTACTTTGTTTAAATACTAGCAGTACAAGAGGTCAGTCCCTACAGGTAGGTAAACGTTGGTGTAGCGAACCGATGGGTCGAAATTTACAATCTGGGAACCTGTTGTGCAAGGGAGATCGAATTTACCCAAACCAGAATGCTAGAGTTGAGATTCTTTGCTATTCAAATAAAAAGCGTTTCAAAATCCAGCAAAGTAGTTTTTTAAAAATTGAAGACTTATGTACTCCGCTACAACCATCTTCAGCACGGCGATGTACACCATTAACTTTAAATAATTGCCCCACTCGCAAAGGCCCAAATGGAAATGAGAATGCACCAAAGATAATCCAGCCCTATGGAAAAATTTTAATCAATAACCGACCTTTAATTTCGTGGTCTGCTGTAACTGGGGCTACTAGTTATACGGTATTAGTTAAAGGCCCTGGTGTAGATTGGCAAACTGAAGTCAAAGATACTACATTGTCATATCCAAGTGATCGAAAAGAATTACAGTATGGCAACGCCTTCACAATCACTGTTATTGTTAACAGCGGTAATTCTCCTATCAGTGCAGATTCTTCGGTAGTTCATTTATTATCTGAAAGCAAAATCAAGCAAATTAATCAAGTAGTACAGCAAATTAATTCTTTAGGTTTGGCTCCAGATGAAATTTTTGTTGATTTAAATGCGATTTATATGTCTGAAGGCTTGTTAAATGAAACAATCGAAACTTTAAAGGAGCGAGCAAGAGCAAAAAGTCAGAATCCGTCTGTTTATAGAATATTAGGCGATCGCTATATAGAGGCATGGTTGCCAGAAGAAGCAAAACGTGTATATACAAAAGCAGTTGGGCTAGCAAGAGTAGAGCGTAACTCAGAGGAATTGGCGATCGCTCAAGAACGTTTAAGAATATTGGAATCTCAGTTGAGATTATTGGAAACTCAAAGCCAGCTACCAACTAGAACAAATCCCGCCCAATAGTAAGGGTGTTGGTATTGTGGATTTGACAGCAGGTGTAATTGTGCTTCTCTGAGTGCTTGTGCTTTGGTGAGCTTACTGTTTAAACCTTTGTAGAATTCTCCAACGAGCATAGCTGTAGAGTCAGCATCTACTTGCCAGAGACTAGCTACAATAGTTCGTGCTCCTGCTTGTGCTGCGACTCCAGCGATTCCCAAGGTAGAGCGTTTGTTTCCTTTAGCTGTTTGGCAGGCACTGAGAACTAATAGCTCAATCGGATCTTGATTTTGTTGAGCTTTTAACCAACCATCAAATTCTCGAACATTAATTGGTCTATCCCAAGCTAAAAGGACTGTTCGTTTTGGATCACTGCTAAACTGACCATGTGTTGTAACGTGAACTATGGGGAAATTAGCTGTTTTTAACTCTTGTTGAAATTTTTCACTAGTAAAACTTTCGTTGAGCAACTTTGCTGAACCCTTAGTTTGTTGTCTGACATCTAGTGCCTCTTGTTCTGCTTGTGGTAAAGGTTTTAAACCTTGAGGAGCATTAGGAGCATTGAAACTAGGGCTAGGTTTAGAAAGCCCAGCAATTAAGGCTTTTAGCTGTTCTTTGCCTAAAGCTTTAGGTGGTCTAATGCGCGAACCTACTGTTGTCGCAATACTATAATTTTTTGACAAGTAATTTTCGCCATCATGTAGTAAACCCATAGGAATACTTTGAAAAGTCTTGTCAAGAGTGAAAACTAGGGTTCCAGATGATGGTAGATATTTTTTGATAGGTGCGATGAGGTGATTATAAATCGTTTGGGAATAAGAAAGGACTACAGATTCTTGGGTATCAGCAAATTTCTGATCTTGTAAAGTTTGTAAAAAATTTTCAACAGAATTTTGAATTAAATCTGCATTAACAGAGTGACGATGCAGTGATTGGTTAGGAGATTGTACAAGTATTTCTATATAATTATCTAAATTAATGATATGAATTACTGTTGTAATATGATTTTTGGGAACCTTATTTAATGTGATAAAGTTAAGTCTACCGCACTGAAGGAAGTTTTCTAACTCTGCTATTTGAAGTTGTTCATAAACTTGAATGACTCGTTTGAGATTGGGGTTAGGGCTTGCTAGAAGTAATCGTAGATAATTTCGATATACAGGCTCTACTCGCTCATAAAAAGAAAACTGCAAGTCAGCATTAGTTGACAAGAGATTATTACGAACTTGAGTGAGATTTTCAAGGGCTTTAGCGTAAGCATCAAGGGCTTTATCGTATTTGAGTTGTTTTTGGTATAAATCTCCTAATTGTTGTTGCCATTGATATGCTATATCCCAACTTTGAACTGATTGAGCTATGCTTAAGGCTTTCAGAAAATATGTTTCAGTTTGCTGACTTTGTAATTTGCCCAAAGTACCAAGACTATAGGATTGTAATCGTTCGTTATTTATGATTTCAGCCTTTCGTAAAACTGATTGGGCATACTCAGTAGCTACTGAATGAAAATTTTGACTTGGAATTTGACTTAGACTATTAGCGAAGTTGAGTTTGGCGTAAAGGGATTGACTAATTGGTAGTTGGGAAATGCAGAAGAATTTTCGATGATTAGCTTGATGGAAGGTTGTATCTGTTCATGAATTTTAGAAATAAGTTCGGCTAGCTGTTTATAATCTAATTTTGATTCTGCTTTTAACCATTCTTCAAAATCTAATAGCAAATTCAAACGTTCTAACTGAGATTGTAGTTTTACTCCTTGAGACACAGTAGAAATATTCTCTACCTGTTGATAGATCTCAAGTGACTTTAACGCTTTTTGTTGAATCAAACCGAATATCTCTTTTTTAAATAGAGGTTCTTCTATATAAATATATTGATCTCGAAGCTGCTTGTAGATAGACTTTTTGGTATTTCCTAATGAAATCAAAACCGTACCACGTTCTGAAATAGATGCTTTTTGAGCAAGGAATAAAGTTTTTTCTAAAATTATTTCTGATTCAGAAAGTTTACCTAAACGCCGTAAGACATTTCCTAAATTATGCAATCCTAGTAAGTTGACTGATAAAGGAACTTGTTTATTAATGGCTGCAAGTAACAATTGTGCTGTAGATTCACTAAATTGCTGAGATGATGTATCGCAAATCCAATCATTTATTGTATTTAAATTCAAAGCTTCTATAAGTGTATTACAAGCACGAGTTTGTAAGCCTAAAGCTTGTAGAGCTAGGCTTTGGTTGATTAAACTTCCAACAATACCATCATAATGTTTGAGTTGACGATAAATTTTAGTAGCTTCTTTCCAGGTTGCAAGGGCTTCTTCCGCCTCACCTAAATTCAATTGTTCATTACCCTTTTGAGTTAATGATTGGGCTTGATTTTGTTTTTGTAATTCTCCATTTACTTCTTGAGCCAAGTTATTTTGTGGTTGGCTTACAGCAAGAGACAATCCAATAACACCTATGAACAAATACTTGAACAAATGTCGAAGTTTAATCATATTTAGCTCTGTTTCATCAGCCTTAGAACAATTAACGAAGTCTCTACGTTGCAGCGAACGAAAATTAAGGTTTCACCCCAGAGTGGCGGAAGAGGGCTAGAGCGCAATTTCTGTCCCTGATACTTGCGTTGCCGAGGACTTGCAAGAGTGAGCAGATGGAGAGGTACTAATAATAACGGTATTAGGTTCTGCTGTTAAGATAATTGTTCCATCAGCAGTTTTCCTCCAGCCTTGCGCCTCTACAATTTTTACAGTTTCTTGGAGTGCTGTTGATTTTGTTTCTTCTAAACGATTTTTAAGCGGAATTAGAATAGAATTGTCGTGCCAAGCAAGGTTAGTATCTGGAATGTCGTCAGGGTTAGGTGGCAGTCCGTTTGTACCAGTAATCACAAATCTATTATTACTAACAGTTGAGTTTGAGCGTCCTTGACAGACAGAAGTTATTTTGGGAGTTACTAAAATTGCCTCAGTCTGTGGTTTAGTAATTTTTGGTTGGTTTTCTGAAAGATTGATTTGAACTATACCATTAACTCCTCTTTCAGAATTTGCTGTAACTTGGCTATCGGGGGAAAGAAAAAAGCCTCTAGTGTTGATTTGGATGTTCCCACCGCGTCCCTCAAAGGCATTGGCAGTAATGCTGCTGTTTTCTAAGGCAGCTAGAATGTCTGTATTGATGGTGATGTTGCCGCCGTCGCCATCACCCCCAGTAGTTGCGGTAATGACACTGTTACGTAATCGCAAGTCACTAGAGTGCAAGAAAATGTCGCCTCCTTCGCCCTCTGTGCCGCTGACTGTGCCAGCTGTGATTGTACCTATGTCTAGATTGATAATGTCTGCGTTAATTCGGAGAGTTCCGGCATTTCCTTGTCCTGGTTGAAAGTTGAGATTTTTTTGAATTTTTTCACCACCAATATTTACTCTTCCACCATCAGTGACAGTTAATCGTCCTGTTTCGATTGTCAGATTTCCGGCTTTTCCAGTTCCTCCAGTTCGAGCTGATATTCTGCTAGGAGAATTACCAGTGAGTGACTTTCCGATTACTTGTACTCCTTCGGAAGCAGTGATAGATACGTTACCTCCCGAACCCTGCCCAAATGTGCCTGATGATATCACTCCTCCAGAGCGCAGACTTAACCGCACAGTTTCAATCTTGATGTTACCGCCAGCTCCGGTAGATCCTCGTTGGGCCAAACTTGTTATGGAACTGCCTGCATTCGCCGTTGGCTTCCGCAGCACTTCCACTGAATCATGAGCTAAGACCTCTATGGAACCAGCATTTCCGAGGGTGAACGAAAAAAGGTGTGGGGAATAAAAAACAGGTTAGCGTAGATAGTACGCTAACTAAGCTCTGACTGATATAGATGTTAACTCTTACTTCGATATGAATTATTTTTGAAATCTTGCCGCTTC
>JAESGN010000999.1_pt1 | contig 10374 bp, 7 predicted proteins | sample 9269731 | NCBI WGS metagenome assembly JAESGN01 (sample SAMN15720683, study PRJNA650826) | algae metagenome | isolation source: Mojavia pulchra JT2-VF2 and co-occurring heterotrophs from desert soil | place: USA: Cadiz Valley, Joshua Tree National Park, CA | collected 1998-06-08
AGCGCCTCCGGCGCTGAACCCCGGAGAGGACCTCGCCGCCATTGTAGCGCCTAGTCGTATGCTCAGTCATATGGCTCACTCTTATCTAAGAGCGAGACCCTGTCAGGTCATTTCGGGGGCCAACTCACGCGCAGCCGCTCGGCGCTCTATCGCGCGCTCGCCCGCGCCTATGATTTCGCGCTCGCCGCCGATGACGATGCGGAGAGCTATGCCGCCCTGCTCGCCGATGCCGGGCTCACCACCCAGGCGCGCGCGCCGATGACGCCCGCCGTCAAGCTCGTCTTCGGCGCCGACTATGACAAGACCCGCATCACGGAATTCGCCGCCGTGCTCGCCCATGCCCGGCGCGTCGCGGTGCCGCAGGGTGGGCTCGACGCCTTTCTCGACGCGGCCGAAGGCGGCATCAAGGGCGTGGTGAAGGCCGAGCGCGCCCATCGCCGCCCGGCGCCCCGGCCCGATCGCTTCGCCCAGATCGCCGCCGAGCTGCGCAGCCGCCCGCCGCTCGCCCATGTCGACATCGCGCTCGACCTGCCCGCGGACAGCGAGTTCGTGGTGCTGCTCGCCCGCGCCGGCAAGCAGGGCCTGGATATCGTGGCGAGAGTCGAGGACAGTCCGCTCACCGAGCGCGCCGTCCGCAAGGCCGCGGCCTAAATACCTGGCCGAGGCCTTGTTCCCGCATTTCTGCACGGCGCGCCGGCCGGCTCGCGGAAGGTCACGAAGGCCATGCCGGCGGCGCGTTCCTCGAGCGGCCTATTTTCCCTAACTTCCCGGGAATGCCGCGCATCTCGCAACTTCCTTGCGCGAGCATGATCCTATCTTGCCAACGGGTCAAAGAGCGGCCGAGCCCCAGACCCGGCCGCGTCAGGCAAGCAGGCGAAATCCTACTTTGCAAGCGGCACCGCGTTGTCCGCCGCCAGGCCGGCATCGAATACGGACCCTGGGTTGAAAACCTGAACAAGCGTTTGAGATTACTTCCGTCATCCCCGCGCCCGCCGCCGCCGCGAAGGCGGGCGCCGCCATGTGTCCCGCCGACACTTTCGTTCGCCTCCGCAACAATGTCGGCAAATTTGTAATTTTCTTACGGAACGAGTCTTGAGCCGGTCACCGCGGAAGCGTAGGCGGTACTGCCATGAAAAGCATGATGACGTCGCTGACGCAGGCGTTCGAGGCGCGGTTGCTCGAAGGGGCGCTGCCGGGAGAGTTGGAAGATTTCGGAGAGGCCGAGCGGGCCGAGGCGGCGAATTTCGTCGCGGAAGCCGCCGCAGTCCGCCTCCCCGATACCGCGAAGGTCGCGCTGGAGACCTTCCAGGGCGAGGAGAGCCGCCGGATGCGGCTGGCGGTCGTCAATGACGACATGCCTTTCCTCGTCGATTCGATCTCGGGCGCGATCGCGACCTACGACATTGCCGTTTTCCGCATCATCCATCCCGTCATCGCCGTGAAGCGCGACAAGGCGGGCAAGCTCGAATCGATCGGCGCGGGCAAGCGCGAATCGATGATCTACATCGAAATGGAGCGCGCCGACGCGCGCACCCGGCGCAGCCTGGTGGCCGAGCTCGAACGCACGCTCGCCCAGGTCCGCGACGCCGTGAACGACTGGCGCGCGCTGCAGAGCGCGATCGGCTCCGACGCCGCCACCGTGGGCTCGCGCGAGGGTGCCAAGCTGCTCCGCTGGTTCCAGGAAGGCGCGATGACGCTGCTCGGCCACGAGACCTGGCGCACCGACGGCAGCGTCTCCGACAAGCTCGGCCTCGCCCGCTACGAGCTTGACACGCCGATCCTCGCCGAAGCCTCGCGCAAGGCGGCGGTCGACTATTTCAACAAGGGCGGCGAAGCGCCGCTGCTGCTCAAGTCCAACTCGATCTCGCCGGTCCATCGCCGCGTGCCGCTCGACATCGTGGCGGTGCCGATCCTCACCGGCAGCGAAGTGACCGGCCTGTCGATCCATGCCGGCCTGTGGACCAGCGCCGCGCTGTTCGCCAATCCGGACGAGGTGCCGGTGCTCCGGGCCCGGCTGGAAGGGCTGGAGCGCAAGTTCGGCTTCGATCCGAAGGGCCATACCGGCAAGGCGATGCAACATGCGCTCACTGCGCTGCCGCACGACCTGACCACGGCGTTCGACGCCGATTCGCTCGAGCACCTCGTACTCACCACCATGTCGGTCGCCGATCGCCCGCGCTCCAAGCTGGTGCTGGTGAAGAGCCTGCTCGGCCGGCACCTGTTCGCCTTTGTCTGGCTGCCGCGCGACGAAGTCACCACCACGCGCCGCGAGGCGGTGGGCGAGCTGCTCGCCGAAGCCGCCAACGCCAAGATCATCAACTGGTCGATCGCGCTCGAGGACGGTGAGGTCGCGCTGCTGCGCTACACGCTCGACCTGCGCGCGGGCGGCACGATGCCGGACGCCGAGGCGCTCGACAATCAGCTCGAGCGGATGATGCGCGGCTGGGTGCCCGCGGTGGAAGCCGCGCTGATGGAGGATACCGGGCCGACCGGCGCCACCCGCCTCGCGCTGCGCTATGCCCAGGCCTTTCCGCCGGCCTATCGCACCACCTCGACGCCCGAGGAAGCGGCCCGCGACATCCTGCACCTGGCCCGGCTCGACAATCCGGGCGATCGCTCGGTGCGGATCACGCCCGTCGACGGCAAGGCCGGCGAGTATCGCGTGAAGCTCTATGCCCAGGGCGGCGCGCTGGCGCTGTCCGACGCCGTGCCCGCCTTCGAGAATTTCGGCTTCCGCGTGATCGAGGAAGTGCCGACCGCGCTCACCGGCGGCGCCTTCGTCCATGATTTCGCCGTCTCGGCCACCGGGCTGAAGGGCGATGCCGCGGTGATCGAGGAAGCGCTCGCCGCCGTGCTCGAGGGCAATGCCGAGAATGACAGCTTCAACCGGCTGATCGTCGAGAGCGGCATGAAGCCGGCATCGGTGGTGCTGTTCCGCGCCTGGTTCCGCTATCTGCGCCAGACCGGCATGAACTATGGCATGGCCACGGTGGTCGACGCGCTGCGCCGGGCCCCCAATGTCGCCAATGCGCTGATCGAGCGCTTCGATGCCGCGCACAACCCGGCCCGCGCCGGCGACGATGCGGCGATCGAGGCGGCCGCCGCCGCAATCGAGGCCGGGCTGGCCCAGGTCCAGGCGATCGACGACGACCGCATCCTGCGCACCATCCGCGGCGTCGTGCTCGCGACGCTGCGCACCAACGCCTATGCTCCCGCCGCCCGGGAGGCGCTGGCGTTCAAGCTCGATTCGGCCAAGGTGCCGGGCCTGCCCCAGCCGCTCCCCTGGCGCGAGATCTGGGTCTACAGCCCGCGGGTCGAGGGCATCCATCTGCGCGCCGGCCCGGTCGCGCGCGGCGGCCTGCGCTGGTCGGACCGGCGCGACGATTTCCGCACCGAGATCCTGGGCCTGATGAAGGCGCAGCGCGTGAAGAACGCAGTGATCGTGCCGACGGGCGCCAAGGGCGGCTTCTATCCCAAGCAGCTCCCCTCCCCCGCCACGGACCGCGACGCCTGGTTCGCCGAAGGGACCGAAAGCTACCGGATCTTCATCCGCACGCTGCTGTCGATCACCGACAACATCGTGTCGGGCGCGGTCGTCCACCCCGAGGGCGTGCGCATCCTCGACGGCGAGGATCCCTATTTCGTCGTCGCGGCCGACAAGGGCACCGCGACCTTCTCAGACGTCGCCAATGCGATCGCGACCGAGCGCAACTTCTGGCTGGGCGACGCCTTCGCCTCCGGCGGCTCGCACGGCTATGACCACAAGGCGATGGGCATCACCGCCAAGGGCGCCTGGGTCTCGGTCCGCCGCCACTTCCTGGAGATGGGCACCGACATCCAGTCCGAGCCGGTCACCGTGGCGGGCTGCGGCGACATGTCGGGCGACGTGTTCGGCAACGGCATGCTGCTGTCGAAGGCGATCAAGCTGGTCGCCGCCTTCGACCATCGCCACATCTTCCTCGATCCCGATCCCGATCCGGCGAAGAGTTGGGACGAGCGCGCCCGCATGTTCGCGCTGCCGCGCTCCAGCTGGGCGGACTATAATCCCGCGCTGATCTCCAAGGGCGGCGGCGTGTTCCCGCGCACCGAGAAATCGATCCCGCTCAGCCCTGAGATCCAGGCCCTGCTCGGCCTCGACGTGAAGGAGATCGACCCGACCTCGCTGATCTCGGCGATCCTCAGGGCCCGGGTCGGGCTGCTCTGGTTCGGCGGCATCGGCACCTATATCAAGGCCGCGTCCGAAAGTAACGGCGAGGTCGGCGATCCCGCCAACGATCGCCTGCGCGTCAATGCCGAGCAGCTGCGCTGCAAGGCAGTCGGCGAGGGCGCGAACCTGGGCGTCACCCAGGCGGCGCGCATCGCCTTCGCCGCGCAGGGCGGCCGCATCAACACCGACTTCATCGACAATTCGGCCGGCGTCGATTGCTCGGACAATGAGGTCAACATCAAGATCGCGCTCAACCGCGAGATGATCGAGGGCCGCCTGGCGTTCGAGGACCGCAACACGCTCCTCGCCGCGATGACCGACGACGTGTCGCACCTGGTGCTCGAGGACAACCGCCTGCAGACGCTCGCGCTCTCCTTCATGGAGAATGACGGCTATGTCGCGCTGCCCTCCTATGTCCGGGTGATCGAGATCCTCGAAGGCTCGGGCCGGCTCGACCGCGCGGTCGAGGGGCTCGGCAGCAACGAGGAACTGCTCCGCCGCGCGCAGGACAAGAACGGCCTCACCCGGCCGGAGCTGGCGGTGCTGCTCGCCTCGACCAAGCTCGCCCTGCAGGACGCGATCGAGCATACCGCGCTCGGCCAGGATCCGGCGCTGGAGAGCGATCTGCGCAACGCCTTCCCCAAGGCGATGCAGGCGAAATTCGGCAAGGCGATCGACGAGCATCGCCTGCGCGGCGAGATCGTTGCCACCAAGCTCGCCAACCGCGTGATCAACCGGCTGGGCGTGCTCCACCCCTTCGAGCTCGCCGAGGAGGAGGGCGCGGCCATGGCGGACATCGCCGCGATGTTCGTCGTCGCCGAGCGGCTCTTCTGCCTGCCCGCGCTATGGGAAGCGGTGGAGACCGCCGCGATCTCGGAAGGCGCGCGCATCGCGCTGCTCGACGAGATGGCGGTGGCGGTGCGCGGCCAGGTCGCGGATCTGCTCCGCGTCTCCCCGCCGGGCGCCAGCCCCGCCGAAGTGATCGACCGCCTGAAGCCCGGCATCGACGCGCTCGACAAGGCCGCCAAGGGCCTGCTGCTCGACGAGGTCAAGGCACAGTCGAGCCGCATCTCCACGCGCCTCGAGGCCGCCGGCGCGCCGAGCGAGCTGGTCGCCAGGGTGGTCAAGCTGTTCGAGCTGGACGGCGCGGTCGGCCTGGCCGATCTCGGCGTGCGCATGGGGCTGGAAGTGACGCCGCTCACCCGCGCCTTCACGTCGCTCGGCCAGGCGCTCGGGCTCGACTGGGCCCAGTCGACCGCCGCGCGCATCACCACCGGCGATGTGTGGGAACGGCTGCTGATCGCCGGCCTCGCCCGCGACTTCCAGCAGATCCGCCTCGACTTCCTGAGCCGTGGCCACGCCGCGGAACCCCAGGCCGCGGTGGACGCCTGGCTCGCCGCCAATGCCCCCCGGGTCGAGCAGTTCACGGCCCTGGTCCGCCGCGCCCGCCAGGCCGCGGTGCCCAATGCCGCGATGCTCGCGCAGATCGCCGGCCAGGCGCGCGTTCTCCTCGCCCGCTAGAGAAAAGCCCGGCCGGTCCGCCTTGGACCGGCCGGGCTCTCCTGCCCCGAGGATGTGGTCGCCTTCAGGCTTCGGAGTCGGCCCGCGCCGTCGATGGCGTGCTCCGCAGAATGAGGTACATGCCGCCAAGGCAGGCCGAAACCCCGACTACGCACACCACCGCCAGACCGATATAAAGTGCCGACATCCAGTCCTCCCAAGTCTTATCTGGCGGGAAGCTGCGTAATTTCTTGGAAGTCGGCAAGAAACATTCGTCGCTGCGTTGCGGCGTATCTTTGCTGCATTTGCGAGAATCACGCGCGCCCCCGCTCTCCCCGCCATCCCCGCGAAGCGGGGCCCCATCTCGGGAAGATGCCACACGCATCGCAGCGGTTGTCCGCGCGGCATGTGCAGGAGATGGGCCCAGCTTCGCGGGGGTGACGCGGGACTAGAGGCGTTTCCGAACCAGAATTGATCCGATCGACACCCGCATCAGGTTTGCAATTGCGAATCGTTCGCGTTACGGACCGGCATCGAATCGACCCGGAATCACGCACCCGAAATGCACGCCCCCACCGCCCAGGCAGAACAGGCCAAAGCGAAGCGCAGCCGCAAGAGCTTCTGGCTGAAGCAGCTTCATACCTGGCACTGGATGAGTTCGGCGATCAGCCTGATCGGGCTGCTGCTCTTCGCGATCACCGGTTTCACGCTCAACCATGCCGCGGATATCGAGGCAGCGCCGAGATCGGTCGAGCGCGCGGCGCAACTGCCCCCAACCCTGCTCGCCCGGGTCAAGGCCGACGACCAGCCCGACAGCAAGAAGCCGATCCCCGCCGACGTTGCCCAATGGGTGCAGCGCCAGGTGAAGATCGACGCGAGCGGAACGGCCGAATGGTCCGCCGGCGAGATCTATCTCGCCAGGCCGCGGCCCGGCGGCGACGCCTGGATCTCGATCGACCGCGACACCGGCGCGGTGACCAGCGAGGTCAGCTCGCGCGGCTGGATCGCCTATCTCAACGATCTCCACAAGGGCCGCAACGCCGGCACTGCGTGGAAATGGTTCATCGACATCTTCGTGCTGGCCTGCATCGTCTTCACGCTCACCGGCCTGGTCCTGCTCTGGATGCACTCCAGGCATCGCCGGAGCACCTGGCCGCTCGTCGCCGCAGGCCTCGTCATTCCCGCGCTCGTCGCGATTTTCCTGATCCATTAGGGAGCCATGTCCATGCAGTATCGCATCACCGGCCTCACGCTCGCCGCGATCGGCGGGGCGGGCCTTCCCGCCGCCGCCGGCGCGCAGACGCTCGATCTGTCGATCGCCATTCCGCAGCTGAAGGTCGCCGAATATCACCGCCCCTATGTGGCGATCTGGCTGGAGAAGGAGGGCGCCGCGCCGCGCACCCTCCAGGTCTGGTATGATTTCGACGGGAACAGCAAGGAAGGCGCCGGCACCAAATGGCTGCGCGACATGCGCCAATGGTGGCGCGTGGTCGGGCGCGGCATGACCTTCCCGGCCGACGGCGTCACCGGCGCCACCCGCCCGGCGGGCAGCCACAAGGTCACGCTGGTGGCCGGGCGCGGCGGCATGCCCGCGCTCACGCCGGGCAATTACAAGCTGATGGTCGAGGCGGCCCGCGAAGTCGGCGGCCGCGAAGTCGTCACGGTGCCCTTCGCCTGGAACGGCACCGCCGCGCGCGGCACCGCCAAGGGCACGAGCGAGCTCGGCGCCGTCACCGTTTCGATCAAGCGCTGATTTCAGGGGAAATAGAGCCATGGACTTCCGCAAGCCGCTTCTCGCTGCCGCCGCGATTGCCGCGATCGCCGCTCCGGCCGCCATCGCCCACCGCATGTGGATGCTGCCGTCGTCGACCACCGTCTCGGGCACCGACAATTGGGTGACCGTCGACGCCGCCGTGTCGAACGACCTGTTCTTCTTCGATCACCAGCCGCTGCGCGCCGTGCCCCTGGTCACCCAGCCCGACGGCAGCGAAGGCAAGATCGAGAATCACAATGTCGGCAAGTTCCGCGCGACCTTCGACCTGCACCTGACGCAGCAGGGCACCTACAAGGTCGCGGTGGTCAACGAGGGCGTGTTCGGCAGCTACATGCTGAACGGCGAGCGCAAGATGCTCCCGCGCGGCACCACCACCGCGACGCTCGCCGCCGCGATCCCGGCCGGCGCGACCGATGTGCAGACCGCGGAGAATCTCAGCCGCAACGAGATCTTCATCACCCAGGGCGCGCCGACCAGCACGGTGTTCAAGACCAGCGGCCGGGGCATCGAGCTGGTGCCGATCACCCATCCGAACGATCTCGTCACCAATGAGCCGGCGAACTTCCAGTTCCTGAAGAACGGCAAGCCCGGCGCCGGCCTCACCGTCACCGTGATCCCGGGGGGCATCCGCTATCGCGACAATCTGAAGGAGCAGGTCCTCAAGACCGATGCCGAGGGCAAGGTCTCGATCAAATGGGGCGCTCCAGGCATGTATTGGGTGATGGCCAATGAAGGCGGCGAGCGCCCCGAAGGTCCGGGGGCCGGTGCGCCCCGCCCCGCCGGCGCGGCACCGGCCGGTGCCGGCGGCGAGCGCCCCGCCGGCCCGCCCCGCGCCCGGGTGAGCTACGTCACCACGCTCGAAGTGCTGGCGCCATAGGGTAACGACCCCATCACCAGACCCGTCATCCCTGCGCAGGCGGGGATCCAGGGCCAAGGGCGGGTTGCGCTCAGTCGAGTCCTGCGCGCTCCGGGGAGCGCTCGCCTGATGGCATCACTGCCCCGCGCTACCCTGGATCCCCGCCTGCGCGGGGATGACGGTCAAAGGAATATGAGGCCTTTACCGGGATGACGATCCGCGCATGACCGTCAGAATAGCCATTCCCCCCACACTCTCGCCCGCGGCGTTCCATCGCCGCCGGACGGGAGCCCCGGTCGTCACCTGCGCCGGCGAGACGATGGGCACGAGCTGGTCGGCCCGGCTGGTCGCCCCGCCCGAGGGGATCGCCCACGGGATCCAGGCCGAACTCGACCGCGTCGTCGCCGAGATGAGCCACTGGGTGCCGGACTCCGCCCTTTCCCGCTTCAACCGCAGCGAGCCCGGCCGCTGGCAGCCGCTTCCTTCCGGCTTCGCCCGCGTCCTCGCCACCGCGCTCGAAGTGGCGGAGAAAAGCGATGGCGCCTTCGATCCCGCGATGGGAGCGCTGGTCGACCTGTGGGGCTTCGGTCCGCCCGGCCCGCGCACCGGCATTCCGAGCGAAGCCGAGATCGCGGCTGCCCGCGCCGCTTCCGGCCGCGCGCATATCGAGCAGGCCGGTCGCCGCGCCCGCCGCACCGCCCCCGCCGCGCTCGACCTTTCCGGCATCGCCAAGGGGCATGGCGTCGACCGCGTCGCCGAAATGCTGCGCGGCATGGAATTGCGCGACTTCCTGGTCGAGATAGGCGGCGAGCTGCGCGGCGAAGGCATCAGGCCCGATGGCCAGCCCTGGTGGGTCGATCTGGAGCCCGTGCCCGGCAGCCGCCTGGCGCCGCTGCGTGCCGCGCTGCACGGCCTGTCGATCGCCACCTCGGGCGATTATCGCCGCAGCTTCGCGCATGGCGGCCGCAACTATGCCCATAGCCTCGATCCGCGCACCGGCCGGCCGCTGGTCAATGGCGTCGCCTCGGTCACGGTGCTGCACCCCAGCTGCATGCTGGCCGATGCCTGGGCGACGGCGCTCACGGTGCTGGGGCCGGCGGGAATGGCGCTGGCCGCGCATGAAGGACTGGCGGCACACATGGTGGTGCGGGAAGACATGGGGTTCGTGGAGCATCTCTCCCCCGCGTTGCAGGCGATGCTTTAGCCTCCCCTCCTTGAAAGAGAGGGGTCAGGTTGGGGGGCTCATCATCTTCTTTCGTCGCCCCGGCCCTGAGCCGGGGCCCGCTGCCCTACGGACGGAAGAAGAAGCGGGATCCCGGCGCAAGGCTGGGATGACGGCAGAAAATCAGATGCTTATTTGGATTCTCAACCCAGGGGTGGGTCGATGCACGCGATACGTGCAGGCCTGGGCATTTCGCGCACCCGTATCACCCGGACGCCCCCAACCGGCATCCGCCTATGCCGCCGGCCCGTCCCCGGCCCGATTGCGCTGTTGGTCATCACGGGCATCCCCGGTCGCCGTCCGGAGCAGGATGGGAGCGGAGAACCGGCCCTCCCATGATGTAAACTTCCGCAACTTCCGGCTCAGGCATCGGCCCAGCGGCGCAGGAGATTGTGATAGACGCCGGTCAGCTCGATCACCGAGCGATCGTCGTTGCCGAGCGTCGCCACCAGCCGCTGCACGGCCTGGTCCATCTCGAACAGGATGCGCCGCGCGCCGTCGTCGCGCACCATCGACTGGAGCCAGAAGAAACTCGCCACCCGCGTGCCGCGCGTCACCGGCTCCACTCGGTGCAGGCTCGACGAAGGATAGAGGATCGCATGCCCCGCCGGCAGCTTGGCCGCCTGCTCGCTGAACTGCCCCTCGATCAGCAGCTCGCCGCCGTCATAGCTGCCTGGATCCTCGAGGAAGACGGTCATCGACAGATCGGAGCGGATGCGGAAATCGGTGCCGCGCTGGATGCGCACCGCATTGTCGACATGGGTGCCGAATCGCTGCCCGCCGCCATAGCGGTTGAACAGCGGGGGAAAGACCTT
>JAESGN010001004.1_pt1 | contig 10270 bp, 14 predicted proteins | sample 9269731 | NCBI WGS metagenome assembly JAESGN01 (sample SAMN15720683, study PRJNA650826) | algae metagenome | isolation source: Mojavia pulchra JT2-VF2 and co-occurring heterotrophs from desert soil | place: USA: Cadiz Valley, Joshua Tree National Park, CA | collected 1998-06-08
AACATCGTCAGATGCTTCGGCGGGTGACTGATCAGGTCATGCACGGCCACGATATGGCGCTGCATCTCGCGGAGCTGGTGCTGCGGCGTGCCGGATTTCGCGCGATCGAGCAGATAGGAGACAATCCGCGCCTCGGTGGCCGGAAGCGAGTACATGCCACGTTCGGCGCACCAATCATCGTATGCCTTAAAGTCATCGCGCGGGATCTTGGCATCCTTGGCAGTGGCAAGCGCCTTTTCGCGCAAATCGGAATGCCATTGTTCGGATCGTGCAGGGTCTGCTGGTGCGGTTTCGATCCAGTTTCCAAGCGCGATTGCTTCCCGGCCGGTGTCATGGCTGACAGTGCGCACCTCGCCGGTGGCGACATTCAGCATCGTGATGTTCGGAAATGCGAAATATGTGCTGGCGTCCATGATTGCTCCTATGCCACCTGTCGGGGCGTGAAATTCCAGGCCTGTGCAGCGATCGGATCGTAGACAGCGCCCGCAGATGCCAGCGTGATCGCGCCTGCAACGGCGTTTGCGATGTCGTCGTGATGTCCTGGAGGATGATCAATGATGTCGCGGCCGGTGCTGCGCCCTACCCGGCGCTCCAGACACACAAGCTGGCGAACCAACCCGTCATGATCGAGCAGCGCACACGCCCGCGAATTGATCAGCGGCAGCATGTCGAGATAGATCGGCGATTTCGCCTTGTCGGAATGCTGGTAGTGAATGCCTTTGCTGCGAAACTGCTCGGCAACCCACTCGCCGGCATATCGATCGCCGGTTACTTGGCTCAGACGATAGCTTTTCAGCACATCGGAAAATTCTGCAGTCACAGCTTCCGGGCTAAACGGCGGCTTGACCTCGCGGATGCAGTCAAGAATGGTCGTGGTGCCCTCTTTATGAGCCACCGCCATGGTCATGCTGTCCGCCGAACCACCCGATGGGTCGCAGAAGCCGACATAGCTGTGCTGACGCTCAGGAGGCCGCTCGCGGACGTTCTCATCGACGCAGGCCTGCACCGCTTCAAGGCTGATCAGGCTTTCCAGATCGGAACGAAACTCCGCGCCATACTCAGCGCTCGCCGCTTCCGGGTCGTCCTTGTAGGCTTCGCCGATAATCGACCCGTTGAATGGCACAAGCGGATTCATGCGCCATGTCGGCGCCTTGATCACCAGCGTTTTGCCCGGCTTGCCATAGTGCTGCTGATATTTCTTCCAAAGCAGCCCACGGCGCGCATACGGGCTGGAGATTCCAAAGATCATCGCGCCCGGCATCGTCGCCATCGACGGCTTTAAGGCGTTGTAAATGTCGATATCGGCCGTGGTGGAGCTTTCCGAATACCAGTGCGCTACCTCGTCCAGGATCGCCGCAATGAGTGTGCGTCCGCGCAAGGTGCGCTGATCGGCCGTCGTGACCTGAATGGCAAAGCCATTGTCCAGCTCGATCGTGTCGGCGGTGATGCGCTCGATCATGCAAGCCAGATCGGGCTTGGTCATGAAGCCGTGCGAGATATACCGGAATGCGATCTTGGCCTGCGTGCGATCGGCGGCCAGCAATTGGACCACACCGGTCTCACCACGCTTCAAGCGGTCGCGCCAGCCATAGCGCTCGACGCCAATCGTCGCGAGATAAACGGCCAGCGAGCTCGCCTTGATGTCCTTACCGCCACGGCGGCCGATGATCATCCAAACTTCGTCGGATTTCTCTGTCGGTGCAGTATCGCGGCCGGTCAGTTCCTGGAAAACCTCAAGATCGGCAGCCGTCAGAGGCTCGCCAAAGATCGCCTTGTCCAGCACACGCCACGTTGCCCACGTGTCATCGCCAAACCAATCTCCGAACAGATCGGGGTTCAGACAGGCAGTGGCATATGGGATGGCGGTATCAGTCAAAATCCACCGCCATGGCGTCATGAATGGAGCCGGTAGCGGCAAGTTGACCCATCGGGGTCGATCGACCACGCGGACGGGCCTTCGGCTGCGTTTGGGGCTTGCTGGTGCGGTTCATGCCGACGGCGGCAAGATGGGCCAGCCGGAAGATGCGATGATCCACGACCCTGCGCAGCTCATCCTCGCCAAAGCCGCACTCATAGGCGACCTCGCGCATGACATCGAAGAAACGTTCGCGGCCCTCCGGGTCAGCACATTCCGGGAAATAACGAACCAGATGCGTGTTCTGCTCGGCAATAATCTCCATGTGCCGGTCGATATTGATCTCGTCGGCCTGCTTACGGGCGTGGCTGGCATGCTCTAGCACCCGCGTCAGGGTCTTCACCTCGGACTCATGCTGGGCCTGGAGGCGGACGTATTCGCCGGGGTTAGATAGCGCCAGCTCGGCGTCGGGATGCGGGGTCAGGAAGCTATGCAGGTAGTCGGCAAGCGCGGTGGCGCCATAAGCGATGTCATTGGCAGCCTCGGCCACCTGATCATATCGGGCGTGCAGCTCCTTACGGGCAGTGGTCTCGTCGGCGAAGTCCTGCACCGGTGCCGGGGCGTTGAACTCCTCGACATCCTCGCCAACCAGGTCGGCAGCCTGTTCGATTGTCAGCTCGTCACCGCGAACAGCCGGTAGGTTCTCCAGCTTGCCGGGGTCATAGGTGGCCGCATTGTCGTGCTGATCGATCTCGACCAGCTCGGTGGCGGCTTGCTCCATGGTCAGGGTGTCATCCGACATCAGGCGGTTTCCTTCCAGCCGGTGGTGAAGCGGGAGACGCCGCGCGGGGTCACGTCAGCAGCCCGGCGTTTGAGGCCCAAGGTCTCCAGCAGGCGGCGCTCGGCATTGCTGAGGGTGCAGTAGACGGCAGGATCGACCTCCTGGCCCGTCAGGAAGCGTGCAGCGAGGTCATCGGACATGGCGGCAGTCATCGCCACCTTGCGGACCAGAAGCTGCTCACCGGTGCTTAGATTGTCTTGGCCACCCAAGTCGCTGGTGATGGCGTCGATGGTCTTGCTGACCAACTGAGCAGCGCGCGTGCGTCCGTCCAGGTCATCGATGCACAGCAACCGCACCTTGCGGTTACCAGCTTCGGACTTGCCTTCCATCGTGGCGGCATCTGCGGACATTTGCGCGGCTCCTGGTCACATCTTCAGATGCGAAGATAACGCCAGAGAGCAGAGATCGCCTAATAATTTTGTGCGTAGGACTGTACGTAGTGAGACCGCAAGAGACTGAACATCTGATTTTATTTGCTATTTTAACGAGCCAAGAGGACCGCAAATCCGCCAACGCCTCTTTCGGTGCAACTTGCACCGATTGCCTGCCAAGAAAAGATCGCCGCAGGTTCTTGTCTGGAACCGACACACGACAGCTCAAATCTGAGCCATCCTCCTATCCTCTGTAGCGTAGCAATTCCGTAGCAACTCCGTAGCAAGTGCTACGCGTAGCATGTAGCGTAGCGTAACCCCCCCCCTATAAGGGGGGTTACGTGCTACAGCGTTACAGCTCTGAACGGACAAGCCAGACATGATCGTCACGCTGGCCAATCTTGGCTCTGGTGATGAGACTTTCCCGAAGACGCTTGAAGGTCTGGCGCGGGTTGCTGTCTTCATCACTCAGCACACCACGGCGATACAGCTCGTCCTTCCACGCTTCGATGGCGACGACGCTGGTACCGGGAGCAAGCTCCATGGACGATGGAGCCGGCTTACCATGTGCAAGCACCACTTCTGCCAAGCCCTCGATGGCGATGCGCTGATGGTCTGACAGTTTGCGTTTGGGTGCCTTGTCGCAAGTTGCGACAGTTTCGACCGACTCCACGATATTGACCGTGATCGGGTCTCCATCCTCGTCATGGCCGAATTCAAAGTTTCTGGACTTGAACGAGAACAGCGGCCCCTCTGGCAGGTCATTGGCTTTGGTTACGGTGGCGGTCTTCGTTTCGCTGCCTGAGATCGTCACCAGCACGTCCACGTCGCCGTAAAGGGCATTGGACCCGCGCGCGCCGCGATCGACGTCCTTGCCGGTATGACCGACCAGCGCGATATGCGGCGCAGGCGACCATCCACGCGCTGTTGAGATGCGCTCTTTGATGCGTGCGATATTGGCGAAGACCTTGCCCTGGTCCTTGGCCTTGTCTTCATCACCACCGCCTGCCGCGATCAGCTTGGCAAAGGTATCGAAGATCACCAGTCCGGTGACATGGCCCAGCACATGCTCGCTGTTCCTGATCGTTACCAGCACCTTATCGACGCTGGCAGAGTCCATCAGATCCAGCGTACCGGGTACGATCGTGATGCTGGGCAGGTCTTCAGGCAGCTTTCCGCCGTTTGCCCTCGCCCACTCGGCAATGTGCGCGCGGAGCCGCCGGCGAACCAGATCAGCTCGCTCCAGCGCAAAGTAGACGACGTTCCAGATCGCCTTGTGCTTGAAGCCGTGCCAGTCGTCGCCCCAGGCAACAGCCATGGCCAGTTCAGCCATCAATGCTGATTTCATGCCGCCCGGTGGCGCCACCCACGCGGAGGTTTCCCCCCGCGCGATGATACCTTTCAATATCCATGGCTTGGGCCTGACATCTTTATCCCATGCGAGATCGTCCAGCGTCTCGAATGCCATGCCGGCGCCGAACTGGTCGCGACGAACCGCTACGGCATCGAGCTGCTCATTACTCAGGTTATGCACGTTCATGCCTCCTCCCTGAGTGCGGCACAGATCACCTGATGGATGATCCCCTCGCCATGGGCTACAACAAGCCCGTTGGAGGTCGCCAGATCGTGCATGAATTCGATGATGGCGCGCTTGCGGGCGTCATCACCACGGATGATCGCCGCCAGCCGGAAGCATTCATCCTGATAGGTCCACCAACGAGCGTTGGCGACATTGCTCTGTGCCAACCTGAACGCGGCCGGCAAATCCTCAAACTCTACGCGGTGCTGTGCAGCCGCCATGCTCATGAATTGGCTTCTCCGTAGGGGCGAATGACGACGGCGACCAACGGCTGTGCGCCATATCGCTTGTCCAGGGTCATCCGACAGATCAGGGAATCGTCGCGATAGGCGACGCCGTTCAAGGCGTCGTTCCAGGCTTTCGCGATGTTATCGAGGTCGGGCTTCTTGCCGGGCAGAATGCCGCCGGTAATGGCCTGGCCGCGCTTCTTCTGCGACCAGCTTGCCGGGACCGGAAAGACAGCTCGTAGTGAGAACTCGATCGGCTCATCTATCGGGGCGCGGTCGCCGATGGCTTCCATCGCCGCGGTGCGGATCATGCCCTCGTAGCTGCGGGTCTTCTCCGGGGTGTAGTGGCCGATATGGCCACCACGGAGGAATGCACGCGCCCTGCCCTTGCCCTGCGGCGCACCGAGCAGGCTGATGGTGATCGGCTCCGTCATCGGGCAACCTCGCTACGGTAGGCGAGATCGGCCAAGAGCAATGCCACCGGCATGCTGACGGCGAACCGACGAGTGAGACGAAGGGCTTGCAGATCGATGGGGGCGACGTTAGATTCCCGATTGTCCGCCAAGACAACCGCATTCGGAATCGGCTCGCCCCACTGGCGGGCCTTTTCTTTTTTCATGCGGCCTCCTTATCGAGAGCCGCAGCCTGGAAAGCCGCCACCTGATCCTCGAACCACACGACGGCGCGGCCATCGGGATCGAGCTTCGTGCCTTTCGGGAAAACGCCGTCGCTGATCTTGCGATACAGCGTTTGTTTGGACCATCCCGTTGCGTTGAGCACCGCGGGTAGTCGCATAACTTGTCTGACCATCTGGGACTCCATAGGGCCGTAATTGGCCTATGGAGATTCCATCTATAGGGACGCATTTCCCATGTCAGTCGAATAGCGCGTTCAGTATTTCAGGCAAAAATACCCGAAATACTGAAAATCAGTCCCGGTCGATCCGGCGTTGCAGGCGGGTCACGTGAACGTCGATTGTATGTTTCCTGTTCAGCTCGCCGGCATCGAAGGCAGCTTCGACAAAATGTCGGAGATTAAGACTGGCATCTTCTCGCTCGTAATAGCGGCGAATTACAATTTCGTCGGCCTCATCTTCCGCAGCGGTGCGAACAATGGCCAGATCTGGACCTCGCCGGCGCTTCTCATGTCGCATCAAATCGGAGGCGGCTTTTTCGAGCTCGACAAGAATTTCGCCCTCATCACCTAGCCCGGTGGCAATGAAGCGCCACCCCCGTGCAGAGGCAGCGTGACCGGCGCAAAGAATTTCCAAGTGCGCCTTGGCTGAAAGAGTCACGCCCTGTTCGGCATAGTACGCGAATATGCCAAGAGCTTCGCGAAGGTTATCGGTCATTGCCGCCCCCGCAGTAAGCCGCCCAATCATCCATCAGCTTCCGCCGCTTCGCCAGCATGTCACCGCGGCGATAGGCGGCATCGACCTTGTTGGAGACTTTGTGCGCCAGCGCGATCTCGGACATCTCGTGCGGATAGTCCGTCATCTCCATGGCCCAATCCTTGAAGGTCGATCGGAAGCCGTGGACGGTTGCCAGCTCGGGCTTGTAGCCCATGCCATCCAGCAGCTCGGCCATAGCCATATTGGACAGGCCGGCACCTTCCTTCCCGCCGGGAAAGATGAAGTCCGACTCGCTCGGAAGGTCGCGCAAGATCTTGATGACGCGCGCGGGCAGCGGAACGATGTGGTCCTTCCGGATCGTGCCCTTCCGGCCTTTCAGCGAGGCGCCGGGGATAACCCACGCCGCCGCCTGCAGGTCGATCTCGTTCAGTTTGGCTCCGATCACCGAACCTGTTCGCATGGCGGTCAGGATGGTGAACTCCAGTGCGCGGGCGCTGATGCTGTTGCGCTGGCGCAGCTTGGCCATGAACTCCGGCAAGTCCTTATACGGCAGCGCCGGGAAATTCTCGGTCGGGCTCACCACTGACGTGGCCGGCAGGATCTGATCGAGAAAGCCCTTCCACCTCGCCGGATTGTCTCCTGATCGATGGCCATGCACCTTCGCCCAATCCAGAATGATCTCGATCCGGTTGCGGAGGCGATCAGCCGTCTCTGTCTTTTCCGCCCACATCGGCTTGATGATCTTCAACACCAACGGCAGATCGACATCGGCCACCGACAGCTTGCCGATGACCGGAAACGCATAAGTCTCGAGAGTGGCCACCCATTGCTTGCCGTGCTTGCTCTCCAGGCCGCCCTTCCATCCCAGAGCGCGATCAGCGATCACCTCGCGGGCGCATTCCTCGAATGTCCTGAACTTGGCTTGTTCGGCTGCCTGGGCGGCCCGCACAGCGTTCCGGGCGTCGATCGGGTCAATTCCATCGACAACCTGCCCATAAGCTGCCTGTGCCTTTTTTCGAGCGTCTGCCAGCGGAACTCGCTCATAGTCTCCCAGCCCCATCTTCCGGGCCCGGCCGCGGATCATGTAGCGATAGACCCATGCCTTGGTGGCGAAGGCGCTGACTTGGAGATACAGACCGTTGCCGTCGCCATAAAGGCCGGCATCCAGATCCTTCTTGTCGCAGAACTTCACCGATAGCTTGTTGACGCCTCGTCCCATGACTGTCCTCGGTCAAACCTACGTACAAACTGGCATGGGAACGTATGGGACTTCTCGAGCCCTGTAAAGACTGCTGGTCAGGCTTACGCGGCTGACTCAACAACTGAAAAGAGACCTGACGAGACCCAGTGGGTTTGGAGGATTGAGGACTCCGGCTCCGCCAGTTAACAATTTGTTAACTTTTTAAACCCTTGATTTCGTTGGGTTTTCGCCTGTTTGCACGCAAACAGTCCTCCACAAAACCTATTATCGACCTATTATCTCGGTCATCGCGTCGCGGATTTCCTAAAGAAATCAGTACGTTGTAACGAGCGATCAATAATAGGTTTTTGAACCGTTAGGCGGAGCAATCCTCCGCCGCATTCGCCCGAGTTGCCATAGGAATTTAGTCGTTGACGGGCGGGATTTGTCCGCTATTGCGGTCGGACACTTCCAGAAAGGATTTGCCCGTGAGTTCGAATGAAGCCGCCTCCACCGAACCCTTGCGGCTCAATGGTGCGAAGATAGCCGCCCTTCTCTCCGCAGCGACGCCCGGTCCGTGGGTCTACTCGCCGGAGCGCCACACTCACGACTCCCCGATCCATACTGCGAATGCTGTTGAGAGCCATGGCTACATCGGCGCGGATAACGGCTGTGTGGTCGGCTCTTCGGAATGGATTTGGTTGACGGAAGGGGATGGCGACCTCATCGCCGCAACTCCCGACATAGCCGCGCGAGTGATTGAGGCGGAGGCCGTCATCCGCGACTTCTCGACGCCACCGATTCCGTGATGCGCCAGAACTTCAGCGGCTTCGACATTGACGAAATCGAAGACCGCGCCCGCGCCTTCCTTGGAGAGCTATAGCTCGTTGGATGATAAAGTTGCTGATCAACTGTGATTTGAAACTATCCGTCGGAGAAGTAGCCCGACCTATCCAGTAACAGCATCACTCCTGCAAAAAGGAACATTACCGATAGAAGTATAATGGAATAGAGCATCTCTCTGGTAGCAAACGCTCGAAACACCGCAGCGACAGAAAACATCGAGTCACCGGCCCGATGTGCCTTCTGGCGCATTCGATCTTGCAGACGGCCTCCATACAAAAGGCCGATGAAAATAATGCAGGTGGAAAAAATTACGGCCGCATCGCGCATGGTTTAGTTCTACCTAAGATTGCCCCTTTGCGATAGAGGCTGGCCGCAATCGTCCCTACGATATTACTCCGCCCCACTCCCAAACCTATTTTCAGACCTATTATCGGCATTTGATCGAGGCCTTTGACAACAAAAGAGAATTTGTAGTAAGAGGCGAATATCTAAATCACGTCAGACACATACGGACGTGTGCGGACTCCTGCGAACGAGAGTGGCCCGGACTCCGGCTCCGCCATCCCAGTTCAGCTGCTGCAGAGATGATCGGAATGCGACGTCGCTCCGGCCTCGTCCGCACAGCTGGCCCCGTCAGCGATCGAACAGCTTAGAGCTATTCCTGAGACAGCCGGGCGCGCGCGACTTTCGCGAGACGCATGAACACGCTATCGCCGCCGCATTGTTGGTGGCGGGGCGGGTTATGCTGTCGAGATTTCAGTTTGTGCTATTGGTCGCTTATGGGGTCGCGCTGATCGCTGGCATCTCGTTCGAAGCGTTTGCGCTATCCTGACGGCCGGCCTCTCCGGCAAGAGCCAGATGCTGAAGCAGACGACGGGTTACCAACGAACGAATGCCGCGGGTTATCGCATGAACGAACGGCGCACCATGACTGAGCCACCGAAGCAGTCCCGCTGGATACGAGCGATGATCATCGTGCTCGCGGTTGCCGTGATCGCTGCAACGGCCGGCTCACTTCTCATCGCCGTCCGGCTGATGAAGTGACTGAGAAAGCAAAAGGCCGCACGGGCTTCACACCGCACGGCCTCCAGATGCGACTGTCGGTCCCAGCCCGATTCCATCTCATGGCCGAAGCATGAGGGACACGGGTCGTCTCGCCAACGCCTGCAGGGATTCTCTCCACAGGAAGCACTGACGAAGTGTCGTCAGCACCACCTGCCCGCCACAGCCCGTTACCAGGTCTGATTGCGTGAGTTGTCGCCAACGCCATTGCCGTAAGGCAGCGGCGACGGCGTGCCGCCCGAGGCGCTGCCGACATAGGCGCCATAGGCATCGCGGACCCGGTTGCGCTGGACGTGATGATGATGGCGCGCGGCGCTCACATCGGTCACCGAATGCGCGGTGACTGCCGCAGCGCGCGGTGCGGCCACGGCGGGCGCGCTGGCCGACAAGGCGACAGTGGCGAAAAGCGCAAGCGCGCTGGCGCGCAGCGAAAGGGTCTTGATCGACATGGTGATGTCCTTGTGTTGCCGAGACCGAACGGCCTCTACGGAGATGACACAAGGGACATTGGGTGCCTGCCGGCGGTTACAAGCGAACCCGGCGTCACAAGCCCGTGACGCAGTGCGGCATTCACCTCATGCCGGCCCGTGACGGAATTGCGGAAAAATGTGGACGGCCTCGAACCCGGCTTTCCGGGCTTGCGACGACTGGTCGTGACCAGCACGCAACAGGAGGACACCATGATCGCACAGGCCACCAGGACCATCGGACGGATCGCTCTGCTCGCCACCCTCATGGCAACGGCATCAACGGCCCTCGCCTCCGCTCAGAGCTTCAGCGCCGAACAGCGCCGCCTTTGCACCGGCGATGCGTTCCGTCTGTGCAGCTCGGCGATCCCGAATATCGAGGAAGTCACCATCTGCATGCGCAAGCAGAAGGCCAGTCTCAGCAGCGGCTGCAAGGCGGTGTTCGACAAGCCGGTGGTCACCGCCGTGAGCAACAAGGAGGACTAGTGGAT
>JAESGN010001012.1_pt1 | contig 10166 bp, 10 predicted proteins | sample 9269731 | NCBI WGS metagenome assembly JAESGN01 (sample SAMN15720683, study PRJNA650826) | algae metagenome | isolation source: Mojavia pulchra JT2-VF2 and co-occurring heterotrophs from desert soil | place: USA: Cadiz Valley, Joshua Tree National Park, CA | collected 1998-06-08
GATGCTGCGTCCTGATCAGCGCAGTCGGCTTGGCGTCAGAAGCGCTCATGTCATTGACGGCAATTGACGGTCGCTGACCCTGCCTGAAACGCTGCAGTATCCCTGGAAAGCGCCGGATGGATCTTCACTGCCAGATCATGTGCGGCCGATGCGGTGCGCGGGCCGAAGCCGAGCAGATACAGCCCGTCCATGGCCACGAAGCTCTTGTCCCTGGCCGCGGGTGTCAGCGCAAAGGCAGGGCTGGCAAAAATCGCAGCCGACTGCACCGAGTCCTTGCCGCGCTCCATGGTGAGGATGACATCCGGCCTGGCTGCGGCGATCGCCTCGTCGCTCATGATCTTGTAGCCGTCGAAACCGTCCACCGCATTGGTGCCGCCGGCCAGCTTGATGATCTCGTTGGCGGCGGTCGTTTGGCCGGACACCATGGCGCGCCCGTCGACGAACGACATCACGAACATCACCCGCACCGGCGCCTTCGCTTTGGCACGCAGCTCGCGCAGTCCGGCGAGATCGGTCTCGACGGATTTGACGAGGCATTCGCCGCGCGATCCGAGGCCGGTGACTTTTGCCACCATCCGGATCTTGTCGACAATGCCGGTCTCTGAAAACGACTCCGGGACCATGATCAGCGGGATCTTCGCGGAGTCGATGACCTCGATGGTTTCCTTCGGGCCAGCGCCCGCGATGGCCAGCACGAGCTGCGGATTGAGGCCGAGCACGCCTTCGGCGGACAGCTGCCGCATGTAACCGACATTGGGTTTGTCGGTCATCGCCCTGGCCGGAAACAGACTGGTGGTGTCGACCGCGACGATCCGGTCGTCGGCGCCCAGTGCATAGAGGATTTCGGTGACAGCGCCGCCGATCGAGACGATGCGGGTCGGGTGGCCGATGGTGACATCGCGGCCGCGGGCGTCGTGGATGACGACATCCTCGGCGGCAGCCGCAGCCGAGAGCGCGAGACAGCCGCTCAATGCCACGCATTGCAGCATGCGCGTGAAGGTGCCTCGGTTGGCTGCCGCCTTTCGGGTCATTTGGTGAGGATCAGCTTGTTCTGGAAGGTCAGACGCAGCCGGTAGGTGTCCTCGCCATGGGTGATCAGCAATTCGCGCTGATCGGCGAACAGCTCCTTGCTGTCCATGCGGTCGCCATCCACGAAAATGCTGCGCTGAGCCTGAGCCTTGATGCCCGCGGCATTACGGCCGTCGTGAGAGCCCGTGTCCATCGTATCAATCTGCCCGGTCGATGAGAATTCCTGTGGCAGTTATAGGTTTTGGCAACCGGCATCGCCAAGCGTTGCAGTCTATAATCAATGTAAACAGGCGGAGGGTCAGTTGACCCTTTTGTCACAGGCCCGTATTCGAAAATGGCGGTTTGGTGGCGGGGGTCGCCGAGTCGTGTCCGAGCCAGCACGCCCTGCCCATCGCGCAGCGCCAGCCAGCCATGATCATCATTTGACTTGGGGAATTAGGTCATGGCTCTCGGAAGCGGGACTGCGCGCGCCTTGTTGTTGGGTGTGTCCGTTGCGGCGTTGGGGATATTCATTGCGCAGGACGCAATGGCTCAGTCTGTCGAGACGGTGCAGCCGGCCAAGCCGAAGCCGAAGAAGAAGCGCGCCGCGGCGCCTGCAGTTCAGCTTCCGCCGGAGGTCGCCAATGCCAGTGCTCAGGCAGGCCGATCGACCCAGTCGCTCGATGAAATCACGGTGACGGCGTCGAAAACGCAGGAACGCGCTATCGATGCGCTGGCTCCGGTCAGCGTGGTGAATCAGGAGCAAATTCAACTGCAGCAGCCGAGCCGGCTGAGTCAGCTTTTCTATAACGTTCCTGGCGTCTGGATGCAGGACCGCGGTGACGATCCGTCGACAGCGATCAATATTCGCGGCCTTCAGGATTTCGGTCGTGTTGCCGTGGTCGTTGATGGCGCGCGTCAGAATTACCAGCGCACGGGCCACAATGCGAACGGCTCGTTCTTCCTTGATCCCGAACTGATCGGCGGCATCGACATCACCCGCGGGCCGACGGCCAATATCTACGGCTCCGGCGCCATCGGTGGTGTTGCCTCGTTCCGGACCAAGGATATCAACGATGTGCTACGGCCGGGTGAGCGCTGGGGCGTCGATGTGGGCGGCTCCTACGGCTCCAACAACAACCGCGGCCTCGCTTCGGTGTTCGGCGGCGTGCGCGTCGATCCGACCGTCGATGTCTTTGGCGGCGCGGTCTACAGGACCCAGGGCAATTACAAGGACGGTGACGGCACCGAGATCGGCAACACCGGCAACGATATCGCCGCCGGCCTCATGAAGCTGACGGTTCGCCCGGCGGATGGCCATGAGATCAAGTTCGGCGGTCTTTTCCAGGACTATCAATACAGCGTCGGCCAGATGAATCGCGGTCCGACCACCACGGCAGCGCCGGCTGCGGCCATTACCGGCTCGTCGATTTACGGCTCCAATGCCAAGACCTACACCGGCACCATGACGTGGAAGTATTCCAGGCCCGACGACATGTTGTTCGACTGGAGCGCCACATTGTATGGCAATCGCACCGACAACGATCAGATCAAGACTTATAACAACCGCATCACGGCAGGCTCTGGCACGTGTACGCTGGCCAATCCCGGCAACAACATTTCCGGCTGCGTCGGCGATCGCCGCGGTTATCTGCTCGATACCATCGGCGTCGACGTCAACAACACGTCGCGTTTCGATGTTGGCGGATGGCGCAATGCCGTCACTTACGGTTTCGATGTCTTCAACGACAAGGTCACGACCTGGGATTCCCGCGGTAACTCCAACATCACCACGCCAAGCGGTGAGCGCACCGTTGGTGGCGGTTTCATCCAGCTGAGAAACAATTATTCGAGCTGGCTCGAAGTGATCAGCGCGCTGCGCTACGATCACTATGAGCTCAACTCGGCGGGGACAGGAGTTGGCGGGACCACGTCGTCGAGCGGTGATCGCCTGTCGCCGAAAATCACCGTCGGCGTCACACCCGTCGCCGGTTTCACGCCCTATGTCAGCTACGCGGAGGGCTATCGTGCGCCGTCGATCACGGAGACGCTGATCGCGGGCGGTCATGCCACTGGCGGCGGTCCGACCCTGTTCAACTGCGCCGATGGGACTTCAGGTCTGTTCTGCTTCCTGCCGAACCCGAACCTGCGTGCTGAAGTCGGCAAGAACAAGGAAGTCGGCGTTAATCTGAAGTACAATGGCATCTTCACGGCCGGCGACAGCTTCCGTGCGAAGTTCAATTTCTTCCGCAACGACGTCGATAACTATATCGACCTGGTTGCTTCGACTCCGGTGCCTTCGCCGCTGACCTTCATGGGCTTCCCGATACCGGGGCGGTTTAGCCAGTTCTATCAGTACCAGAACATTGCAGCCGCCAAGATCGAGGGTTTCGAAGCCGAGACATCCTATGATGCGGGCGACTGGTTCCTTGGCGTCGGCGCCACGCTTCAGCGCGGAAAGAATGCCGATACCAATGTTGGTCTGGCCACGATCCAGCCGCGCAAGGTCACGACCACCGGTGGTCTCCGCTTGCTTGACCGCAAGCTGATCATCTCGGCCCAGTGGGCCTCTGTCGGCGCCATCACCGATATCCCGGCTGGCTATGTGCCATCGACCTCGTACGATCTGGTCAATCTCTACGTGGCCTATCAGCCCACGCCAGACGTGACCCTGAATTTTGGTGTCGACAACATTCTGAACAAGTACTATCGGCCCTACGCTATTCCGGGCGCGGGTGCGGATGGCACGACTCAGAACGATGTGCTCTGGACCAGCCCCGGCCCTGGCATCGTCTACAAAGGTGGCTTGAAGATTCACTTCGGCGGCGCATAACCGCCATCTGGATCAGCTAATCTCCAAGCAGATCGCGCTCATGCCTGGGCGCGATTTCGCTTATGATGCACCCGACAGACATTTAAAAGGAAATCTCCATGTTCATCGCCATGAACCGCTTTCAGGTCAAAACCGGCTCCGAGCAGGCTTTCGAGCAGATCTGGGCCAGCCGTGAATCCTATCTCAGCGAATTGCCGGGCTTCGTCGAATTCCACCTGCTGAAGGGCCCGGTGGCCGAGGATCACACGCTGTATTCCTCGCACACGGTCTGGGCCAGCAAGGCCAATTTCGAGGGCTGGACCAAGTCCGAGCAATTCCGCAAGGCGCATGCGCGCGCTGACAACAAGTCGGCAGGCGCCAGCCTCTATCTCGGTCATCCGAAGTTCGAGGGGTTCGAGGTGATCCAGACCGAGAAGAACAGCAACGCAGCCTGAACACGGTGCGCATCGCGATCGATCACGGAGCAGACCATGTCGAATGCTGATCTTGCCGCCCTCAGGGCTCACATGGCCGAGAACCCCGGCGCCGTAATCGAGACCGTCGCGCATGAGCGCGGCGTGACGCCGCGTGCGGTGATCGAGGCATTGCCGGCCGAGATGGTGAAGATCGGCGGCGGTGCAGATGCCTTTGTCTCGGCGATGCAGGACATCGCCGAATGGGGCGAGGTGACGCTGATCGTCCACACCGAGGATGGCATCTTTGAAACCACGGCGCCGCTGTCGCCGGGCAAGCTCGGTCACGGCTACTACAATCTGACCGAGCCGAAGGGCCTGCACGGCCATCTGCGCCATGAACGGTGTGGCGGCATCGCATTCGTCGAGCGGCCGTTCATGGGCAAATCCTCGGCCTTTGTCGCCTTCCTCAATTTGGATGGCGGCGTGATGTTCAAGGTGTTTGTCGGCCGCGACGAGGCGCGGGCGCTGAAGTCGGATCAGCTGGCGCGTTTTCGCGCATTGGCGGCGAAGATCGCGGCTTGAGCTAGTCGTCCAGCTCCTTCATCCGCGCCATCAGCATCTCCGCCGCGAGGCGGGTCGAGGGGGAAGCCATGCGCGCGGCGAGCTGGACGAGGGTAACCTGCGTGGCTTCGAGCCGCTTGTCGCGCAGTGGCACGGCGACCAGATGGCCGCCATTGATTTGCGCCATCGCAGAGACCATCGGCATGAAGGTCGCGAGATCCGTCCGGGCGGTGATGGTTTGGGCGAAAGCGAGGGAATTGGTCTCGCTGCATATTTCCAGTTGAATGCCGGCCTGGGCGCAGGATTTGTCGAGCTCCTGGCGGATACCGAAGGATGTGTCCGGCAGGATGACACGCAGCCCCGCGAGATCCTTCATGCGCATCGCAGGCTGCGCCGCGAGCGGATGCCGGGGCGAGACGATCAGGCAGACCGGCTGGCGCATGCGGCCGAGTTCGTTGAGATCGCGGCGGTTGGCGCGGCCGAAGATCAGGCCGAGATCGACCTCGTTCTGTCCGACCAGCTCCACAACGTCGCGGGAGCCGACGGCGGTGACGGACAGGGCAATGCCCGGATATCGTTGTGAGAGATCGGTGAAAACACCTGGCAGGAAGTCCGACAGCATCCCCTCGACTGTGGCGATCTTGACCTGACCGCGGCGCAGTGAGGCGAATTCCTCGACCTGACTTCGCAGCCCGTCGAGCTGGCTGCGATTGTCGATTGCATAGCGATAGAGCACATGGCCGGCGTCGGTCAGGTTCATGCCGCGCGCGCCGCGCTCGAACAGTTTGACCGCAAGCTCTTCCTGCCCCTGCACCTGGCGGCTGATCGCAGATGGAGCGATCCGCAGTGCTGCGGCCGCCTGCTTGATCGAGCCGCATTCGGTCACGACGCGAAAATAGCGGATGGCAGTGGATTCGATCATCAACCTGTCTCTCGCGAGCGATGCCCGCTGCGGCGGCAGGGGCTGGCTAGCGTTCTGATTTTCAGATCGGATGCGTCGAATTTCAATGCTTTTATTCGATATCTAAATTTGTCAGTCTTTCCATCGGGTCAAAGTCACCGTCCCTGATGGAGAATTTGAATGTTTCGCCTCCGGTCTGCCTTCCCGACACGCATTTCAGCCTCTCTCGCGCTGGCGGTGGCCGGCTTCGCCGCGGCGACATCCATCGCCTCGGCCCAGGATGTCATCCGCTTCGGCGCGCCGCTGCCGATCACCGGCCCGCTGGCGCCGGAAGCGGTGAAGCAGCAGCAGGGCTACGATCTCTGGGCCGAGCAGGCCAACAAGGCCGGCGGCATCAATGTCGGCGGCAAGAAATACAAGGTCGAGATCGTCTATTCCGACTATCAGTCGAATACGCCGCGCTCGGTGCAGACCACCGAACAGATGATCACCCAGGAGAAGGTGAACTTCATGTTCGGCCCGTTCGGTTCGGGCGCTGCCAAGGCCGCGAGCACGATCGCCGAGAAATACAAGATGCCGATGCTGGCCGCGACGGCATCGTCGGTGCAGGTCTACGACCAGAACTACAAATATCTGTTCGGCACCTTCACCCCGAACGACACGCTGACCACGCCGCTGACCAAGCTCGTCAAGGCGAAGGCGACCGATGTGAAGAAAGTTGCGATCCTCGCCCGCAACGACCTGTTCCCGCTCGCCATCGCGCAGGAAATGGAGAAGTCTGCCAAGGAGAACGGACTCGAGGTCGTCTATTTCGAGAAATACGCGATCAATACGCTCGATCACTCTGCGACCCTGTCGCAGATCAAGTCGCTGGCGCCGCAATGGATCTTCGTCACGGGTTACACCAACGACCTGCTGCTGGTTCGCAAGCAGATGGCCGACCAGCAGATCAAGGCGGGTGTCGTCACGATGATCGCCGGTCCGGCCTATCAGGAGTTCATCGACTCCGCCGGTCCGAATGCCGAGAACATCTCCAGCGCCTCGTGGTGGCATCCAGCCGAAAAATATGACGGCAAGGACATCTTCGGCTCCACCGCGAATTTCGTGAAGCTGTTCAAGGACAAATACAAGGCCGAGCCGGACTATGCGCATGCATCGGCGGCGGTCTGCGGCGCGCTGTTCCAGATGGCCATCGAAAAGGCCGGTTCGCTCGACCGCGACAAGGTGCGTGACGAACTTGCCAAGATGGACGTCGTGACCTTCTGGGGCCCGGTGAAATTCGGGGCCAACGGCCAGATCAACTCGCTCGAGCCGCCAGTCTTCCAGATCCAGGGTGGCAAGCCGATCGTGCTCTTCCCTGACGCGATCAAGCAGGGTGACTTCAAGCTCGGCGTGAACTGAGCAACGGCCGCGACCGGCGAGGAATCCACATGCTGGCAGTCCAGGTTCTCATCAATGCACTCGTGCTCGGGTGTCTCTATGCCTGTATTGCGATCGGTTTCTCGCTGGTCTGGGGTGTGCTCAACGTCATCAACCTGATCCACGGCTCGTTCATCGTGCTCGGCGCCTATCTGGCCTGGGGCGCCTATAATTCGCTCGGCCTGTCGCCCTGGTATTCGCTACTGATCGCGGCGCCAGCCTTCTTCGTGTTCGGCTACATCCTGCAGCGCATACTGCTCAACCGCGTCATCACCGCACCGGTGCTGGTAACGCTGACGCTGACCTTCGGGCTCGATCTGATCCTGAACAATGCGATGATCTATTACTTCAAGGCTGACTACCGGAAGCTCATCCTCAGCCCGCCGACCGGATCAATCTCGATCTTCGATGTGGTGGTGCCCATCGACCGCCTGATCGCGACCGGCGCTGCGTTGTTCCTGACCTTCCTGCTCTATCTGCTGCTGCGTCGCTCCAAGATCGGTCGCGCCATCGTGGCGGTCCGTCTCGATCGCGATGCCGCCGTGCTGATGGGCGTCGATGTCAAATCCATCTATGCGGTCGCTTTCGGCCTCGGTGCAGCGCTCGCGGGCTGTGCCGGCGTGTTGATGGCGCTGATCTTCCCGATCTCGCCGCTCACCTCGTCGGCTTATCTCGGCAAGGCTTTCGTGGTCTGCGTGCTCGGCGGCCTCGGCAGCGTCTCCGGCGCGCTGGCGGGTGGCCTGCTGCTGGCTTTGGTCGAAGGCATCGGCTCGGTTTATCTCGGCCCCGCCCATGCGGTGACGCTGTCCTTCGTTCTCTTGATCGTGTTCCTCATCGTCAGGCCGCAGGGCCTGCTTGGCCGGAAGGGCTTTGAATGACCCGGTCCCATTACGCCCTGTTCGGATTCCTGGCCTGCGTCGCAGCGCTGCCACTGTTCGGCGAGGCCTATGCGCTGCGCCTCGGCACCATCGCCTGCATGTATGCGGTGTTCGCACTGTCCTGGAACATTGTCGGCGGTTTTGCCGGCTACCCGTCCTTTTCAACCGCTGCCTTCTTCGGTCTCGGCGCCTATACGACCGGCATCCTGATGAACAAGGGCGTGCCCCTGCTGGTGTCGGTGGGTGTGTCGCTGGTGTTCTGCCTGTTGCTGGCGGCATTGTTCGGCGCGGTGCTGCTGCGTCTGCGCGGGCACTATTTCGCCATCGCCTCGCTGTCGCTGGTGGAGGTGTTCCGCGAGCTCGTCAACAATGCGACCGATCTCACCGGCGGCGGCATGGGCCTCAATATCCCGCTGGTGTCGGGATCGAGCGTGATGTCGGATGCGACATTCTTCTTTTATGCGATGTGGGGTCTGCTGCTGATCACGGCCATCACCGTCACGATTGTGGCGACATCGAAGCTCGGCTTCGGCCTCAACTGCATCCGCCAGAACGAGACGGCGGCGAGCATGGTCGGCCTCAATGCGACGCTCTACAAGGCAATCGCCTTCGGCCTCTCTGCCTGCTTCGTCGGCGCGGCCGGCGGGCTCTATGCGGCCTGGGTGCATTACATCGATCCGTCCGACGTATTCGACATCCTCTATTCGGTAAAGCCGATCGTGATGGCGCTGATGGGCGGGCTCGGTTCGCCGCTTGGCGTGGTGTTCGGCGCCTTCCTCTATCTCGGTCTCGAGGAGGTGGTCTGGCGCAACTACATCCAGATCCATTCCGGTGTACTCGGCGTGTTGATCATCCTGCTGCTGCTGTTCCTGCCGCATGGTCTGGTTTCGCTGCGGATCGAGAAAATCCGGCAGGCGCTGTTCGGACGAAAGGCCAGCCATGTCTGAGCCGGCGCACGAAATCCTGCATCTCAGCAATGTCTCGCGCCATTTCAGCGGGCTGAAAGCGCTCAGCGATGTCTCGCTGTCGGTGAACAGGGGTGAGGTGGTCGGCCTGATCGGCCCCAATGGCGCCGGCAAGACGACGCTGGTGAACACCATCTGCGGCGTGACGCCGGCGTCGTCGGGTGTCGTCACCTTCGATGGCAAGGACATCACGCGGATCAAGACCTATCAGTCGGCGCGCATGGGCCTGTCGCGCACGTTCCAGATCGTGCAGCCCTTCGCCGAATATTCGGCACTCGACAATGTCGCGGCGGCCGCCTTGTTCTCGCAGCCGGGCGAAAGCCTTAAGTCCGCGCGTGAGGCGGCGCGGGTGCATCTGTCGTTTGTTGGTCTCGACGCCCAGGCCGACCAGTCCGCGGCGACGCTGACGCTCGCGATGCGCAAGCGCCTCGAACTTGCCAAGGCGCTGGCGATGAAGCCGAAGCTGCTGTTTCTTGACGAGGTCAATGCCGGCCTCAACAGCGCCGAGGTCGAGCGCGCGACGAAGCTGATCCATCAGCTTGCGGCGGACGGCATCACCATCGTGATGATCGAGCATCTGATGAAAGTGGTGCTGAATGTCTGCACGCGGATCGCGGTGCTGCATAATGGCCGGCTGATCGCTGATGGTGCGCCGCGCGACATCATCAAGGACCCGGCTGTCGTCGACGCTTATCTCGGCCAGCAATATGCACAACGGAACGCCGCCCGTGGCTGATCATCCGATGCTCGAACTCAAAGAGGTCTGCGCCGGCTACGGCGAAATACAGGTGCTGTGGGGCATCGACATGGTGGTGCGCTCCGGCGAAATCACCGCGCTGATCGGCTCCAACGGCGCCGGCAAAACGACGCTGATGCGCGCGCTGTCTGGCCTGATCCCGCGCCAATCCGGAAGCTATATCTCCGAAGGCGTCGATCTCTCGAAGGCGTCAGCAGCAGCGATCCTTGCCCATGGCATCGTTCACGTGCCCGAAGGCCGCCGTTTGTTCGGCGCCATGAGCATCGAGGACAATCTTTTGATGGGCGCCTATTCGCGCAAGGCAAGCAGCGTTGAACTGAAGCGGGATCTCGACCGCGTCTATACGACGTTCCCCAAGCTGCGCGAGCGGCGCAACCAGGCGGCTGCCACGCTGTCCGGCGGCGAGCAGCAGATGTGCGCCATCGGTCGCGGCCTGATGAGCGCGCCGC
>JAESGN010001013.1_pt1 | contig 10151 bp, 10 predicted proteins | sample 9269731 | NCBI WGS metagenome assembly JAESGN01 (sample SAMN15720683, study PRJNA650826) | algae metagenome | isolation source: Mojavia pulchra JT2-VF2 and co-occurring heterotrophs from desert soil | place: USA: Cadiz Valley, Joshua Tree National Park, CA | collected 1998-06-08
CGCAGATTCCTGAAATCGTCGCGCTAGTGCAATGAAATTGCCCCATCCGCCCGCCATGACGCGCCCGGTCGCCTCACAAGAACAATGTTCGTTTCATCTTCGAATAGTGAGGATTGCATCGTGAGAATGTTGAACGCGTATGAAATCGATCTGGTGGCCGGTGGCTGGGGCACCACCGGGGCAACGCTCGACGGGATGATCCTGGCCGGCGACTCCGATATCGAAGTCAGAGGATTCCGCTATGGAGTGCCCGGCTTCGGATTCAGCCATGGATATGGCGGGCCGGAGACCGGGAACTCCTATCCGGGCGATCCGGCGGATCTTGGGGCAGGCGGCGGCGGCCGGGACTTTCCGCTGAGCGTGAACATCAACATCGACCTGGACAAGGTGCTGCCACTCGAGGTTATTCGTAACGGCATCGAGAATGTCCTGACCAACAAGAATCAGGAAACCACCAACAACCTCGCCAACTCCAAGCCTGGCGTGCCGATCGACGCGAACAACTATTGGCTCCAGAGCTCCGACGGCAAGCTTTATGGCGACCTGAACAAGGACGGCAAATATGACGCCATGTACGTCGACAGGGGCTATGGCCGCTGGACGGTGAGCTTCGATGGCGGCGCGACTTCGACCAACATGAACGGACCGCCGAACTGGGTTGCCCATTCCTACGGCGGCTGATCCGACCCCAATATAGAGGCGAGTTCATGCATAGAAAAATCATCTGCCTGCTGGCCGCTATATCGGGCTGGCCGCAACCTGCCGCCGGGCAGGTTGCGGCTGGCGAACAGGATTGGCGCAGCAAGCTGCAACTACACTATGCCGAGGGCAAGGGTTTCGGCCCTTGCGGCTTCAACAGGGTAACGATGGACCCCGGCTTCGGGAGGGCCACGCTCTGGTATCAGGAAAAGAAGCTCTCGGGCGCCTATGACCCCAGGCACCCCGGTTCCTTCGTCACGTTCGACCTGACCCGATATGGCGAGGAGCGCGCGAAGTCGGGCTATTCGGCCGATTGGCTGCTCGAGCCGATCCGCTATACCGAGGCGGGGAATCTGGTGGCACGGATCGGGCCGCTGATCCTCGAGATCGCATCCGACAAACCCGGCCAGGTGTCGGCCGAATATCTGCCGATGTCCTGGGCTTCGGTTCGGCTGACGGCCGTCAAGTTCGGCGGCACGGCGCCGTTCGTCGACAAGGGGACGCTCGCGCGGCTGGCATCGATCGAAGCCGGCGCGCCATTGCGGGTGTCCGCCACGGCGGCGGACGGCATCGACTTCGCCTTCACTGCGCCCGCCCCGTCGATGATCCATCATCCCGAGGGCGCGCCGTCCGGCGGCCTGGTGATGTCGATGGAATCGCCGGTCTCCGATCCCGCGCGGCCGGGAAGCCTGATCGTGCGGGGCGACCAACTGGCCGCGCAATTTCCCGGCGCCCCGTTCCTGGGGCATGCCCGCCCGCTCTTCGATCTCAAGACCGGGCGGATCGTCGGGCGCTATGGCATCGGCACGCTCGAGCGGTGGAACCCGGAGCTCTCGCGCCTCGAGACCGTGCCGCTCTCCGCCACTCCGGACATGTACATCCTCGAAGCGATCGCCAACGGCGACAAGATCGCCGTGCTCGCCGAGACGCAGGGCAAGATCGACCTGCTGCGGCTGGACGCCGGCGGGGAGCGCAAGTTCGCCATCTGCGACAATGCCGAGTATCTGCGCCACCTGGGCTTCACGCCATGGCCGCGGATGGAGGCCCCGATGGAACGCCGGCAGGTTCTGCTGGGGGATGCGCGGGCCGGCGACCGGACCTTCGGCTATCTCTATACGCCCGCCAAGGCCAATGGGCGGCTGTTCGTCTATTTCCATGGCGGGCCGCAGGGCGCGCTGGAGGATAAGTTGCCCATGCCGGTCTGGCGGCTGGTCCCCCTGGGCTATAGCGTGCTCGCGGTCGAATATCCCGGCAGCATCGGCGCGGGCCTCACCCATTCCGATCTGCTCGCCGAACAGGGGATCGGCGCCATCGCGCAATCGGCTTCGCGCATTGCGGCATGGACGCGAAAGCAGGGATATCGCGACGCGTTCGTGATCGGCTACAGCTTCGGCGCGGTGCCCGCCGCGATCTCGATCGCCGATCACCCGGACGTTTTCCGCAAGGCGTTCTTCCTCGCCCCGCTCATCACCTGGCGCAAAGCCACCATCGCCACGGTCGACCTGGGCATGATGGAGAAGGTCAGCGTGGAGAGCCAGACTCGCGCGGATCTCGCCATCTTCGGCGGGCAGGACAATATCGACCGGTTCAACCGGAGCCTCGCGCGGACATGGGGCCGGATCGTGCCGGGCAACGCCCGTTTCTATTTCGGATCGCTCGACACCATTTCGATGCCCGGCGACCTGCCCGCCCGGCTCCGCGCCGGGGCGGGCATCCTGTTGCAGGACAGGATGCAGCACGGGCTCATCGGCAACTTCGACGAGAAGGGCGACGAGGTCTGGGCCGACATCGCGGGCACCGCCCGGGTCGCGCGCGCCGCCCATCTGGACGATGCCGACCAATAGCATCTGATGTCCACGGCGCCATGGATCCTCGGTTTACTCCTCGCAGCATCGCCGAGCATCGAAGTTCATCGCAATTTCGATATCGCGAAAGCTCATATCGAAACGAATGACGCATTCTCCAGCAACGACTTATGCTTCGAGAATTCCCTGTTCATGGGCGATGGCGGCCGCCGGCTGATTGCGTTCTACAGGTCGCCGGGCAATTTTACCGATATTCAGGTGGTCAATCGCAACGGCGGGCGCCTCTCCTATTTTGCGGACATGCGCGCGCCCCTGCCCGGCGGGCGAACCTTCGTGTCCATCAATTCGCTACTGCCGGTCGCGATCACACCGGATGGCTTCGTCTCCAGAAGCGCCAGCGCGATCTTCGTGGCGTTTCGAGAAGCTGGTGACAAAATAACGGCGGATTCGGTTGAGGTCACGGATTTGCCGAGGGCACAGTTCCTGCGCGTCTTCGCTACCGATACCGACCGGTCGTCATTGGAATATGGCCAGGATCTCGCCAGGAATATCATCGAGAACTATCGCACCCCCGATCCCCATACGGACGCATCCGCAGGATTGGTGTCGAATATCGGCGCATCGTTCCACTGGTACAAATATCCCAGCCTCGACGCGCCGGCCGATGCGGCGGAGAGCTATTTCAGGAACTATGATTTCGTGTTCCGGCAAATCTACGATCCCAAAGTCGCGATGCGCAACGGCAAGGCCGCGCTGATCGGACTTGGCGAGCTCGCTGAGAACGACGATCCTGCCGCATCCGGGATTCCGGGATCCAGCGCGATCATCGATTCCCGCACCGGAATGCTGGCCGGGTCCTTCAGCGAGAAGAGGATGCGGGTACGGGCGGGCGGAAAGCTCGTCCGTTTCTCGGCGCCGAGATTCGGCAGGATCCTCGACGTGGCAGCTTCAGGACGGAGCGTCGCATGGCTGCATCAGGAAGCCGACCGCAGAATCCTGACCTGGCGGAGCGGCGCCAGGGAGGTCCGGATACGCGCGCAATGCCCCGTCAAGCCACGCGAAGACCAAGGCGATCTGGATTTCTGGACGGGCCAGGAGGCAACAGCCTGGTCTCCTCCCATCGTTCGGGAATACGCGTTGTTGGACCTTCGCCGAGATTCCGGGTACTTGCCGGCGCAATTTGCCGAGAATAGCAGCCAGTCCCTCATCGTCTTCTTTGGCGGAGGACCCGCGAGCCCCCTCAAGGCGTCCGGCCAGATCGATCGGTTTCCCGAGCTTGGCAACCAGTCGATATTGTCCGTGTCCTATAGCGGGCAGCTCGGCGGCGGACTTGGGTTGCAGCACCGGCTGCTGGGCGGAGGAAACATGCTCTCCGAGGATGCAGGGCAGGTGCTCCACTTCATAAGAGCGCGGCGTTTCGAGAAGATCACCATCGTGGGAGCAAGCTTCGGCGCGCTGCCCGCCATGGCCCTGAAGGCTCTCCTGGGGAAAGATGGCAAGCTTGTTCTAATCAGCCCGATCGTTTCGGTCGGCGCCGATCAGAAGGATCATGCCGACTTCGGAAGCACCAGCAAGACCGGGCAATGGAGATTCATGCTGGAAACCTTTGGATCCCCCGGCAAGGTGGCGAATTTCCAGTCCTGGATCGAAGATCTGTACATGAATACGCCATGGTCGGATCGCGATATGCTACATATCTCGACCTATGATCAGCCCTTCCCGGATCCGATAATGCAACGGATTTCGCGGAGCGGCGCGCGCGTGCATTACGTGTCGCTTCCCCATGGCTGGCTGTTTTCCGGAAAGGGCGTGTGGAAGTCCGTTTTCTCCGACTGACGGGAAGCATTTCGCGTCGATCCGTCACGACAATCTCACATTGGGCGGCGCGGTCCGGATCGATGGCGAAACGGCACCGCTCCCGATCCCGATATCCTTCCTCAAGTTCGGCGCCTTCTTGTATGGCCCGGGCGGCACATGGCGCGTATCGGGCGTGGTCGAGGAACTCGATTACGACAAAAGCCGCGTGAAGGTCTCGATCTCGATCTTCGGCCGCGCGACGCCGCTGGAACTGGGCTTCGAGGATGTCGAGCGAGTGAAGTAAGCGCACGCTTCGACTATCGGGATTTCAAGAAGGCCGGGGCGAAAGCTCCGGCCTTTTTTGTCGTCTGGTCGGCATCGGCCAGGACTGAAGAAAATGGCCAGCGATCGCTGCCGCCCTCGACCTCGCGCACCACATCATAATATTGAAATAGTTTTCGTAGATGAAATATATTGCATCCGAAGGGCAATCCCCCTTTCGGGTGCCCAACGGTACTTCGCGAGACGCAACCACGCCGATCGGCACGGAGAATCATCCATACGCGCCGTGACTTGGACTGGCTCGCATCGACAAGGGACGAGGCCGCGCAGGGACTTGCATCATCCGTCAATCTCGAAGGAGACTGCGCATGTGGCATGAACTGACCGTAAATGAACTCGATCTGGTGGCCGGCGGACGCATCGCCGATGGTAAAGGCCATGTATGGCTTCCCGACGGCACCGTCGTCGTTGGCGACCTCGACTCCTTTGGCAGCGGTGGCGGCGGCCAGAACGGCGGCGCCGTCGATCCCGACACCGGCTGGGACCCCGATGGCGACGACAACGGCAATGGCGTCCCGAACCAGTACGAACCGATCGTCGTGACCGCCAACAAGATCAAGGTCGGCGACGATCACTATGCCTATGAAGCAAAGGGCATCTACGTGATGTTCAAGGAGTCCGACTGGCCCTGGAACAAGGGCGACGACGGCTATGCGGGCACCTTTGTACCCAGCAATGAGTCAGAAGCCCAGTTTGTCCTCAAAAGCGAAAGCGCCGTAGAGATTGGCGGGAAGGCCGAAGGTGGCAAGGGGCCGGCTTCGGGCAGCGGTCAGATCCAGATAACGCACAACGGCGGCGTCACGAGCTACTGGAAGCGCGTTGACTAACAATCGTTCAGTTCGCCTTGGCCTCGCCTTGGCAACGGTTGCGGCAACCCTCGCGGTTGCCGCAACCGCATTCTATTTTCTCGGTTGGGGACGCATCTCCTGCGCATCCGGCGCTGCCGGTCTGCGCCTCGCAGGCCTCGCAAGTTGCGATACCGTCTCCAGCGGCTGGTGGCTCCGCTATCCCAGCTCCGAGGGCCTGTGGCTGCAATATGCCGACGCCGACGGTCGCCCGAAATTCTTCGTCTTTCGCCCCGCCATGTCCACCTTGAGCGGCAAGGTGATCGTGCGCATCCCGGGCGGCCCAGGCGATCCCGTCCAAACGCCGTGGGACGAATTCGAGGCGCGCTATCCACGCTGGCTCGTCTCGCTCGCCAGCCGTTGCCGCGCGCCGATCATCAACCTTGCCTATACAGGAACCGCGCCGCGACAGAGCCATCCGAAAGAAGGCTTCTCGGCCGGTATCACGGACGTGGCTGCCCGGCGCGCCGAGATCGAGCACGCCTATGGCGCGGAAAACGTCATCGTCGTGACGGAAAGTCTCGGAGGGCTGATGTATGCGGCCTCCCGGCCCGACCCCAAGGCGAAGGCACTCCTGATCAACCCGCTCCTGCTGAGCCCCGTTGCATGGGACAATGCGATGGCACGGGACAGAGCGGAACACGATGCGCACATCGTCCGTAACAAGCGTTTGTATTTGTTTGACGATCAGACCGGCCGCTATGAATGGAAGGCGATCAGCGGCGATGACCTATGGGCCACCTACTTCGATCTTTCCCTGCCGATTTCGCGCAAATCCGCCCTCGACCATCTTGATGGCCACTACCTGAACATCAATGTGATCTACAGCTCGACCGATCGCGTCCTGGGCGGAGATTATGTCGCCGATTTCCGGGCGCGCGGTATCCATGTCTTTCCGATCGAGGATCTCGACCACAACCTGCAATTCGGTAGCAAGGCCACCGACCGCGCCTACGCGATCCTGGACGAAATCACGGCGCGCTGGTGCCCAGTGGTCAGAACCAGATAACTCAGAACGGGGCATCACGAGCTATTGGAAGCGCATTGACTAACAACCGGTCAGTTCGCCTTGGCCTGGCCTTGGCAACGGTGGCGGCAACCCTCGCGGTTGCCGCCACCGCATTCCATTTTCTCGGTTGGGGACGCATCTCCTGCCCATCCGGAGTCGCCGGGATGCGCCTGACAGGCCTTGCAAGTTGCGAAACCGTCTCCAGCGGCTGGTGGCTCCGCAATGCCGACTCCGAGGGCCTATGGCTGCGCTATGCCGACGCCGACGGCCGCTCCAAATTCTTTGCCTTCCGCCCCGCCGTGTCGATCATGAGCGGCAAAGTGATCGTGCGCATCCCGGGCGGCCCGGGCGACCCCGTCCAGACACCTTGGAACAATATGAAGGCCCCATATCCTCGCTGGCTGGTCTCGCTCGCGAGCCGCTGCCGCGCGCCGATCGTCAACCTTGCCTATACCGGAACCGCGCCGCGACAAAATCATCCGAAAGAAGGCTTCTCGGCCGGTGTCGTGGATGTGGCCGCCCAGCGCGCCGAGATCGAGCGTGCCTATGGCGCGGAAAACGTCATCGTCGTGGCGGAAAGTCTCGGAGGGCTTATGTATTCGGCGTCCCGGCCCGATCCCAAGGCGAAGGCCATCCTGATCAATCCGCTCCTGATGAGCCCCCTTGGATGGGACAGGAGGCTTGCATGGTCGCAAACGAAACATAATGCGCGCATTGTTCTGGGCGAGCGCCTGCTGCTGTTGGACGATCGGACGGGCCGGTATGAATGGAAGACGGTCAGAAGCGATGATCTACGGACATCGTATTTCGATCTTTCCCTGCCGATCTCGCACAAATCCGCCTTCGATCATCTCGACGGTAACTACCCGAATATCCATGTGGTTTACAGCTCGACCGACCGAATCCTGGGCGGAGACTATGTCGCGGATTTCCGCGCGCGCGGCATCCATGTCTTCCCGATTGAAGATCTCGATCATGGCCTGCTCTTCGACGGCAAAGCCACCAATCGCGCCTTTGCGATCCTGGACGAGATCATTGAGCGCTGGTGCCCTGCGGATCAAGGCTAGGGGCTGGCCGCACGGGCGCGACCGGCCCCGTTCCCTCAGATCGCGATCTCGGTCCACTCGATCGTCGAGCCGCCACCACTCTGGGACTGGTTGCTGCTCGTGTTGTAGGCGCCCATCTTCGGATAGAAATAGCGGCCGCTCTTGAGGCTGCCGTCATAGACGGTGCCGGCCTTGTCTCCATCCGGGTTCGATTTCTGGCAGACGACGCCGTTGATCCGATATTGCGGGCTCTGGCCGGTGCTCACCGAGACGCTCACGTCATAGGTGCTGCCCACCACCACCGTCGGCGCGCCGCTGCACACCTGGCTGCCCTGCACGACGTAGAATTCGTAATTGCCCCCGGATTTGGGCCGCACGGCAAGCTGGGTGATCGGCTCGGAAGGCCCCGAGGTCGCGCCTGCGGCGACGACGTTGAGCACCTGCATCACGCTCACATATTTCCCGCCGCTCACCAGCTTGAACCGCCCGCTCGCCGAAGCACCGGTGGTGCTGGACGTGCCGCGCAACTCGGCGCGGCCGGGCGTGCTGTCGGTGCGCTGCTGGATGACGAAGCGCTTGCCGCCGCTGATGTTGGTGATGCTCCCGCCGGAATCGGTGTCGGTCGTATAGGCCCAGGCAACGCCGGTAGTGGCGAGGATCAGGCCGGCCGCCGCGAGCGCGGCGGCGCGATTGCGCATGAACATGGCATCTTTCTCCATCGCCTCCTTGGTTGCTCGGCAGGTCTCGTGGGAGCCGAAGCCCGTGCCGCCGATAGGAACAGCGTGTCGCGTGTCAGGCCAATTGGCAAGGCCGATATGCGCCGAAATGAAGGGGCCGGCACCCATGGCACCGGCCCGCCCGATCGCCCGGGCGATTATTTCGTCCCGCCCATCACCTTCTTCTGGACATATTCGACAAAGTCCTTGGCATAGGCGTCGCGCAGCTCGACCTTGGCGGCTTCCAGCTTCTCCGGCGTCTTGGGCGGAAAGTCCTCCAGGGGGTTCTTCACCTGGCCGGTCGCCGTCTTTGTGGCGATCTGCTTGTCGCCGAACTCCCGGTAGATCCAGCCGGTGAACAGATTGGAGCCGTACATCATCGCCTTGTGATAGAAGATGTGCGTGGTGATCAGCTCGGCATAGCAGCCATGCGTCGAATCGGTGAGCCGCTTGCCGGCCTTGATCCGGGCATTCAGCGCCTTGACCTGGGCCTTGAGCGCGGGATCCTTCTTCAGGTCCTCGTTGAACGGCGTCGGCTCCTCGACGATGATCCGATAGCCCTTGAGCTTCAGCGTTTGCGCGATGCCGAGCTTGTTCAGCTCCGCCATCTGGACTTCCGGTCCCAGATATTCACGCATCAGATCCTTGACTGTCTTCACCCGCCCCTCGTGCGCGGCGTCATCGGCCAGCATACCGACAAGGCCGAAGCCCGAAAGCAGGCCCGAGTTGAAGCCCAGATAATTGTGCGTCGGCCAAACGTGCAGTTCGCACGGCATCGCCGCGTCGGATGCAGCCGTTTCCGCAGCGACGGGCGCAGGCGCAACGCCCTCCTGCGCCATGGCGGGCACGGCGAACAGGGCAGCCGCGCAGGCGGCCGCCGAAAGCAGCTTGGTATTCATGCATTCCCCCTTGTTAACCCCAGCCGGTTTGAACACGGCGCGGCACGTCCGGCAAGGGAAGACCTGTACGTCCCGCACCGGCATTGCCTTTCGCGTAGGAATAGGCTAGGCGCGCGCCCTTCCAAAGCAACAGCAATGGAAATCCGCGGGAGGCCGTGTCCGCACGGCCGCTTTACCGCTCGACTTGATCAGGGGCCCGAGCTTCACGACGGCCCCGCGAAAGAGAGTGACATGGCAAAGAAGATTACCGGCTATATCAAGCTGCAGGTGCCTGCGGGCTCTGCCAACCCCTCGCCGCCGATCGGCCCTGCCCTGGGTCAGCGCGGCGTGAACATCATGGAATTCTGCAAGGCGTTCAACGCCCAGACCGGCGACGTGGAAAAGGGCACCCCGCTCCCCACCGTCATCACCGTCTATGCGGACCGTTCGTTCTCGTTCGAGACGAAGACCCCGCCGGCGACCTATCTGATCAAGAAGGCCGCGAACCTGAAGTCGGGCTCGAAGGAGCCGGGCAAGGTTTCGGCCGGAAAGATCGCACGCTCGAAGCTGAGCGAGATCGCCCAGGTCAAGATGAAGGACCTGAACGCTAACGATATCGAGGCGGCCACCCGCATCATCGAGGGCTCGGCCCGCGCGATGGGCCTCCAGGTTGTGGAGGGCTAAGGACATGGCGAAGCTGACCAAGAAGCAGAAGACCTGGACCGTCGACAGCGAGAAGCTGCACGGCATCGACGAAGCGATCGCACTCGTGAAGTCGGGCGCCACCTCGAAGTTCGACGAGACCATCGAAGTCGCGCTCAACCTGGGCGTCGATCCGCGTCACGCCGACCAGATGGTCCGCGGCGTCGTCACGCTGCCCAAGGGCACCGGCAAGACCGTGCGCGTCGGCGTGTTCGCCAAGGGCGCCAAGGCCGATGAGGCCCGCGAGGCCGGTGCGGACATCGTCGGTGCCGAGGACCTGCTCGAGATCGTCCAGGGCGGCAAGATCGAGTT
>JAESGN010001014.1_pt1 | contig 10140 bp, 14 predicted proteins | sample 9269731 | NCBI WGS metagenome assembly JAESGN01 (sample SAMN15720683, study PRJNA650826) | algae metagenome | isolation source: Mojavia pulchra JT2-VF2 and co-occurring heterotrophs from desert soil | place: USA: Cadiz Valley, Joshua Tree National Park, CA | collected 1998-06-08
ATAGAACGTCGCACTGCTCACACCGTGTTTGCGGCACACGTCCGCCGTCTTCGACCCGGCCTCCTGCTCCCGCAAAATCCCGATAATCTGCTCCTCGGTAAACCTGCTGCGCTTCATCGTCGTCCTCCTTTAAGAAGGACTCTAGCTCAGACTGGCGGAGTTTCAGGGGAGCACGTCAATCCCAATCTGCATCGCGAGAAGGAGAGATATTGCCCCCAATAGCGCGTGGTCAGCATCCCAGGCAGCCCGGCATGATCGTCTGCGGCCGAGCCCAGTCGGGCTACGGGCCGTGGCTCGTCTTCACGCGTGAAGAGGCGGCCAAGAACGTGCGCTTGCCCAGCTGGCGCCGAAATGAGCCGAGCTTGACTATTTGCCCAAATTTCGAGGCCTTGGCTCGCTACCAGCTGATTCAGTCCGAGCGCGTGGGCGCGCTTGTTATCGAAGGCGGCTGGCTGACCATGTCCACGTCGAACGATTGCAATGAAGCGGAGGGACATCAGATGACCAAGATTGGCTGGTAAAGTTCGATGCTCTCGAGCCGGTCTCCCACAACACGACCTTCCAGCTGGACCCAGGCATGTGCCGTGAACGGATGGTCTCGCACGCCCAGGACGAGCGCGGGCCGATGGCCGGTCAAAGCGAGCAGGTCAAAGAGGGCGATCGCCTTCATCAAACAGCGCTCATGAGCCGATACGAGCCGATCTGATACATGAGCTGCGGCAGCGATTGCTTCGGCCGGCCGCCTTCGGAGGGTCCGTTTCGATGGCCGAGCCCGTTCAGCGACCACGCTTGCCAAGCCGCGCCGGCGCAGCGCCCGATGCGCTCGAAACTGCAGCGCCAGAACCAGCAGCACCAGGCAAACGTTTGCAGACCGACTGACCGCGAAATCCGAGGATGCGGGACTCAATGCAACGGGTGCAAGATGCCGATGCGGTTCATCGGTCACCATCAAAAGCCCCTCGGTGAGCAGTGGTTGAAGCTGTTCCTCGTCGGATCCGACGATCGATGTCCCGCTCAGGGCCCGTACCAAAGCATCGGTCTGACGCGCTGAGATAGCAAAATAGCGGTCACGACCGATATCAAGAAAGATCGCGCGCTGATCGAGAACGCAGAACGACACCCCATCGGGATTGGCCAAGTGCATCGCGTCGCTCCAAAAAAGGGGGCGCGCGGCAGTCGCCGCGCGCCCTCTCCGATCAGTCGTCGGCGATGCCGGCGCCGAATTTCTGGAGCTGGAGCTCGTCCGAGCCACCCGCGATCGGGTTACCCTTGGTCTCTTCGCTGGCGACACCCAGCTCGACCAGTTCATCGTTGCGCTGCATGGCACTACTCCTTGCGTTACCGGGCGGAATTGCCGGCGAGGCAAAAATAGCCCGGTCCAGCGACCACCCCCGGGAGATATTCTCCGCAAGATTTTCGGAATATACTGATTGATCGCTGATTGACGTGCAGCGCCATGCAGGACCTTAAGGGCCGGGGGCTGCTAAAAGGCTAAGGCGCGGTCGATTATACTCGCGGCATGCTCAATTCGACGGCGATGATATGCAATAATGCGCCGCCTGAGGTTCATTCGAACATCGATGTCACCGTTGCGCAGAAAGGTTCGCAGCTCACGGGCTAGGTCATCGAACAAGCGCGCCTCGCCGAGTCGGACGTAGTGAAGGCGCGCGTTCGCTCGTTCGATCTGCACAGCAAACTCAGCATTGCCCGTCGCATCGCCGATCGACTGAAATAGAATGGCAGTGAACCAGGCATGATCCGCTGCGTCGCGCGCAGGTGATCGCTCGCGCATCTGCCGCATCGCCGCACGCAGCCGGCTCGCACTCGCGATGCGCAGGGCACTCAGCATATGCTGCGCGTTCCAGCCGTAAAGCTGGGTGAGCGAGTTTGTATCGGGGAAGGCCAGTCTCACACCGCCCTCCGGATTGCTCTCGAAAAGCTGCTCGCCGATCATGCGCTGCATTGCCTCGCGAACTGGCGTAGTGCTGGCGCGGTGCCGGTCGGCAAGCGCGTGAAGGTCAAGGCGATGACCAGGCTGAAAGCGGCCATCAAGATATTCTTCGCGCAGCGCCCGATAGACTCGTTCTTGCGTGATAGGATCGGGCGGCATCGGATCAGCCGTTCGCGGCCGTTCGCCACCGTGGCGTGAGCGCCGCCGTAAGCTGATCGAGCTGGTGCTTGGCGATTATCTCGACGCACATGCGCTCAAACTCGCGCAGATCACCGCCTGCAAGCTGTCTCGGAAACGCCATTTTCTGGCTCGCAAACATGAGCGGGATCAGAATATGCCCAGTCGAGATTCCGAGCTGATATGCACACCGCAGATGGTCATCGAGCCGCACCTTCGGATTTCCGGACTCGACCTCTCGCAGCCAACGAACCCCCATACCCAGTTCCTTCGCCAGTTCGCGCTGGGTGATACCCTCGCGCTTTCTCGCTTCTTCAATGCGGCGACCAGATCGTTCCTTTACAAACGACAATGGGCTTTCCTCGCTGGAAGCATCGAAAGTAAGTGACATTTTCGCGTCTCCCGAGTGGAGAGTACGCCCTGCCAAGGCCTGTCAGCTACATTGGGTATGGTGTGCAACACACCAGCGTCAATTAGAGATTACGCAAGTATTTCCAGAGTTTGCCAATCGCCGCTCACGATCGGCACTTGAGCATGAAAAGTAAGTCAGGGAACCGATTGCCTGATCCGGTCGTGTAGCGTCCGCAACACCGCAGCGTCGGTTGCAACCAGTTGCTCCAGTGCCGCTAGATATACATGTGCCAAGGTAGGGGCGTCGTGGCTTTCACCGCCTGGGCTGACCCTCGCGGCAATGCGAGCTGCCGTTTCATTGACGCCGCGGGGCGCGCCAAGATGATAATCTTCGCGGCCGGCGTACCCTGCTGCCGCAATTTTCTGGAGGCGATCGGCCACGATCCCTGCGGGCACCGTATCGAGATGCTCAACTGCAATCTGCAGCGTCGTTCCCCATGCGAGCATCGATCGGGTGCTCCTGATGAGATGGCAGTGTGACTCGATCAACAGGTCCATTCCGGCCGGCGAAAGCCGCAGCTTGAACGTTCGCGATGGTCGAGTCATCGCCCCTCCCCTTCAGCTCGCCACCACAAGAAGTGAAAAGGCCAGGCTCGTGACTGGTATCGCTGCAAAACCGGCACGACACTGCCGGTTGAGCACAACAGCCGCACAGTTGCGATAGTATCGGCGACTTTGCTCCGCGCGTTGATCATTCGTGATCGTGCTTGCCGCATCGGTGCATCATTGCCCTGATTATTGTGCGCATCCTCGCCGACCATCATTGCTCGCCAAGTCTTGAGACGGCGTGAACCAGACTCAGCGCCCCTCAGATTTTCAATCGCGCCGCGCGTGATCACCCGCGCGACCAGGAGACAAGTCATGCCGATCCGGTCATGGTGCATCGTCGCACTCGTCCTATCGCCGAGCATATCCTCTCCCGCAGTTGCGGCTCAGACTCAGAAATATCGTCCTGACGCCGCGGGGTATCCATGTGACGTGCAGGCCAAGCTTGCCATTGTGAGCGCGGATGGCGGGTTCGCCATCGCGCCCCGCCGGCAATCCGAACCTAACAAAGCGCCATCGACGCCCGCATTCACCACAATCGCGCTGGGCCACGCGCTGCAGATCGACCGCGCAATCGTGGATCGGGTCAGCCAGCCTTTCATGGAGGCAACCGATGCGAATGATCGCTGAAGCAGCCGCTTTCGCTGGCCTTGTGATCGCAACCCCGGCCTTTGCGCAGCAAGAACGCGCCACCGACGCCAGTGCGCTCGCCAACGCCGCCATCGAAGCTCAACAAGCTCTACGCCAGACCTTCTCGAACCTGCAGTTCGAGGACTTCGGACCGGCGCCCGTGAAGGGACCGCTATATCAGGCGAACGCGGGCGGGAGAATGATCTATTTCGCGCCGGAAAGCGGGCACTTGCTCTTTGCTGCGATCTATGACCGCAATGGCGTCAACGTCACCGCGCTCGCGCAGGATGCAACCGCACGCAAGCGGCTCGGCGCGATTGATACGAGCCAGGCACTTGCCATCGGCCCGTCCGGGGGGCGCCAAGTGATCGAATTTACAGATCCGGATTGCCCCTATTGCCAGGCGCTCGAGCGCTACTGGGCAACCAAAGCTGGCGAAGGCAAGCAGGTGCGCCGACTGGTCTATTTCGTGAGCGGCATCCACCCGCAGGCAGCCGCGAAAGCCGAACACATTCTGTGTTCGCCCGATCCCGAAGCAGCGTTCAAGTTCATCTACGCCGGCGCAACGCCCAAGGTGCTGCTCAAATGTGCCGAGGGTTCGCGCAAGGTAGTGGCGCAAGGCGACATTGTCCGCAAGCTCGGTATCACCGGCACGCCGACCCTGTTCCTCGAAGGCAAGATGATCTCGGGCTTCCAGCAGGCGGAGATCGAAGCGTTTCTCAACGAGCCAAAGGGCAGCGGACAGCCCCCCGGCTGAGCCTCCCACCAACCCCAAATCAAGGATGTGGCGGGTCTCGTATGCCGGCTGCGCGGTCACTCCGCTGCGCGAGGAACGAGAACCGGGATGCCGGCGGCCGCGCTCCTTTAGGGGAGCCGTCCAGCGCGCCGTCGGCCGGCAGCGATTTCATGTCGAAACCGGCAGGCATGTGCGGACGGCTCCCGTTTCGAAGGAGACCATCCATGCTCAAATTGCTCCACCTGCGTGGCCTGCGCGCCGCGGACAATATGCTGCTGCTCATGCTGGCGCTCGTCGCCGGCGCGGGGGCCGCGCATGCGTTCGCCCAGCCGCAGACGGGCGACCTTGGCTACGACATCTACAACATCGTCGTGAACCAGGGCGTCAAGGGACCGCTCGGCTTCGTCGGCGGCGTCGCCGCCTTCCTGTTCGGCGTGTCGCGGCTGTTCTCGAACATCATGATCGGCATCCCGACGATCGTGGCGGCGGTCTGCCTGATCAAGGCGGACTCGATCCTGCAGACCTTCGGGATGGTCATCTGAGGGCAAGCGGCCGCGCCACGCGCGGCTGCTCAAGAGCTGGGGGGCGATGGTCGCCTCTCGGAAATCACGCTCGCGCGTGATGAAGCAAGGGAGAAGAGCGTTGGATGAACGTCTTCCGCAATTCCTGCACAGGCCGGTCCAGATCCTCTGGTTCGACAGCCAGGAATTCATCGTCGTGATGTCGACCATCTTCGTCGCCGTTGTGGTCGGCGGGCTGGTCGGGTGGGCGCTCATTGGCGCTCTTCTTCTCTTCATTCCCTGGAAGCGCACCAAGCCGCGCGGCTTCATCCCGCACGCTGCCTGGCGCTGGGGCTTGCTCCGCTTCCGCCACTATCCGGGTCCGACCCAGACCCGTTTCTACGAGTAGGCCGCGGCCATGCCCCTGTTCTCGCGCAAGGCACCGGCCGACATGATCGGCGATATGCGGCCGAGCTGGCACCTTCACCGCTACCTGCTGGGTTCCGCCAATCTGTTCGAGGAGAACCGGCTGCTGAAGTTCGCGATTGCCGGCTTGTTCGGCATCACCGCGGTGCTCGGCACGCTGCTCTATACCTCTAACCTAAACCAGCGGACCGTTATCGTGCCGTTCGGCGCGGGCGGTGATCTTTATGTGACCGGCAACAAGCCGTCCGAAACCTATCTGCGCACGATCACGCGCAACATCGTCAGCCTGTCGGGCACCTACTCCGCCTATTCGGCCGACCAGCAATTCCAGGAACTGCTCAAGCTCGTCCATCCATCGTCTTATAATGCCCTGCGCGACAGCTTGAACGGGCTGCTGGACGAACTGACACGCAATCCGACGCTGTCGATCGCCAGCTATGTCCGGACCGACAAGCCGGTCACCTACACCCGCACCGAAATCGCCGTGCCGGTCGAGAAAGTGCGCGTCATCGGCGGCGTGATCCGCAAGTTCCAGGGCACGCTGCGCATTCGATACGTCATCGACAATGGCCGCTTCTGGCTGACCGCCCTGCAAGAGGAGAACTTCAATGCCGATCCTCGGTAAGTGCTCGAGGCTTGCCTGCGGCCTGGCCGCGTTCTGCGCCGCCGCTCCTGCCCTCGCTCAATCGATCGCCGCCCTGCCCGATCAGACGAGCCGCCTCCGCCTGTCAAACCGGGACGTCAATCACGTTGTCTGCGTCGGCGGCGAGATCGAAGACGTCAAATTCTCGGCTGAAAAGGGCATCGCCGTCGAGCGCGGCGGCTCGGACGCCTGGATCAAGTTTCTCGTCCGCGAGATCGACGAAGCCGGCGTCAAGACGCGCAGCTTCATCACCGTGCCGGCCGAATTCTATGTCGCCTGCAACGGGGCGATCTACCCACTCTATGCGGAGCCCGCCGACATCCCCGCGCAGACCGTGACACTCGTCCCGGGCGCATCGCAGCGGGCCAAGTCAAACGACGCGCTGCTCGGACCGCTGGTCGAGGAAGAGCGCGCGGTGTCGATCTCGCTGTCATTGCTGCAGGACCGCGTGCCCGGCTCATTCACCGAGGTCGCGCCGACAACAGCCCAGCTGACGCTCTCAGACCTCCCCTCGCTCGTCATTCGCGAGCGCCGCCGGCTTGCGATCGAAGGCGCCGGCCTGTCTGCCAGCGAGTATCTGGTCACGAGCGCCGCCGCGGTGACGCTCGACGAACGCAGCTTCCTCGACACCGCGCTTGGCGCAGACATCTTTGCGGTCACGCTTGACCGCCACCATCTCGAAGCCGGCGGCTCGGCGCGGCTCGTGGTCATCCGTCGGAGCACTACGCTGTGAGCGCGACCTCCACCCCCGCCGCTGAGCCGCGCGACGAGACAACCGATCTGGCTGCGACCCGTCCGGCCCTGCTCGACTATCGCGCGCAATGGCAGCGCATGACTTCCGACCAGAAGCTGCGCGCCAGGCAATTCGGCGTGGCGACGGTGATCGGCCTGATCGGTATCGGGCTTTACACCGCCAGTTCCGGCAGCAGTGAGGATGCCGCGCCGCCACCCGAGGCGACCAAGCTCGATATGGGCGCGGGCCTTCGTGGCGACAGTCTCGAGGTTAAGCTGCGTGGGGATCTGCAGAAAATCCTCGACGGGCAGAGCCTGCTCGGCGACCGGGTCACCGCAATCGAAGAAGGCAAGGTCGGTCCGACTGGCCAAACCCGCCCGACAGGTGCCAATCCCGACGATCTGCCGCCCGCGCTGCCGGGCGAGGTTCCGGCATTTCCGCCGTCACCCCCCAATGGGAGCGCGGACGGCAACGTCCCGCCGTTGCCGCTGCCCGCGGCACCGGAGGCACCGCCCGCCCCGCCGGTCGAGCGCCAGGTCGGCGCGATCGGCGCTGCGACCAGCGCAGTCGCCGCAGCGGCGCCGGGCGCCGAAGGCTCAAAAAAAAAGCTGCGCACGATCTATTTGCCACCTGGTTTCATGAAGGCGCGGCTGCTGACCGGGATCGACGCGCTGGCGAGCAAGGATGCGACCAGCAATCCCGAGCCGATCATCGCGCGTGTTCAGGCACCGGCCGTGCTACCGAATGACGTAAAAGCCAATCTTGCCGGCTGTTTCGTGGTCGGCAACGCGACCGGCAGCCTCGCCAAGGAGCGCGTCGAAGTCCAGCTCGTCTCGATCTCGTGCATCGACTTCGAGGAGCGCGCCGTCGTCGATCAACCCATCAAGGGTTTCTTCGTCGATGCCGATGGCAAAAAGGGCCTGTCGGGCAAGGTGGTCACGCGTGCCGGCGCTACGCTCGCGCGCAGCTTCATCGCGGGCACCATCGCCGGCATCGCGCAGACCGTCGAAAGCAGCGTCGGCGATGTCTCGACCTCGGCGCTGGGGTCGGTGCGAAGCCTCGATCCAGCCGACGCCGCCAAGGCGGGCGTCGCTGGCGGGTTCGCCAAGTCATCCGACAAGCTCACCGAATTCTATCTCGACCTTGCCCGTCAGGCCGGCCCCGTCGTTGAAGTCGGCGCCGCCAAGGACGTGGTCGTCGTCATCCAGGAAGGTCTCGCGCTCGAGATCAAGCCGACCGTCGGGAGCAAGTTCTAATGCTCCTCCATCCCGCATGCTCAGGAGGCCGCCATATGCGCCACTTGTCTGCCCGGGCCTGTGCCCGCGCGATCCTGCTCGCCGCGACGACATTGCTCCTACCCGGCTGCGCGACGCTCGGCTCTGTCATGTCGCCCTATTCCGAGAAGTTCAGCTGCAAGAATGACGATCACGGGCAATGCATCCATCCCGAGCAGGCCTATGCCGATGCCGTCGCGGGGATCGCGTCGAACTCCGACCCCAAGGTGACCAACGACCCCAAGATCCTCAAGCGGCAGGGCCCGGTCGATCCCAGCGCCAAGCGAGGCAAGCCTGCCCCCAGCGCCTATGGCAGCTACCGGGACAGCGTCTATGCCGAGATGAAGGGGCTACTTGAAGCGCCGGTCACCCCGATGCTCAAGCCCGCGCGGACGGTCCGGACGCTGGTCCTGCCCTATGCCGACCGCCAGCGCCCTGACCGGCTCTACATGCCGCGCTACATCTATTCGATCATCGACAAGCCTGCCTGGGTCGTCGGCGGCACCCTCGTTGGCTCGCCATCGCGGGCGGCGCAGGCACCGGTGCTCTGGCAGGTGCAGGAGACGCCCGCGGACGAAGGCGAGCGCCCGGCACGCCCTGGCCTGGCGCCGCGGCCATGAGCGCGCGCGCCTCAAGCCTCAGCTATGCGCGGCTGCGCAACAATGTCCGCCGTGACAGCTTCTCCGACTTCCTGCCGCTGATCGCATGGGACCCGGAGGCCGAAGCCTTTCTCTGCGTCGATGATTGCTGGGGCCATGGCTGGGAGATCACGCCCACGGCCTATCTCTTCGCGCACGTTCAGGGCGCGCTGCAGGGGCTGCTCAACATCCACTTCCCTGACGGCACGGTGCTTCAGCTCCATACCTTCGCCGATCCGCTGATCGACGATACGCTCGACGCATTCCTTGATCTCAAGACACGGGACGATCCGCTGATCCAGGCCTCGGCGCGGCAGACGCGTGCCTATCTCAGCGAGGGCCGGCATGGTCTCAAGGCGCTGCACGACATCCCGGTGCGCAACTTCCGCACCTTCCTGTCGATCAAGACGCGGCGCCGGCTCGACGAGGATCTGCGCCGCCAGGTCGAGGAACAGCTCGCCAAGCTCGGCATCCGCCGGCTGGCGCCCGAGGAGGTGGTCGCCTTCTACCGCCGCATCTTCAACGGGATCAGCGAAAGCGCACCGGGTGTCTTCGCCGACGGCTCCACGATCGGTGCGCCGCCGATTGCCAAGCAGATCATCGACGCCGGCCCGGAACTCGCCTTCGAGGGGCCCGAAGTGTTCCTCGGTAATCAGGTGGCGCGCTGCCTGACGCCCAAGGCGCCGGCGCGTCGAATCACCGCAGAACGGGCCAACCGCCTGCTCGGCGGCATGCGCGGCAGCGCCGAGGACAGCGACCAGATCGGCGGGCCGTTCCTCTACACGCTCAACATCCTGTTCGATCACTCTCAATTCGAGATTCACAAGCGCGCGCAGATTCTTTCGGCGCAAAAGGCGGCCGGCTCGTTCGCGGTCGAGGTTGGCAAGCAGATCGAGGAGATCGGGTGGATCCTCGACGAGGCGGGCAACTCCAAATTCGTCCGCGTCATTCCGTGCCTCTGGGTGTTCGGCCGCGACCGTCATCATGCGCGCGAGCTTGCCGCGCGCGCCAAGCGGCTCTGGGAGAGCGAGCCGCTGCCCTTCTCGATGCAAGAGGAGAGCTATCTGAACCCGACGCTGCTGGTAATGAGCCTGCCGTTTGGTCTCTATCCCGATCGCACGACGCTGCGCATGCTCGAGCGGGACTTCCGCATGCCGGTCAAAGCCGCGGTGCTCATGTCGCCGATCCAGACCGACTTTCGCGGCGGTGGCCGTCCGGCGCTGCTGTATACCGGGCGCAAGGGACAGCTGGTCACGCTCGATTTGTTCGACCCGCGCATCAACAACTACAATTTCATCGTCTCGGCAGAGAGCGGCGCGGGCAAGAGCTTTCTGCTGAACAATCTCTGTCAGCAATATTACGCCTGCTCGGCGCTCATTCGCATCATCGATATCGGCGGCAGCTACCGCAAGCTCTGCACGCTGTGCTCGGGCCGCTACATCGATATCGGCGAAGAGCGCATGGTGCTCAATCCG
>JAESGN010001018.1_pt1 | contig 10079 bp, 10 predicted proteins | sample 9269731 | NCBI WGS metagenome assembly JAESGN01 (sample SAMN15720683, study PRJNA650826) | algae metagenome | isolation source: Mojavia pulchra JT2-VF2 and co-occurring heterotrophs from desert soil | place: USA: Cadiz Valley, Joshua Tree National Park, CA | collected 1998-06-08
GTAGATGAATTAAAAACATTACTAGACAGGTTGTTAAATCAAGGCGAGTTAGTGATTAAGTGGCATCGGAAAATTAAAAATAAAGGCAATGTAAAGTATATTGCAGCTTAAATGCCGATTAGCTTAACGTAGCTTCGTCATTACGGTCGTAGGAAAGTATAAGTCCTAATTGTATTTCGTATAAGGGACTGACAGAAAATAAATTATCCAATTGACTCAGATAATAATATTTTTCTTTCTCCCCCTGCCCCCCGCACCCTGCCCCCTGCCTACACAGCGATGGGATATTTTTTTAGTTGTAAGTCCCTAATACCGATATTTCCGGCTTGCCTAAAAGTACTACACGTAAGGTGGGTATTGCCCACCCTACTAAAAACTATTAGCCTCACAGATGAATGAAGTCTGAATGCAATTTAATTTTTATAGAAGAGATAATAGAGTTCCTTAACTGCTTCTTTGCTGTTGAGCGCTTCCCCACAAGCGAAAGAGGAGGCGTATATTTGGCAACATCCAATCCTGTAAAACGTATAGGATTAGCACTTGAACCTTGGGCGCAGTTACCAGAGTGGGTAAGTGCCCAGCGTTTAGACGCACTGTTTTTACATCGACCCTGGAAACTAGACGCAGAGAAAATTTCGCCTGAACTTGGAGTAATTTCCTATCATTTACCATTTGATGAGTGCTTAACAATAGGTTTCAATCTTCGCTTGGCGCAAGTTTTGAGGATGTCTGGTTTAGAAATATTGGGAGAAAAAGAAAACAGGGCAATTGGAATGTTAGGAGAAATTCCTACTCAAAACTTTGCGAGTTTGTGCAGTTGTATCACGCAAATTTTTGGCGGACAAGACCAAGTATGTGCAGCAGTTAATACTAATGTGATACGTATTGCTGTTGTTGGTGCAATGACAGATGCGTTAGTACGTGAAGCATCAGACCGTGGCGCTGATGTTTACATCACAGGACAATTTCGACAGCCAGCTCAAGAAGCGATGCGAGAAACTAAAATAGGAGCGATCGCAGTTGGGCATCGTCGCAGCGAAGTCTGGGGTTTACGTTCATTGTCTGGAGTGCTACAAGAACGCTGGTCTAATTTAAAGGTTTTTACGTATTATGACAGTTAGGTTTGCCCAATTACTTTGTGGCTTTATCTCCGGTTTCCCGAATCCAAAGCGCCAGCCCTCCACCACGACCCCGCGCTGCGATAAAATCTTCCGTAACCACAAAGAAAGCAAAGAAAGGTAGTTTAGCTATAGGTTGAGTGTGAAAATCTTGATTCTGAACCTTACCAGAGCGAATCTGCCCGTTGTAAACAACACGATGAAACAGACTGATTTGCATTTGGGTAAAGTCAAACGCTAATAGATTTTTCTTGTTTAAATATTTCGCTGGCCCTGTCAGCTTCAACAACACTGGGCCGAATTGCACCTGATTCCCAATTTCGCCTTTGCCTAAATCCTGTTCTGAACTAGCACTAAAACAAATATGCGCTGCTGCAAACTTGGGCATATAAATACCCTTACCTAAGACAATTCCCCCACGCTTTCTAACCTTACGAGTACCAGTAGCAAAACAAAGCCGCCATTTACCTAATAGAGACTCAAAGTTATAAGTTAACCGTTGTTGCTTGGTAGCTTTTTCCGCTGCTAGTAACGCATCCACCACTAAAGAAGCCGTGGGAAGTTTGCCTCCCTCTCCTCGATACGTAGCCGCAGCTTGAGATAGTGCGTTTAAAAAATCAGGCGTAGCCTTAGTCACATCAGCCGTCATGATTGCTCCTTGTCTTCCATTATGTACTTATTTTCCAATGGAAAAGGCGGCTTCAGTTGTCGCAAACCTCATATCAGCTTCAATCCAATCCTTACAGGACTTACGCAACAATAACGTCATTTCGTCATTGCTTTCCCCAGAGGGGTTGCCAAAGGCATCGTAGGAAAGCAATTGCAAAGCTCTTTTTTTTGTTGCGCGCGATCGCGTATTCGCAACCCTCATCATGAAAATCTTTCTTCCCTAATCTTTAATCCCTAGTTTCCTCTAAGCTATCGAAATTTGCAGATTTTCAGCTTTGATCATTATTTTGAGCAAAGCTGCTACCCCAATTTGGGAAGAAACTGCATTAGCATCCCATTGAGTATCACTTATATACTTGCCTTTGGTGTAGTGATTAGTACCTGACCATAAGTAAGGAGTGAGAACTTCTGGATGAAACTGCCTATAGCCAAAACCGTTGTATCTTTCTATCTGCCAAAGTTGTGCCGCTAGACTCCAATCTTTTACTTTGTCAAATTCTTTAAGAATTAAAGCATCAATTGCACTTTCTTCCCAGGTATATCCTACCGCCCAGCCTTTGATTGGGGCGCTGATTGGTCTGCCAGATGGTACATTGATTGTACGATTTTTCAGTGAATCGCCGTTGTGCAGATGTCTAGTGAACTTCAAAGATGATTCCATATTATGGATGACTGCAATGAAGTACCAAGGTACATTAATTTTTTGCTGCACTATTTCGTAACGAGGCCGATTGGAGAGTATTTTTGCAACTATCTCTTGAGTAAGGCTCAAACTCTCCGGTTTGATTTCGCAGCTATTCCAAAGCTTCTGATATTCCGGTTTTAGATCACGAAGACGAAGTAATATTTCTGTTGTCATTTCTATAGGCGCTTTCAGTCATGGCACTGCTTTTTTAGTTCCATGAAACTAACTTATTTTTTTAAGTTTTAAATCTATTTATACAAAAAGTTAAGTTTTTTATCAGCAATTAGTTTAGTTCTGTATTCAACTAATATCAAACAAATATCGAAGAATTGTAAATTTATCTATACAAAAACTTAATTTCTTGACAGTACTAGCTTTGAGCTTGTAATATCAAGTCCGGTTAATCACTTTATATACTGGTTCAAGTAAGTAGTTGGTAATTGAAGAAGAAAATATTACGAATTACCCATTACCTACCTCAATAAACCATAAAAGTGTTCCAACGAACATGAGATAACTTAGCTTTGCAGTCATAAGTAAAATTAATACGTATTTATTTGTAGTTTTACTAAAAAATATACTAAGTACGTAATAAGTTTGCAAGACTTATACACTTATCTATACCCAAAATGTATAGAGTTAAGTAATAATTTTGACGGGAACTTCTATCTAAGGGTATGTTCTCAAACAGAATCAATCTACAAAAGCATATTTGTACCTACCTAGTAAATAAATGGAGGCAAGTAATATATGAAACTACAAGATTTTTTAGGCAAACAAGAGAAATGGAACTTTGAGGCGATTGGACAAGATGCAGAATTAACTCGTCAGATTCAGGTTCTGTTAATTGGCTTGGGTCTTTTAGATCCTCCAGCAGATGGAAAGTTTGGCCCTGTTTCTGCGGCTGCACTCAAAAAATTTCAAGAGTTAACTAAGGCTGGAGAAACTGATTTTTTAGGAGCAGTTACAGCCAAGTCCTTGATTGAAACTAAACCAGAAGATTTGCCTGAACCACCTTTAAAACTAAGCAATAGCATCGCCAGTAGAATTGTGAAATACTTGATTAAACAAGAATATCAAGTATTTACCGGAGCCAGACAATACAACATTGTTTATGTGGAAGGAATGAATGAAGATTGGAGTCTTAACAGTGATACACCCAATCAATTTAATGACCGTAGAATTGTCATCGAAATCGTAGAGGGTGTGCCTAAAATTGTCAATCACTGGCAAGCTACCACTGAACCAGGCAGATACTATACTTACAATGCCATGAATTCTAAAGGAGCTGCCAGAATTAAATTTGGGCAATATAAAGCTTGGGCAGTTGGATACCACGGCAATGCAGACCGCCACGAAGCATTGATACAAGTTGCGCCCATTACTGTTCATCGAGATTTCAACAAAGATTTTCAACGCACTGGCGACAAACTCGACACAGGCCTTTTCCTAGTTAATCAACACTGGGGCTACGATGCTCCGACAAATGATATTAAAAATGCTAGTGCAGGTTGTTTAGTTGGACGTAGGCGAGATGGACATCGAGAATTCATGGCAATTATCAAACAAGACCGCCGCTATCTAGCTAATAAAGACTATGTATTTTACACCACAATCATTCCTGGGGATGATTTATTAAAAACTGTCCCAGGATAAGGTGTTGCATCTCAATTTTGCTGTGGCATAACTATACTAATTAATTGAACAATTTCTGCCTACCCCTGGCTTGGACTTGAAAAAGCAGGGGAGCAGGGCAGAAAAAATTTCATCCTGGTATAGACATTTCATGATGGTTACTCAGTACATTTGGAAAAGGTGGGCAAAAGTTTTCCTGTAAATTATTCTTCGCATTACAATGCTCACCATATACAGAAGTGAAAGCGATCGCTTATTAAGGGTAAGCTGGTTTAAACGCAAACTTGCGCTAAACAATCTTATCCCTGTTAAGGATGAGGCGATCGCTTCCGTGCCCCCTGTTGCCCAACCCTGTTCTACCAAAACAGGCGTGTCTTCATACGCGCGATCGCATATTCAACCTAGATGAAGTACTATTAGCCATTGATCCATGACTGCTGCCGTCTTACTAGAAAATATCTACAAGTTTTACAATCAAGTTCCTGTTGTCAATGACGTGTCATTCACAATTGAGACAGGGGAGATATTTGCGCTTCTTGGCCCCAACGGTGCAGGTAAATCAACCACAATTCGGATGCTGACTACATTAACAAAACCGTCTCAAGGACGAATTAAGGTAGGTGGATACGATATAGTCAGCCAATCCATGCTAGCCAAACAGTGTATTGGTGTAGTCTTGCAGCAAATCAGCGTAGATCGCGATTTAACAGTTTGGGAAAATATGGAACTGCATGGAAGGTTGCATCACATTGCCAACCCGCAGCGACAGTTAAAAATTAATCAATGGCTTGAGTACGTCGAACTAGCAGATAGACGTAACGATTTGGTAAAAACCCTGTCTGGGGGTATGAAGCGACGTTTACAAATAGCGAGAGCTTTGTTGCATCAGCCACAGATTCTGTTTTTGGACGAACCAACAGTAGGACTAGACCCCCAAACCAGGCGTCGTCTTTGGGAGATAATTCGGGATTTGAATAAGCAAGGGATGACAATATTACTGACAACCCATTATATGGATGAAGTGGAGTATTTGTGTGATGCCTTTGGCTCAGACAAGCCAGGGCGCATCGGTATTATGGATAGCGGTAAGCTGATTTCTTTGGGAACTCTGCAACAATTGCGTTCTGCTCACGGTGAAGGTTTAGTGATGAAACAACTAGGCGTTAACGAAGCGGAGGGTGATGGCGCACGCCGTTGGGAATATTTATTTTTCCCCACCTTAGAACAAGCCAACATCTACCTAGAACAACAGCCGAATAAAACCGGGATGATGGTGCGTCCCTCTAACTTAGAAGATATTTTTGTAGAACTAACGGGACGCCAGTTAGATTAACTTCATCCTCCTAAATCTCGCAGCATTGCTTCTACCCTTGCTACGCCATCCAAATCATTTCGCCGTTGATACAAATCACGGGCTTTTACCAGTAAGTTGCTTGCTTGTTTAGTTTGCCGTCTTTGCTTATACATTGAACCCATCAATTCATAAGTCTGGGCATTGTTGCGATCAAGGTTGATTGCTTGCTCATATGCCCAGCTAGCTGCTTGGTAGTCTCCCAGACGAGATTGCGTCACAGCCAATCCCAAATAGGCATTGACATTGTTACGGTTGATCTGGATGGCACGGCGGTAAGCTTCCTTCGCCCCAGGCATATCTCCTAAATTACCTTTGATATAACCTACAGCATAGTAAAAATCACCATTGTTGGGATTGATAGCAAGAGCGCGACGATAGGCTGCTAACGCTGCCTGAAAATTTCCTTGTTGAGCATATAAGTAGCCGATGCCAGAATGAATCTTAGCATTCTTGGGTTCGAGACTTGCCGCTTGTTTATAAACGGAGATCGCCCCAGCATAATCGCCAGCATCTACCAACCTCCGTCCGTCCTCAAGCATTTGCTTTAACTCTGGATTTCTAGCTTGTGTGAGCAAGACTTGAGCTTGAGCTACTGAGGGTATAGTAGTGGCAAAACATCCTAATAACAAAACACTAACTACAAATGATGTCCGTTTGTACACAGTGTAATTCCTGAAAACATAGGGAACTTTTTTCTTGTACATTAAAACAGAAATATTGATTTTTGCAAACTGTATTTTTTCACTTTTATAAAATATTAATAATATTTGAAGCTGAACCTAAGTGTCAGTGATAAATTTACGAGTTTTTACTGAAATGTTGAATGGTAAGTATAAAATATAAAGTATATTCCGCAAATAAGTATGTAAGCAGGAATATAGAAGACTTTGTTGGAGAAACCAAATTAAATAGCAAAGTTAAAATTATAGCCCTTAGATGAATCTATAAGTTCAAAAAGCATTAATATTGTGATATATCCCTATTATAAATGCAAAGTAGCTTACTGCTGTTTGTTCTAAATTGTACGAGCTTGCGTTTTTAATATTCATCCTCATCTGTTCATTACCGGATAAGTTAAAACTAAAATATTTTCAGGGAATATAGCTGACCAACTGATGTACTATTTGTGAGGCTAAATTATGATTTTAACTACAACTGATGTAATTCAAGGAGCAGTAATTCAGTCATATTTAGGCATTGTAACGGCGGAAGTCGTCTATGGTAGTAATTTTCTGCGGGATTTTTTAGCTGGCATTCGTGATATTGTCGGTGGACGCACCGGCAGCTATGAACGTTTATTTGAACAGGGTCAACGAAAGGCATTAGAAGAATTAGAACAAAGAGCACAACGTTTAGGAGCAGATGCTGTAATTGGAATTGAAATTGATACTGGCACAATCAATGTAGACCAGTCAGGAGTTCTTTTACTGATTACTGCCACAGGTACTGCTGTGAAAATGCGTTAGTTTTTAGTAGTTTCATTAACACAACTACATTGCCAGCCTATGGATAATAGTAATAGATGTTTTCAAATTAACTATTATCCATTAAATATTACCAAAATTTTTTCTATAACACTTTGAATTTAAACTTAAAAAAATATTTTAGTGATTTTCTGGCGATCGCAGCTAAATTTAAAATTAGTATTATTAATTAAAAAATATATATTTATTTTTAGAAATTAAAATGTAAATAATAAATAAATAAAGTTTTTTATTGTAATAAGTCCTAATCTATTACTACTAAAGATAGAGTGTATAACTCTTTCTAGTGATAGATAGAAAAAATCCTATTTAGCAATTTAATTTTAAACGTAAGCGTAAAATTACCAAAAAAGAAACTTTACGTAAATAGTAAGGGAGAAAATAAGCTATGTCATATGCAAATCGAGTAGGCGACCAAGTTATTCCTCCTGACCAAGCGGTAGTAGGGCGAGCTGCTGAATATCATGACCGTGTTCGTTGGGGCCCAATTATATCAGGTGTATTAGTTGCTTTAGTTACTCAATTGATATTAAGCGCATTGTTTGGTGCGATCGGCGCAGGTAATGTTGCAGGGTCAGGAGCTCCTAGAACAATTGCACCGAACGTTGCAAGTAATGTAGGTATTTGGTCAACTATAGGATTATTGATTTCGCTATTCACTGGTGGTTGGATGACAGCCCGTGCTTGCGGCCCGATGAACCGCAATACAGCGTTACTTAATGGTGCAATTCTTTGGGCAACTACTTTAGCTCTTAGTTCTTGGCTATTAGCAAGTGGAGTGTCTGGTGCGTTCGGTGTTGCTGCTTCAAACGCAGGGGAAGTAATCAACCAAGTACAACAACCAGGTGCAAATGTACCGCAAAACATACCCAACGTAAGTGCCCAACAAGCTCGTGAAATTGCTGCTGCGACCTCTAGAGGCTTGTGGTGGTTTGTATTAGGTTCCTTGTTAGGTTTAGCCGCTTCCTTGATAGGAGCTGTTGCTGGCGCTCGTAGTCCTAGAGCTAACACTTACAATTCTTGAAAAATCTTTGAAAATTCCATCCAATTTAATTTATTTTAATAGCGCCTTAGTCAAGGTGCTTTTTGTTATTTAAAATTAAGTAAACTTTAAATAAAAATTAGATTTATTTGACCGTATTGTGGAAAATATCTCTTGAATTATATTTGTTTAGGATATCTAGAGTTTTTATTGATTAAAGAAAGCAGACGTTTACCTTTAGTTGAAAAATTTTTGACTTGAACTATAACCAAAAAAAATGAAATCGATAAAGCCAAATCTGTGTTAAGTTCCATTACGATGTGTCTAGACCGCAATTCATGAAGGCTAATTTATTGCATGAGTTTCTTTGGGGTTGGCGAAATTTACAATTCAAAATTGCGATCGCCTGCTTATGTATCCAGAGCAGACCGATAGAATAGAAAATTATCTGCATCGGTCTGTGGTTCAAAATTTAAAATGATATGGACTCCTCTACATGCAAAAGTACATCGCACTATCCGAGAACGCCACTTATTTGAGCGTAACCAACGGTTATTAGTGGCAGTTTCTGGCGGTCAAGATTCTCTGTGCTTAATAAAATTACTGTTAGATTTACAACTAAAATGGGGCTGGCATTTAGGTATTGCTCACTGCGATCATTGCTGGCGTCCTGACTCTCAAGCTAATGCCAACCATATAGAAAAGTTAGCCAAAACTTGGAATATATTATTTTATTTAGAAACTGCTACGCAGCCCTTATCTAATGAAGCTGCTGCACGTAAGTGGCGGTATCAAGCATTGAGTACGATCGCCCAAGCAAATAATTATCACTATGTTGTTACAGGGCATACGGCAAGCGATCGCGCAGAAACTCTCCTTTATAACTTAATTCGTGGTACTGGGGCTGATGGTTTGCAGGCTCTTACTTGGCAACGGCCACTGATTGCAGACATTATGCTAGTGCGTCCACTTTTAGAAATCACTCGTACACAAACAGAACAATTTTGTCATGATTTTCATCTGCCAGTTTGGGAAGATTCCACTAATCAAGATTTAAAATACGCCCGCAACCGCATTCGCCAAGAGTTATTGCCATATCTGCAAACGAATTTCAACCCAAAAGTAGAGTCAACTTTAGCGCAAACTGCGGAACTACTGCAAGCAGAAGTGGAATATTTAGAGCAAGCAACCCAGAACTTGAGGGAAGAAGCGATCAGAGGGGATAATAAGGAAAATCCTGGTTTCTCTGTTTCCTTATCTTCTGATTCTTTACCACTACGCCTCAATCGTCGGGTATTGCAAACAGCACCACTGGCGTTACAACGTCGTGTCATGCGTCAAGTTTTACAACAAATACTTCCTGACTCGCCCACTTTTGAACACATCGAAAAATTAACAGCTTTAATTACAGCACCAAACCGTTCGCAAACAGATCCATTTCCTGGAGGTGCGATCGCCCAAGTTCAAGACAATTGGATTTGCCTTAAACAATTGTAATTAATGAGTATCTAATACCAAGTTGCAATCAAAAGTAGCAACTGTCATTGCGAGCGAAACAAAGTGGAGCGAAGCAATCTCCCCTAACGAAAGATTACTACAACGGAACGCAACTTGGTATAAGGTGGATGAATGAGTATCAGAACTCCGTTAATCACAGAACTTACGCACTCAGATCCCCCAACCCCCTTAAAAAGGGGGGCTAAAATCCCTCAAAGTCCTCCTTAAAAAGGAGGATAATGACGGATCTACAATGATTTCGGTTTAGTACACAGATGTGTGTACACCGTAGCCTTCAAAAGGGGGGATTAGAGGGGATCAGGGTTTCAGGCTTCAGTGCGTAAGTCCTAAATCAGTATCTGAGGTGGATGAACGAGTATTAGAACTCCGTTAATCAGTATTTGAGGTGGATGAACGAGTATTAGAACTCCGTTAATCAGTATCTGAGGTGGATGAACGAGTATTAGAACTCCGTTAATCAGTATTTGAGGTGGATGAACGAGTATTAGAACTCCGTTAATCAGTATTTGAGGTGGATGAACGAGTATCAGAACTCCGTTAATCAGTATCTGAGGTGGATGAACGAGTATTAGAACTCCGTTAATCAGTATCTGAGGTGGATGAACGAGTATTAGAACTCCGTTAATCAGTATCT